>Ga0224504_10001434_pt1 | contig 10524 bp, 5 predicted proteins | sample SF_Oct11_sed_USG_3_FD_170160 | JGI IMG/M metagenome (GOLD analysis project Ga0224504, IMG submission 170160) | Sediment microbial communities from San Francisco Bay, California, United States - SF_Oct11_sed_USGS_24 | ecosystem: Environmental > Aquatic > Marine > Sediment | place: USA: California... | reverse complement strand
ATTCTGTGAAATCACCGAATTAGCGGTTGACCACACCCACTTCCATCATTAATATACGCGACCTCTGATTAACTCCATTCCGCCTTAGCTCAGTTGGTAGAGCAATTGACTGTTAATCAATGGGTCGCTGGTTCGAGCCCAGCAGGCGGAGCCATATTAAGCAGTAATATCAAAGGGTTGCAGCGATGCAGCCCTTTTTTATTGCCTGCCATTTTTTGCTGGTGTAAACGCTGGTGTAAACCCGCTACCTGTCAAATTCCCGCCCAAAAATGATTAAATATTAATTCTTCAAAATCGTCTGCATTCTGCACTTTTTTCTACGCAGGGGCAGCACACCCCCTGAGAACAACGCGCCCTGGGTTACCTGGTTCAGCAATTGAAGGCTGTGCATTGCAAGCGCATCGATGCGAGTAAGTGTTGGGAGCAAGGGGTGAATGTCTGGTGAAACTGCAGGAGCCTCCAGCCAGCTCTGAGTAAACAGGCCGCTCGACACTCCCCTTTTAACCTATTTATACTCCAGCTTGACGATTAATTGGCAGGATAAATTGCACGTCTGCACCAAGAATACAAAATGAAAGTACATTTTAGCGCCGATACAAATGTCAGAACTTGTCTGCGCCAGATAGGTCGCACCGAGGATATCAGCGTCACACCGAGTGGAGACCGCATTGCCCTGGCAGGTTTTAATGCGGAGAAGGTTTACCTCTTCGATATGCTTTTCACGCGGTCCGGAAAGAAACCGTATATCACATTGAAAAATCCGGTCGAGATATCGTCTGCTGGAATGCATAAACCGCATGGGCTCTCTTTCCTGAACGATCACCTGTTGGTTGTCGTCAACAGAGAAGGAGGCGCCGAGTTGATAAGATTACCGCCCGAGGGAACTTCGCCTAAAAAATTTGCGCCTCCGACAGTCACCGGTATACCCGACAACCCCTGGCTCTATTCTCCGGGCTCAATTTGTAATTATCAAAATGGACCGAATGATTACAAAATACTGATCTGTAATAACTATGCTAACTACGTATCGCGGCACAGTCTCAACGTCGAAACTGAAGTCGCATTAGCGGAGAATGAACTGCTGATCGCGCGTGGCCTGGATCTACCAGATGGTGTAGCAGTAAGTGAGAGTGGCCACTGGATTGCCGTGAGCAATCATAATATGCAGGACATACGACTTTACGCTAACCAGACAACACTCAACCGAAATTCAGAACCATCGGCAATTCTACACGGAACCAGCTACCCTCATGGCATAGCGTTTACGGCGGACGAACGATTCATTGTCATTGCCGATGCAGGATCACCCTTTTTACGCTTATATGCGAAATCAGGCAATGACTGGAGGGGGTCATATGAGCCTCTTCTATCACTGAGGGCGATGAGCGACGATACATTCGCTCTCGGACATGTAAACCCCATGGAAGGTGGAATCAAAGGAATCCACAGACTACCGAAAACCAATATATTTACAGTGACCAGCGAATACTTGCCCCTGGCTTTTTTCGATCTGGATAAGATTCTAAACACCGTCGTTTTTCACAAAGGCAGTGCAGCTTCACTCAATATAAAAGGTGGGCAACGCTGTCCGTGTGGTAACAGGAAGGCGTTTAGAAAATGCTGTGGCGCCAGTCGATCACCCGTTTCGGACACGATCCCTACTTCCGTCGAATCCATTCTTCAGGAAGCCATCAAAAAAATACAGGCGGCGCGTTTTCGTGACGCTGAGCAACTCTGCGAGCAAGTACTGGAGATGCAACCAGGTCACTCAAAAGCGACTCATATGCTGGGATACGTTCATTACCGGCGTGGCAGTCTCCAAAAGGCCTCACAACTGCTGCGCAATGTTGGCAACACCGCCGGCTGGGCCGATACTGCCTTACGCCACCATTACAGCCAGGCTTTGGGCGCTCGCCTGACAGGCATACTAACGGCGACGAGGGCGCGTTTGCGCTGCCGTTATGCACGCTGGATTGATGACCATCTCACTGACCATGAGCTCGCGCCATTGGTCAGTATCGTTCTTGTTACCGACGATTCTGCTGACCATATCAGCGCAGCCCTGGAATCGTTGTATTCGCAGAGCTACAGCAATATCGAAATCGTCCTGATGGAAACTGGCCAATGTGAGCGTACTCGTCGATGTATCCAAGAGAAACTTCCCGACAGTCCTTTTCCCTCTCGCTGGGAATCCGTGACTGGTTTGAGTATTCCCGCAGCGCTGAATTCTGGCATAGCGCTGGCGCAGGGCGAATTTATTAATCCACTGGACCCTGACGATCTGTTTGAGCCCGGCCGTATTGCCACCCTGGTGGCGGAGGTTGCTAAAAAAGGATATTCCTGGGGATTTTCTGCGTGTGACACGATTGATGAAAAAGACGAGAGTATCAATACAGCTGACAATAAGCTTGCCGAGCTACTGCAGAGAAGCCTTGAAGGTATCCACAGCAATGACACCGTCGGCAGCTCGTTGTTTGGCGTTACAAATCCGGTGGCCTCGGTGGGAAATCTTTTTTTTGCCAAAAAGCTTTTTCAAAAAACAGGTGGCTTTCGAGATCTGGAATTCAACTTCGACTGGGAGTTCAGCCTCAGGGCGCTATGGGAAGCCGAGCCCCACTTTGTGGATTCCTCCCTGTACCGATACCGACTGTTGCGAAAGCGTGCGACTGGGAGGTTTTCAGCCGATGCTCTAAACGAGTTAGAGGACATGCTGGCTGAATATTGCACTCGGGCTGACAGCGAGAATCCCGGCAATGAATTCGCTCCCTCTGACAAGACCATGGGCTTTGGATACCTGATCTGCGCACTAGACAATAGCCAGACACGAATTGCGCCGGCTAGATGGATGCAATTGGATGATAAGCTATTGCAGCTGGAGAGCCAATGCGATGGTAGTACAGCAGCTGATCTGGGTAACGGCTTGAATGTTGTAGGATATTTCCGGGGAAGCCTGGGCCTGGGGGAGAGCGCGCGGAATCTGGCAAATGCCTGCATCAGTGCCGGCGTAGCGGTTAATCTGCAGGACGCCGGTCTTATACTGGATACAACGCAGCAGGACAATCGCATGGACCACCTGCTGACTGACTGTAACGATCAGAGCACCACGCTTTTTTGTATCAACCCGGACCGCCTGGAGAGCGTATGGCAACGCTACTCGACTCGAGGAGCGCTGAGCAACCGTCGAGTAATAGCGATGTGGTACTGGGAAATGGATCAATTTCCCGATGCCTGGTTGCCAGCGCTGGGTCTGTTCGATGAATTCTGGGTTTCAAGCTCTTTTGTAGAACAATTGATCAAGCACGTCACGGATAAACCGGTGATCCGCATTCCGCCGGCAATAGAAGCCAGCCTGTCATGCACCTATCAACGTGATGAATTTGGCCTTCCAGAAGATCGATTTTTATTTTTGTTCAATTTCGACTTCAACTCCTTCAACTCCAGGAAGAATCCATGGGCGGCATTAGACGCTTTCAAATGTGCTTTCCCCGATAATGAAAACCACGTAGGCCTGGTTATTAAGTCGCTGAATGGCGATAAAAATCCAGCAATAATGAGTCGTTTGCAACTTCTGGCCAAAGAAGACTCGCGTATTATCATTCTTGACCGTTACCTGACACGAGACCAGATGTACGGCCTTCAAAGCACTTGTAACGCCTATGTGTCATTGCATAGGGCGGAGGGTTTCGGTTTGGGGATGGCTGAATGCATGGCGCTGGGGGTTCCTGTTATCGGGACTGCGTATTCAGGTAACCTTGATTTCATGAACTCGCAAAATAGCTACCTGGTCAACTACAGCCTGATTCCGGTAAAACCCGAAGAATACCTACATTACCAGCCCGGCTGGATGTGGGCAGACCCGGATATCGGCGAAGCTGCCCGCCACATGCGCCACGTGTACGATAATCCCGAGGACTGTCAACGCAAAGCCAGCCAGGCGGCAGCAGACATCGCAAAATATTTTAGCCGCAACGTATCAGCGATGGCGATTCAGAAACGCCTTAAGGAGATACACAATCTAAATGCGTTCTGAGCAGCAGTATGCTCGATCACGGTTTTAATGTAATGAACCATCCCCACCCCGCCGGGCTAGCGGCGTGGGTGGGGATGGTTCATTACATTAGTACCCAAGGAAGTGAATTTGTGAGATCCCTCGCAGGCGCATTTTCACGGGCGCGATATTTCCACAGCGCGCGGAGCACGCATAAAAAAGATGGCCAGCCACACACAGATACTGAAATACGCACTGTGCCACAGGACGAAGCCAAATCCCCAGTCACTGTAATTGTGGCTTACGTTTACGATTGTCAGTGCATCGCGCACTGCGCTCATGCCGGTTTTTATTTCAGGTACGCCCGTTGCAATTTGCTGGAATGCACCTGCCCAGTACTCTGTGGGTAAGTGGTAGATGAGCCCATAGGTGACATAGATAACACACCAGCTGAGATTAACCAGACTGAAGGTTTTTAGCATTGACAGGTTCCGGGACGACGATGTCTGTTGCCAGGAAAGTGTCCTGCGGTACTGCATGATCGCCAGAGGCAGTATGGCAATAAATCCCGCGCTCCAAAGTGTCTCTTCAATGGCAAAAGCGAGTCGACTTTTCATGATTAACCCGGCGGTGGCAAAAAACTGGGCGATGAAAATGCAGATAACCAGGGCATAGGGTGCCTTGCTTTCGTACCATCGGGCCAGGCTGTTGGCTGGGTAGTGTCGCCCGGGGGAGTCGGCGTTGAAGCGCAGCATGGCACAGGTGATCAGGCCGGCGAAAGACAGCTCTGCTGCCCAGGCTAAGGTGCGAATTAAGAGGGAACTATTGGCGATGGTGTCAAACCAGGCGTACTGGTAGAGATAGCGCGATACAAAAATGGCGCGGTAGAGTGCGACAATAGTGAAAATCAGTCCCATGATACGCATGCGCTTAACATAAGTGTTATTGCCGTCCGGTCCACGTTTGGAGGCCTGAAAGTAACGTACACACAATGCCACATTGATGCCATTAATGGTGACCATCACAACCCACCACGGCCAGGCCCAGTTGGTATTCGTTATATCCATGATTACTGATTACCCCTAGTTGGTGACAGTGGCGGTAGTCGCTGGTCATTGATTATGCCAAGGACCGCTGCGCCGATATAGATAACCCAACCCATGCGCCTATCAATACCTTGGGTACAAATGTAATGAACAGGTTAACTTGAGGTCATGGGCTGAGGCGACACAAATTGCCCTCGAGTGCCAGGAATCGCTTCATGCGGCCCCACTTTGAGCCAATTTTCTCGGATTTATCGGTTCCAAACTCCCTCTTTTAGAGTAAGAATAAGTTAGCTTGTCAGTATCCCCTGAGGAGTCACCTTGGAAGCACATGCTTTTCTACTGCAGCTGCTGATTATCCTGGTCGCCGCTCGCGCCTGTGGGGAGACGATTGCAGCGCTGGGGGCGCCCAGCGTGATCGGCGAACTGCTGGCGGGTATTATCATCGGCCCCAGCTTACTGGGATGGGTGGAGCCCAGCGATTTATTGCGCGTGCTGGCCGAGATCGGTGTGATTCTGCTGCTGTTCGAAGTGGGGCTGGAAACCGACATGGGCAGGATGCTCGGCTCTGCCCGCAAGTCAGTCACCGTCGCCATTGGGGGGTTCCTGGGACCACTGGTGGTAGGCTACTGCGTCAGCCACTTCCTGTTCGGCCAGTCGCAGTTGGTTTCACTGTTTGTCGGTGGCACCCTCACTGCCACCAGTATCGGCATCACCGCGCGTGTGCTGGTGGATGTTCATCGACAAAATAGCCCTGAGGGCCAGATCACCCTGGGAGCAGCCGTCCTCGATGATCTGATGGGCGTGGTGCTGTTGGCGGTTCTCTATGAATTCTCGGTAACCGGCGAGGTCAACTGGATCAATGCTGCCCGTGTGCTCGCATATATCAGCCTGTTTTTCCTGTTTGCTCCGCTACTGGCGAAGCTGATGTCACGGGTGATTGGCGTGCTGGACCAGCGCATTGATAACCCGGGATTGATCCCGGTTAGCATCGTCTCTCTTGTGCTGTTCTTCGCCTGGTTGGCGCACCTGTTCGGCGCACCGGAGCTGCTGGGTGGATTTGCCGCCGGCCTGGCTCTTTCCCGACGTTTCTTCCTGCCCTTCGGCATGGCTATCCACACGGATGCGGATTTTGCCCATCGAGTGGAAAGTCAGATGAAGCCGATCGTACAGCTGTTTACTCCTGTCTTCTTCGTCATGGTCGGTCTGTCACTGGACCTGCGGGCGGTGGACTGGGGCTCTGCATTCTTCTGGGTATTTTCCCTGGTGCTGCTTGTAGTAGCGATCGGCACCAAGTTCAGCGGCGCCTTGTTGATCAAGGAGCCTTTCCCACGGCGTTTCCTGATCGGCATGGCGATGGTTCCGCGAGGGGAGGTGGGATTGATCTTTGCCGGCCTCGGCAGCGCCGCGGGCGTGTTTGCGGGGGAAATCTACGCGGCCATGGTGATGGTGATTGCCTACACCACCCTGCTGTCTCCATTCTGGCTCAAGTTATACTACCGACGGGCGATGCCATTACTTGCTGATGACCCGGGAAGCGGGTAGTGCGGCTAAAAGTTATAGCGCCCCTGCAAAGCGATGGTACGCGGCCTGTTCAGGCTGGCCACGGTCGTGGATTCGTCATCGCCACCAAAAATGGGGTAATCGAATTCGAAGCTGACTTCCTCATCCAGCAGGTTGCGACCCAGTAGTGCAACTTCCCAATTATCCCCAGCCGGCAACACCGCCAGGCGCAGGTCGAAAATGGTAACCGCGTCAATCAGAAACTTCTCCCGCCTGTCCGTGTAGCGCTCATCGACATAATTCAATGCGCCGTCCAGCCGCCAGCGCAGTCGGCCCAGGCCCAGCTCATGCTCATAGCGCGCGGTAATACTGCCAGACCAGTCCGGTGAACCCGGCATCGCATCCCCCGAGTTCTTTTCGCTCGCATCGGTGTAGGTGACGCTGGCCGCGAGTGTCAGGTCTGTACTGGCAGCCCACTGTGACTCGAACTCCACGCCCTCGCTCTCGACTGGAATCGTCGTCGTGTCGAACCCAAGGCCGGTAAATCGCACGACCTGGAAGTCATCTATCTCGGTTCTGAAAACGGCCAGGTTGAGAATGGCAGCGCCTCTAAAAAGCTGCAGTTTCACCCCCGCTTCAGTTGTATCCGCCTCCTCGGTGTCGTACTCCGCATCCGACGGCAGCGAAACCGCGGCGGAAAAACCACCACTCTTGCTGCCGCGTGCCCAGGATCCGTACAACATGGTGCTATCACTGAGATCCCATTGCAGGTTTATAGAACCATCAAAATTGTCTTCTTCCCTTTCCAGCGAAGTTGGCGCTACCTCGGGGGAGATGATTCCGATTCCGGGCGAGCTTCGCAGGTGTGTGTTGGCAAATACCGCATCTTTTTCCTCGTCGGTCCAGCGTAATCCCAGCGTGGCCCGCCAGCGGTCTCCCAATTCCAGCTCGCCCTGGCCAAATACCGATAGCACTCGCGTGTCCTGCTGGTAGGATTTAAGGCGTGCGCCTGTCAGGGGAAATGGGCCCAGGGTAAAGGGCGGAGGAAAAGCCGTGTCCAGGGTTTCATCCAGGTCGAAATCGCTGTCCAGGTAAAACAGCCCGCCTATGTAGGTAAAGCGCCCTTCATCGGTGGAGACCAGACGAAGCTCCTGGGTAAACTGGGAAAAATCCTGGTCCACCAGCACCGAAAGATAATCTCCGGTGGTGAAATCAGAATCGATGACGCGTTCGTTATCATAGCTAGACAGGCCGGTGAGTGCCGTCAGCGTGTGGCTTGCCAATGGATACTCGAAATTAATATAGGCGCGGTCACCCGTCTGTTTGTCCAGGGCCTCTCCCTGCTTGCCAAAGGAAGTATAGGCCTGTTTTTTCTCGTTCAGTCCAGCTCTCACCGCCGGGTCCAACGCGGCAATAATGCCCTTGGTATCTTTCGCGATCTGGAAGGTATCCCCGTCAATATCCAGATCATCGTACTGATAACCCAGGGTCAATTCACCATCGTCAGCGAACGGGAATAGCATGGTCAGGCGGACTGTCGCCTGCTCTCGCTCCGGCACACTATTGCCGGTGAAGGTATTCCTCACATACCCCTGCTCGCTGACCTGGTTGAAGGCCAGGCGGATCGCGCCAGGGCCGGCGGGCAGGTCCACCGCGCCGGTGCTGTAGAAACTGTCGTATTCAAATTCGTAATCAGCCTGGATATAGCCTGCAAAGTCATCGCCCGGCTTCCGGGTTACCACGCTGATAGCGCCGAGGCTGGTGTTCTTACCCAGCAGCGAATTCTGGGTGCCCTTGATTATTTCAACCCGTTCCAGGTCGAACAGTGAGGCCTGGAACTCGCGCTGGCGCCCGGCATAGATCCCGTCGATAAACAGCCCCACGGACTGGTCATAGGTTTCGTTGCCGGCGCCGGTGCCGAGGCCGCGGACACTGATATTCGCCAGGTTCTGCGGTGTCGGCAGGATCTCCAGCCCGGGTATGAAGCCGGCCAGGTCGACGATGTTGCGTATCCTGAAATTCTCGATCTCCTCGCCAGGCATCACGTTGATAGTGACCGGGATGGCCTGCACATTTTCCACGCGCTTCTGGGCAGTGACGATGACTTCCTCAAGTATCAGCTCCTGTGCTCTGGACGGCTCCTGATAAAATGACGACATCGCCAGTGCCGCACATAGTGAGGCTGCGGTCCTGGAGCCAGTTAGCCTGGTCTTTTCGTATCGTCCAGGTTTTTCTGATACGCCGGTTTCTTTTTCAGTCATGCAATATGGCATCCAGATCACCCTGCACTTCAAGACAACCGTGCTCGCCGCTGCCCTGAAAAAGCGTCTCGCCGTCGGCGATACGCTCAAAACGAAGTTCCACACTGGAAGTCATCGTTTCCGCAACACGCTCCACCATCTGTTTGTCATAGGGTGCGTGGAGTAGCGCGCCCTCCCCCTTGCTGGCGCTAAGTTCCAGGCGGTGGGTCTTGTCGCGCACCGAGAGACGGTAACTGTGATCGTCCACTTCGATATGCTCGATTTCGGAACCGGTGTACGTGGTAAAGCGGTATAGCTTGTCCCGCAGCAGGAAGCCAATCAGGAATCCGCGGAAAGAGCCGGTCAGCCAGGGGATACGGGCCACGGAAGCGCTGATGGAGACGCCTGCTTCCTCGAAGTGGTTGCTCTGCGCCCATACATAACCACTGGGAAAGCCTTGCCCCCAGTCTTTTTCGATATAGCCGCGCCCATTCTTAAAAGACGTCTTATTATCAGCCACGACCAGCTCGCCGGAGAGTGTGTGATCCATACTGAGAATACCGTGGTTACACTCCATCAAGGGTACGAAACTGTAGGGCCCCATAACACCCGGCTGGGTAAGGGTCACCGGCCACCCCAGCCAATTGCCGAAGTGGATTGTGCCATGTATGGCCTGCCCGGCTGATGTCTCGCCGGCTTCAATATCCAGTTTGATAGCGCGACGGTTGAAGCGGCTGCGACCGATTCGGACATCGAAGCTGGCGCTATCGGCTGTGAAGTCCTCGAGCGGGAAGCGATGGTAGGCAGAGCTGCCGGCCCGCCCGTCCAGTACCTGAATGAACGCGTGGGCGTCAGCCCCGAGGAAGACGCCCGGGATGATCGCGTAAGGCTGCGAACCCTGCGCATCTACGAGTTTGAAATACCAGCCTTCGAAGCAGGGTCGGCCGCGGTCCAGCATGTGCTGGAGGTGGAAATTCTCCGGACACCATATATTTTTTAATCGTCTGAGCATACCGCCTCCATCCTGCGCCTGGTCAACCATCTTCCCAGAGTGAAGCCGTTATAGACAGCAGCATGAGCGTTCGGGAAACCCTGCACCTGTCTGTTCTGGTCCACTTGAACTGCTCAGTTGCCCGCACCGGAATTGGCCAGCCGCATGAGCTTGAGCGTGCCAACGGGTGTAAGTCGTTTCACCAGGTACAATATTCGCGAATCGATACAGATCACCAGCTTGAAGCGTTTTCGCGCTATGGCCTTGCAGATCGCTTTAGCCGCGTGCGCGGGAGGTGTGGCGTACTTGAAAGTCTTGAGCAGTCTTTCCCGCCGGCCCTGCTCCATCCGCGCGGCATCGAGAATATTGGTGGCGACCGCACCCGGGTGCACGCAGGTAATGCCCACCTTGGTGTTGGCAAGCTCAACAAACAGGCTCTCACTGAGACCCGTTACGGCAAATTTCGTCGCTGCATAGGAGCTCTGCCACTTCATACCGGTAAAGCCGGCAGAGCTGGAAATGTTCACGATATGAGCCTCTTCAGCCTCCAGCAGAAGTGGCAGGAAAAACTTGCAGCCATACATGACCCCCCAGTAGTTGATCCCGGTAATCCATTCCAGGTCTTCCACTTCCTGTTCAAGAAAGCTCAGGTTCACTGAGACTCCGGCATTATTTACCAGGATATGAGCAGCTCCATGCTCCGCAAGAACCTGTTGTGGAAATGATTCCATCTGTTCGCGACTGGAGACATCCAGCACG
>Ga0224504_10001431_pt1 | contig 10552 bp, 8 predicted proteins | sample SF_Oct11_sed_USG_3_FD_170160 | JGI IMG/M metagenome (GOLD analysis project Ga0224504, IMG submission 170160) | Sediment microbial communities from San Francisco Bay, California, United States - SF_Oct11_sed_USGS_24 | ecosystem: Environmental > Aquatic > Marine > Sediment | place: USA: California... | reverse complement strand
TCAAGCGTAGGCGCGGCGCCACCGTTTTTGCCAGATTGATATTTCTTTTGCCAGACAATTTCGCCGTCGGCGTTTAGCTTCATAACCCAGAGCGGGGCGCTGTAAGGATAAAACCATTTCGCGCCGGCGACGATCATGGAGCCATCGTCTAGGGCGATGACGGCTGGCGTACTGCTCCTTGCACCCTCTATGCTGTAATCTTTGGCCCAAACGATACTTCCGGTCTCATCGATCTTAATCAGTCTGGCGTCGCCCTCAGGCGTCAAAGTCGGCAGGATATAACCCCCGCTCGGCAAAACGGCTATTTTGCGCCCGTTCTTCCATTGCTGGGTGTATCTTTCAGTTGCGTTTTCGCGGACAAGCTTGGCCCACTGCACATCGCCCAAGGTATCGGTTTTGGCGACAAACAGGTGTATTTCGTACGTCTTGTTCTTCTTGCCCGAGTAGTGGCCGCCATAAAGCAGGTAGCCATCACCCGTTGACACGACATCGTTCACGTCAATCGTACGCCACGAGGTCGGCAGGATGGCCGGAGCATGCTGGGATTTGATCTTCTTCGACCATTCGATTGGACCGTCGGCGGAATACTTAAGCAGATAGCTCTGCATCGCATTGCCCGCGTCGTATTGGCCGGTAACGACCAACCCGTTATCGCTTGTCGCACACACGGCTTTTGGGAAAGTGTAACTTGCCTGAGTCGGGGCAAACTTCTTGCTCCATTCGTAATCGCCGAGCTTGTTCAGCTTGGTCAGCTTGAATCCGCCATAATTTTCTTTCATCGTTACCAGCCCAAAGCCGCCATCTTGCGCTTCTGTGCCGGTGACGAATCGATATAAATTAACGTCCTTGTTCCAAGTGACCGTTGCTGAGGCAACAGATGTGACTGACAGTGCCATTAGTATGGCGAGTAGCGCCCTGCCTATAACCTTCTTCATTCTAACCCTCCCTAATTGATGTATGTTGCGCCTATTTTTTTGTGCGTTCCGGCCTTTCCGGACGTACGGGACCATACACTACGAAAAAAGGCCCGCTGGGAATCCAGCAGGCCTTTGATCAACGACTACAACTATCGATCAGCAGCCCCTCGATCCACTTTTGGACAGGTAGCTTTGCGTCCCACAGTTACCCGTGGTTTGCCTTTTGTCGTTTTCTACAGATTTTTGGTCGTTTAGACCCCCTCCGAACTGTGACTTACAATTACTCAACCGGTCTGCGGCTAATGATTGTAAGCCTGACTTTGATTAACTGTGGACTTTGTTCCCGCCTCCATTTGTAACCATTGAGGACTAAATACGACATTGTCGTCAACAGAAATCCGTGTTTATAACATTGGGTCCGATATTCTTATCACATAAGAAGCTGCTTTATATTGACAAACGATAAGATTATTTTTATTTAAATCTTTATCAAACGCTCCTATTATTTATAAAACAGACTATTCAACATTTAATATTACATGTTTACGTTCACGTAAACGTTAAGAGTGTTTTTCTACTGGATTCATAAATAAACTACTCTCGTATTATGGTTTAACAACCTCTCTTTACTACAATGAACGATTATTTTACCTGTCAATTAAACTTCTATTTCATATATGCTTATTTTACATTTTATCCGTTTGATCCGTGCTAATTACGCATTCGAGGCTTTCCTTGAAAATTCTCACAGAAAAGGCCGCTAGCTCTAAAGAGCTAGCGGCCTTTTCTTTACGTTTTAACCAATGTGTTTATTCGCCACGCAAAGTCGAAAGTATTTCCGGGTTGGCCTCTTCTAGAGCCAGCAGGGTGTGGCAGGTGTTGCAATCGCCGGAGATGGTTTGGCCATCTTCGCTTTCGTGCATATCGTCGTGGCAGCGAAAGCAGCCGATTTCAAAATCGGGGCCGTGGGTGATGTGGTTGACGTAGGTACCCCAGCCGATCTTCATTTCGGGGAAGACATTTTCGGAATAAGCCTCAACCACGCCAGCAATTGCTTTATCCAGCTCTTTGCGCTGATTGGCGACCACATCGGGGTAATTCTTTTGATACCAGCCGAGCAGTTCGGCGGCAATGACCGCTTGCGCTGCATCGGTGGTTTGGAACTCCATCGCCACAACTTCCAGCGCTTGGCGTTTGATGTAGGGAATGCTGGCCGGGATTACGCCTTCGGCCATCTTGCGGTTGATCGCTTCGTCGGCGCCAAGATAAACGTGCGAGGGCCGGTTATGGCAATCGATGCAATCCATGGCGCGGCTTTCGCTGTGGTTGCCGTTCTCTTTTAGCAGCTCATCGGCGTCGTCGGTGCGGAACACCACTGTTGTGCCGTCGGCTTTGGTCAGGGTGACTTCGGGGATGATCATGCGGCTGTGGTCGGTGGAGGTGTAGCTAACCTGGTTCTCCGGGGCGACATGCCAGTGGATGCCGTGGGAGCTATCCGTCCGATCTCCAGCGCTGCCAATCTTGAGTAACAGCACATCCTGCACCGCGCTGTTGGCTTCATCTTCCATAAAGCGCTGTTTAACACTCAGCTTGTCGCCATGGAACAGCGCAGGACGATGGCACTCCTCACAGGTTTCTCTGGCAGGGCGCAAACCGTGTACCGGGGTTTCAATTGGGGTCGGGTAGGTGCCAGCGGCCACAGCCAGTAACTGACGGGCGCCAGAGATTTTTGACTTAACGAACCAGCCAGCGCCAGCGCCGATATGACATTCAACGCAGGTAACGCGTGAATGCGGCGAGTTCTGATAAGCGGTGTATTCGGGATTCATCACTGTATGGCAAAACTGACCACAGAACTGGGTCGATTCCATGTAGTGGTAAGCGCGGTAGAGAAACATGCTGAAGACGCAGAAATTAACAGAAGTCAGCAGCACGATCAGAAAGACATTTCTGCGCAGGCGGCCAAACATTTCCGGCTCGGTGAAGTAACGCCGCAAATAGGGGAAGGTAAACAGGTGGACATCGCGCTCGCCGCGCAGGAAGAAGGCGCCAAAAAAGATCATTCCCAAGCCGCCAAGGAATAATGGTCCCAGGGCGAGATAGACAAAGGCGCCGAAGTAGGGATTCTGTATATGCCAGACTGTATCGGCAAGCATGTAGCCGAACAGGAAGGGGGTGGTAACCGTAACGACCATAGCGCCGAGCAGAGATACTCTACTGCGGCTGATGCCAAAGAAGAAGTCTTTGACCATCTCAAATTTTCCCATGAAAAGCTCCTGTAGTGGAATTTCTTCTCTTTTTTACCCGCATAAAAATTAGATATCGGGCAAAAGCAGCGAAACGGACAGAAAGTATTAATGTAAAAAAATTTATCAGAGGGCGCTTAAAAAGACAAGCAAAAAGGCATGGTTAGCCGTTGTTAATTAATTAAATGAACGAATTCTAATTTTTATTGTTGACATGAATTATTTCTAATGTTACTGTTTAGCCACAATCAAGCAGTAATTATCACCCCCAACGAGAGGAGTTGGTTATGAAAACTCAAAGTCGTCTTGCTGACAATGCAAAAAGTGGCTACCTGGTGCTGGTAATTGGCGCTCTTGGATTATTCGCTTTAATCTCCGCAGTTCTGATCGCATGGCCGGCTTTGGCTTATATCGGCGCCAAACTGTTTAACTAAATCTGAGCAACTAGATCAGGGCAACCAATTCATTAACGCCTTCCGCCTCTCGCCAGCAAATGGGGGCGCACACAAAGGAGACACACCATGACACAGGCAAATTCAATCATCAATTCCGTAAAAGCCAGTTACACTCTCGTCGTTATGTCCGTTCTCGGCATTTTCGCCCTTGTTTCTGCTGTTCTTATCTCTTGGCCAGCGCTTGCTTATCTCGGTTCCAAGCTGGCGTCTTAAAAGTTAAACACCCGGGTGACGATTCTTCCCCGATTTGCTCCAATCAAAACGAAAGGCCGCCCCGTATTTGGGAGCGGCCTTATGCGTTGCAAATAACTGGCTCTGAGGTCAATGCGCCTCGTCGTCAGACATAAAGGCGGGGAAAATCATATTTAAGAAATAGAAGATGACAAAGGGCGTGATGATAACCGTCAAAGCGCCCATAAAGCCCTCCTTAAAGGTTTCGATATCGTGCGGGATAATCGGCAGATGGTACTCCATGAAACCGGCGAAGGTTAAGGAGAAAGCCTGCCCGCCGATAACCACATTCCAACGCATCATCAGCACGCCGAACAGCACCAGCACGCTGGCAACGGCAGCGCGTCGAGTGGTTAACCCTGGCGCCAGCAACATCAGAAACGGCAGCAGGTTACCCAGCCCATACTGGTAAATAAATATCTTCACGAAATCGTGCTCATAGATCACCATCCGCAAGGCATCCCACGACTTGACCGCCGTATATCCACGGAAAATCATATCGAGCACTTCCAGCGTGATCGCCAGAGTCATGAAGATCAACAGGTATTTCGATGTCATCTTCACTTCATGTTCCTGAATACTACGCAGCTCCTCAACGCGCATGGCAGAATCACCGTGGGCCATAGCATCTGGCAGCAACCAGTTCTTACCACGCTTTGCGGCCCATTTGCGCATCTCCATAAAGATGTAGTAGCTGACAATACAGAGGGCTATTCCAGAAACCACGGCCGAGCAGATAAAGATGACCGGCATCAGCGGCGTCATCCACAGAGCATTGGCTTTAACCGAGCCGAAGATAAAACCGGCGTAGCCGTGTAGAAAACAGGCGACCGGGATACCGAGACCGGCCAGGAACTTGACGGCCTTATGGTCTGATTCGAGCGCTTCCTTAGACAGGTCCATGGCGCCAAGGGAGATAATTTTGTAGACGGGTAGCAGCAGACTCTCCAGACCGCTGCGGCCTTGCTTCTGTTCCAGGCGATGAATCGAATCGACAATAAACTTGCGATAGACAAACCAGATTTCCGCAGCAACGATGCAGGCATAAGTCATAAAGACAATGCCAAAAGCCGATATTGCCGAGGTAAAATGCGGCGTCATCAACACATGTATGCCTCGAAACGGCTGCATCAAATGCAGCATTAACGGCATCATCGCCACCGGCAGCAGGGCAAAAGAGAACACCAGCGCATAGCGGGCGATCGCCTTTAACTTTTCAACGCCGAAAACGTGATAGAGCGATGACAACACAAAAGCCCCAGCCACCAGACCGGTCATGTAAGGGTACATAACGATCTGTATCGACCAGTAGACATATTCGTTGGGCAGTACAAAGAGGTCTTTGATGGTCCAGGCCTCACCATGAACGACCATTTGAGCAACTTGTTCAACCATGGCTAGCGCACCTCCTTGTTCAGACCAATGTAGAAAACTTGAGGCTTGGTGCCGTATTCATCGCGCAGCACCCCGACGCGCTGAGTCATAAGCGCTTGAGCCACCGGGTCGTTGGGATCTTTCAGGTTGCCGATTTGGCGGGCGCCGAAGGGACAGGCTTGAGCGCAGGCGCTGTTGTCGCCCTTGCTAATGCGGTGGTAGCAGAATGTGCACTTATCGGCCACATGTTCTGTCGGGTGGAAGAAACGCACCCCGTAGGGGCAGCCCATGATGCAGTAGCCACAGCCGATACACCACTCCCGGTCAACCAGAACCGCGCCATCTGCGGTTTGGTAGGTTGCTCCCACTGGGCAGACCTGAACGCAGGCCGGGGTTTCGCAATGGTTGCACAACTTCGGCACAAAGAAGGCCTGCGCAATTTCATCTTCTGGAACCAGCACCTTACCTGAAGCGTTCTGATCGAGTAGCTTGCTGGTGTAGCCGTCGCGACCGCCTTTGGGGCAGTCCATGACCACATCACCATCCTTTTTGATCACGTAGCGTTCAACCCAGGTGCGGGTTACGTTCGCTTCCATGGGGATGTCGTTTTCGGTTTTGCAGGCTTTGACGCAGAAACCGCAGCCGACGCACTTGTGGGTGTCTACCAGAAAACCCCAGCGCAATTGCGGATTAGCGGCTAAAACCTGTTTCGGATCAATGAAGTCGAGCGCCGCCAGCGGAACCGATGCGCCAGCGACGATCATGGCGGTATTTTTTAGGAAATCGCGTCTTTTCATCACATATCCTCCAGACCCGGATTATGCGGATTGTGACAGTCGCTGCACTCCTCGCCCTTGTTGTGCATCGTGGGATCGATGCCAGGAATGTCATTTCTGTCGCTGGTCGGCATGGTTAACTTGGCGTGGCAGCGCAGACAAAGATCCCGACTTCTGTCGATGGTCAACTTTTCCGGGTTATCCGGGTGCTCGAAGGCGGCGCCGTGACAATTTTCACAGGGAATGGCGGCATGATGAGCGCTTTCAAGCTCTTCGATCTTGTCGTCATGGCATTCGTTGCAGTACTCGTTGCCCCGGTACTTTGCAGGAAAATCCTTCCAATCCTGCTCGTTACTCATGCGGTGAAAGCCGAAGGTGTAGCCACGCTCCTGCGATCCAAAATCTGCGGGAACATAGACCGCTCGGAACAATAAAATGGCGATGACTACGCCAATGACCACATATAGTGGCCGCCAAACATGGTTTTTCACAGGAGCCTCCTTAAAACGAGGACAAACAGGTCGCAGTAGTAAAACATGGTTTGTTTTATCACGAATATTTCCTTGCTGTCAATCTTCCCTCAGCTGACCCTTCGGATCAATCAATGCGAATGTTTAAATATATTCTTCATAACATCCTGAAATGCGGGCTTAAAATACTATTATTAAGATTGTCACGTTTGAGGCGAGTCACAATAAAATCATCGACAATTCACAAACAGTGTTTTATCGTATATAATAGAAAACAGACAGATGTTGTGACTGCTAACTAACCACTCGACATTTTTGCGGAGGCAACGAATCTCCACAGAAAGGCATTGCAGAAGAATTGTAGTCTAATTCTCTCTTCTTTCAACTCCGGCTGGCTTAAAACAATTGAGATGCGAGGTATCGTAATGGCTGAACCTACCGATCTGGAAGGGCGTGTCGCTGACCTTGAACTGCAAGTCATCTCTCTGACCGAGACCGTCAGCCAGCTACGGGCTGCCCAGGATCTGCACGGCCAGCCGCTACCCCCCGCGCAAAAAAAACCGCGCAAAACCTTCAAGCAGGGCGAGACCTCCGAGGAGCTGCTCTCCCTGGTAGACAAATCCTACATTCTGCCGCGCGTTGCTTCCACCAGCTTTATGGTCGCTATTGCCATCGCCTTGCGCACCGCCTCCGACAGTGGAACCATCGACATGCGCATCGGTTCCATGCTCGGCATTCTCTACGCATTCGGCCTAATCTGTTACGGCTGGTTCGCCTACCGTGAGCGCAGCATACACGCCCCGGTATTTATCCTTTGGGGAACCATCGTTATGTGCGGAGTGGTGGTCGAGGCCCATCGCGTGTTCGCAACCGTACCAGCGGAAGTCGCCTACGTTACCCTTGCCATTACCGGGCTGGTCGCCACCGTTGTCAGTCGCTTGCACCATGTTGCGCTACCGGTCTTTGTCGGCACGCTCGGCATGAGCTTTGGCGCCTTCGCCATCGATTACCCAAATCCGTTTTTCCCTTACTTAGTCGTAATTCTGGGTCTGGCGAATATTTTCGCCGCTTATGCGACGCGCCTGCTGCGCGCCTCCTGGCTGCGCTGGCTGCTGCTGGCAATGTCGGCGTTTATGGTGCAGATATGGGATATGAAGCTTTCGATTTACCTGGGGAAACTTAGCCCTGAAAATCTTGATATCTCGGTAAAGGGGCTGCTGCCATCCCTGGCTTTTCTCGGAATGATCTTTATAGGCATTGCTCTCTTGGGGGTGCTCGGAAAGATCCAGAAGAAGGTTTCCAAATTTGACCTTGTGCTGCCGATCATCAACGTCTGCCTGATCTTTTGGTCTGGATATTACGCGATAAGCCTTGGCCTAACAACGCCGCTACTCTTTAGCTGGGCGGCATTTGCCAGTGCGCTTGCTCACTTGGGTATCGCCTGGTGGCTGGCGCACCGTGAGCCAGGGGGAAGCTTGGGAACCACATCTTTCGCCCTAGCAGGCGGCTTGCTGCTGGCCTTCTCGGCGCCACAGGCTTTTGGCAACGCAGTCATCGCTTATGCCCTAGTTGCGTTACTGGCCATCGGCATGGCCAGACTTTCGCTTAAACGTGACATCCTCAGCTTGCGCCTGGCCTCTTACCTGTTGCAGCTCTACGCTTGTGGCGCCTTGGTGATGTTACTTTGGGCCAGCGATGGCGCCAAGCCATCGCTTATCGGCGCCCTCTCTTCCGGGCTGCTGGCGGCGATTGCTTTTTACCATTACTTTTGGGCGCGGAAAAACCCGCCTCAAGAGCAGGATGCTCTGGTTAATCAACTCAACAAAAATGATCGCGGCGGCGGGCTGCTTCTGGTTGCGGCGCTCTTTAGCGGCTTCTTCACCTTACGGGTTGGGCTTTATCAGACTTTAGACATGCTGGGCGCTGCCAACTGGAGCACCTTCGACGGAGCGCAATCGGTTTTGATTAACTTCTGCGCGGCTACACTGCTCATACTCAGCCTGACCTTAAAGAATAAAGAGCTGCGCAACATTGCCATCGTCATCACCATGATCGGCGCAGGCAAAATCTTTGTTCTCGACCTTATGAGCCTTAAGGGGATGCCATTAATGATTGGCGTTTTCACCTTCGGCCTGGTCGCAGCGCTGGCCTCTTTCGTTCTTAGCCGCTGGAAAAAGGCGCCACAAAAAAACGCGACCTGACAGACGCCTTTTGCTCGGCATGTGTCAGGTCGCGTTGCTTTCTTATAAAAAGCGCTTTAAAGGCGCTTCCCTTTAGCGTTTACCAGTTAGCGCTTACCAGTTCGCATCCAGTTGCTTCAGGATGCCTTTGAAGTCGGCCTCCACCTTATCCAGGATTGCCGCTGCATATTCGCTGTTATGAGCGCCATTTGTTCCATCTTTGCGAACAAACTTAAGATCCTTAAGCGCGAGTTGATAGATATTCCAAACTTTTGCGGTGTCGCGACGCGACTTATCCGCATCCAGAAGAGCGCTTTCAATTTCAACCCGCAACTCTTTCAACTCCTCGATACGAGCTTTCGTCTCAGCGCTCCACTCTTCCAGAATGGCGTTGTACTCTTCATCTTCGTGGCAATCGGTGCAAGCCGTTGCCGATGGGCGGTAAACACCTTTGGTGATTTCAGAGTGACAATCGGTACAGGTCATATCGGCGGCGTCGCCGTACATCATGCTCGGCGTATCTTCTACGCCAGCAACGCCTGTGCCTTCGTTCATGGCAACCTGGGTTTCGTGACAAGCACTGCAATCCACCATCTGCGGCGCATCGTCCGGCGCGTCGGCATGGCAGGTCAGGCAGAAGTTCATGCGATCAATCGAAGCGCCTGGGTTGTGCACAATGCCAAAGTGGCAATCGCGACAGGTCAGGTCAAAATCTCCGATGTGGAGCGAATGGTCAAAATTCAGACCGCCAACGGAGCTATCAGTCATGATGTCGGACAAACCTTTGCGCTCGCGGAAGTCCGGGTTGACCACATCGTCCAGCATGCGCATATGCACGATCTTCATCGGACCCTTGGTGGTTTCGCGCACCGTCTTGTTGCCTTCGTCGGAGTGGCAGTAGAGACAGTGCCACTCGGGGACCAGGTCAGGGCTGGGGTTGGCCAGCATTTCCAGCTTCTCATCTTTGGAGATGGTTAACTGCATGTAGGTATCGTACAGACCGCCGAGCTTGGCTCGCATATAACCGATGGCGCCGGGGCGACCGTGGCAATCAAGACAAGAAACGCCAGCGTCACCGTGGGCTGAATGCTCCCAGGAGTCCACTTCGGCCAGAGGGCCGAAGCCTTGCGCCGGGTGACACATGTGACAGAACTCAGGTTCCGAGGTCATGTGCAGAATCTGAACATTGATGAAACCGAAAACGACCACGAACAGAACCGCGACGATGGTAAACAGCACGATGTGGCGTTTACACCAATCAAATACATTTTTCAGCATAGTTAAACCTCTTCCGTTCAATATTTATGTCACGCCAGCCAATGCTTGACGCATTTCCCGTCAGCAAAGGAGACTTAAGGCGCAGCTTCAAAGACTCTCTATACGGACAATCCGCCGTATAATACATGCTTGCCAAGCCAATGCAACAAAAAAACCCATATAAATCAAAAGGTTAACACCGCCTAATTGGCCCACATCCATTAGGCGCGGCGGCAACACCTCAATGAAACATGACATACAAGCGAAACATGACAAATTAATCCGTTCTGTGCGCTTGCACGCGCGGACTCCTACTCAACGACAAAAGCAAGAGGGCTGTCCATGCGGACAGCCCTCGCTTTTTCTCATTATTTTACAATAATGCTTGTCTGATTTAGTGTCCGCTGCCCCCCAGGAAGGCGACGATCATCATGAAGACACATGCCAGACCGGTGAAGAGCGCAATATAACCAAAGGCCTTGAAGCAGAAGTCGTAAACCGGACCGCTGACCTTCTTGCAGACGAACTCTTCAGTAATGCCTTCCTCTTCATAGCGTTTCCATTGATCGCCGCGCTCTTCGATGAATTCTTCTTTCGGCAACTGGCCGTTGAAGATGACGAAGTCCATGGGGAACTTCTCGGGGCG
>Ga0224504_10001430_pt1 | contig 10556 bp, 9 predicted proteins | sample SF_Oct11_sed_USG_3_FD_170160 | JGI IMG/M metagenome (GOLD analysis project Ga0224504, IMG submission 170160) | Sediment microbial communities from San Francisco Bay, California, United States - SF_Oct11_sed_USGS_24 | ecosystem: Environmental > Aquatic > Marine > Sediment | place: USA: California... | reverse complement strand
GCGCACAGTGATTTCCGCGTCGCGCACACCCAACTGTTTGATCAGGAAAGCGATGAGTGCGCGATTGCCCGGAACCGCAGACGATGCCAGGCACAGGCTATCCCGCCAGGTCTCGTCGCCAAGCGATGTGTAATCCCTGACGGAAGCGATCTTGTCCAGACTGACGAGATCGGTGTTGTAGGCAACAATTCGCGCCCTGCTGGACAGCGCGATCCAGCGAGACTCCGGATCCCGCATCGCGTCGGAAATATTTCCGGCAATCAATTCCGAAGAGACAGGGCGCAAGGCATCTGCCTCGGCAACCGCCCACAGCTCGGCAAGACTTCCGCCGACAAACAGGTCGACCTTCGGCATCAACAACGGGTTTGAGAGCCGTGAGTCCCGTTCAGCCATGTCGTCGCTTCGCAGCTGAAATCTTGTGCCTGTCTCGGAGCGATAAGCATCGAGGGCTGAGGCTGTTCTCGATGCGTCATGAGACGCATACACCAGCAACGGACCACTTTGGGCAGGCTGTTCCTGTGCGACCTCCGGCGTCGGACTCTCATTTCCGCAGGCGGTCAGAATGCCGAGCGCCATGAGACCAAGTAAGCTATTTCTGATCATCAGCTGCACTCCGCTTATCTCCGTGTTGCGAGGTAATCGCGGCCTTTCTCCATAAGCTCGACAAATCCATCTTCATTACCCGACGCAACCAGCTCCCGTATTCGCGCGGCCGATTCGCAAAGTGCGTCGAGCGGGCTGAGGCCGAAGTCGTTCAGGTGCTGAATCTCAAAATACATATGCGGATTATCATGAGCAACCGCGCCTGAGACCAGCAGTTGCGCATCGAATGTCGTGGATGAGAGCTTTGCAAGTTTCGGTGCCGCCTCCCCGCTTTCCGCCAGGGCCGTAAAGAAGGCGATGTTCAGTGCGTGGGATAAGCCCAGTACATAAGCGATCAGACGATCGTGATCGTCCAGGCTCATATCGAGCTCTTCAACCATCGTCGCCGCAAAGAGCTCTTTCGCCGCAGTCGTCGCCTCCGGACACCCGGCATCCACAAAAATAAGGTGGCGTCCGGACAGGAGCTCAGTATCGGGGCCGTACATAGGATGGACGGACGCGATCTTGCAGCCAGCCTGACGACAAGCCTCAAGACCTTTTTTCAGAGGCGATTTCAGGGAGCCAATATCAAAGATGAGTCCTGCCGGCTTGAGCCTTGCCAGCTCCTCCAGTATTTCGCCAGAAATCGCCATGGGCGTCGCTACGACAATGACGTCGTAGTCAGTGCCCGCCTGCCGCCAGTCTTTGCATCTGCCCGGCCCCGGCTGAACACCCGTATCAGCAATAACAGTCAGGAAACCCTGCGAGCTGAAATAATTGACGAACCAGCCGCCCATTTTTCCGGAGCCACCAATTATCAATGCGCGACGTCCGTCACCTGCCGCTTCGGCGGCGACACGACTGCGTTCCTGGTGTGTCAGCGATGCCCTGATCAGGGTTGTCAAAATCTCCTCTGCGAGGTTCGGGTCGACACCCAGTTTTTCAGCCTGCTCCCGCGCCATATCCAACACGTCTTTTTCCCGCTCGTAGTCACGGGTTGCCCTGCCGGTATTTTGCTTGGAACTGCCGATTTCGCCAACGATCTGCTGGCGCTTCGCGATCAGCTCGACGATCTGTTCATCGATCGTCGACAATTGTTTGCGAAGATCCTTAAGTGTCATTTAGAGCGTTCCAGTGAGATGCGGGTGAACAGGTTGTCTTTTACCGCAGTCAGGAATTGAACACCAAATTAATTGTTTCCCGCAGAACCGACTGGCAACTACCGTCGCCCCGCTATTCATGCGAATATTCACCATCGATATTGACCGCAGAACTTGAGGATCGTAAGAAAATGAAAACTCGTGCCGCTGTCGCCTGGGAAGCAGGCAAACCGCTCGAAATTGAAGAAATCGAACTTGACGGACCGAAAGAGGGCGAAGTTTTGCTGCGAAACGTCGCAACGGGTGTCTGTCACACGGATGCATTCACGTTGTCTGGCGAAGACCCGGAAGGAATTTTTCCGGCAGTCCTCGGCCACGAAGGCGGCGCGATCGTTGAGGAAGTCGGTCCCGGCGTCCGCGATCTGAAAGTTGGCGACCATGTCATCCCGCTATACACGCCGGAATGCGGCGAGTGCAATTTCTGCACGTCGGGTAAAACCAATCTTTGTCAGGCGATTCGTGTAACGCAAGGCCAGGGCCTGATGCCGGATGGCACGTCACGATTTTCGAAAGGCGGTAAACAGATATTTCATTACATGGGTACATCTACGTTTAGTGAATACACAGTACTGCCAGAGATATCGGTTGCCAAAATCAGCAACAAGGCGCCACTGGAAAAAGTCTGCCTGCTCGGTTGTGGAATCACGACCGGCATCGGCGCAGTCCTGAATACAGCAAAAGTCGAGGCAGGTGCCACGGTAGCGGTTTTCGGTCTTGGTGGAGTTGGTCTTAGCGCTATTCAGGGCGCAATGATGGCGAAAGCCAGTCGCATCCTGGCAATCGATATTAATCCGGACAAATTTGAACTGGCCATGCAGATGGGCGCCACAGATACGGTCAATCCGAATGATCACAGCGGCCCAATCCAGGAAGTCATTGTTGAAATGACCAACGGTGGTGTGGACTATTCATTCGAATGTATTGGCAACGTAGATCTGATGCGTGCCGCATTGGAGTGCTGCCACAAGGGCTGGGGCGAGTCGGTCATTGTCGGCGTCGCCGGCGCCGGGAAGGAAATTTGCACGCGGCCATTCCAGCTGGTGACGGGGCGCGTCTGGCGCGGCACGGCATTTGGCGGCTGCAAGGGCAAATCGCAGCTGCCCGGCATGGTTGATCAATACATGGACGGCGGGATCAAGGTCGATGAGTTCATCACCCACACCATGGGCCTCGAAGACATCAACAAGGCTTTTGACCTGATGCATGAAGGCAAGAGCATCCGCTCCGTAATCCACTTTTGAATGGACGGGTCTGAGCCCGCCGGTCGGGCCCGGTAAATTATGAGTGCGACAGCGAACAGAGTCGCCCTAGCTACAACCTCGGAGCTCGCCGCGGACGCTGCTGCAGAAATTGCCGATCTCGGCGGGAACGCCGTTGACTGTGGAATTGCTGCGGCAATGTGTTCTATCAATACACAACCCGGAGTTTGTGCCCTGGCGGGCAGCGCCTACGTCACTATCTGGGGACAGGGCGACAAGCCCATAACGATTGACGGCAATGTCGCTGTTCCCGGAGCCGGCCTTCCGGCGGGCACTAAACCACTTCTCGAGACTGTCGAACTCGAATATGGTGGCGGCATTGAAACGCTGGTCGGTGCGTCTTCAGTTGCTGTTCCGGGAACGCTTGCTGCTCTTTACCGGGCCTCAATCGACCACGGCAGGTTGCCCTGGCATGATTTGCTTCAGCCTGCTATCCGCGCGACACGCGATGGATTTCCATTCGCTGCGGCCTGTCACTACTTCCTCGGATATGCGGGCGACGTAATTTACGGTCGCAGTGAAGATGGCCACAACGCCCTTCACAATGCCGACGGTTCCCTGCGTGACGTCGCCAGCACGATCCTGATACCGCATCTTGCAGATAGCCTCACGGCCATTGCGGACGAAGGGGAGCAGATTTTTTACGAGGGTGAAATAGGTCAACTGATCGTCGACCATGTTCAGTCCCACGGCGGACTACTTACTCGCGAAGACCTGAAGAATTACAAACCAGTTGTGCGCGACTGTCTGTTGGTTAATGCGGGTGATTGGCAAATTGCCACAAATCCACCACCCGCGATTGGTGGAGCAAACCTTGCAGCCATGCTGCTCGGTTTCGGTACAGACAAACTGAATTCTTGGGACGAATCATCCCAGCGACGCCTGATCAGGACGCAAGAGGCTGTAATGCGTTTTCGCCAGCAGAACCTGGACCTGGCAGATGACGTATCGAAACCTGTCGCAGAAATGCTGCGACTCGCAGCTGCCGGCGAGCTGCTCTCAAGATATTCGTCTGGATCCACGGTGCATACTTCTGCCGTTGATGGAGCCGGGATGGCCTGTGCTATCACGGCGTCGTCCGGCTACGGTTCCGGAGAAATGCCAAAGAACACCGGGTTGTGGCTGAACAACTGCCTCGGAGAACTGGAATTAAACCGGCATGGACTCAATGCCGGTCCTCCCGGCAAACGCTTGCCGTCAAATATGGCCCCCGGCGCCGCGCGGTCAAATACCGCAGTGCTTGCGATTGGCTCGCCAGGAGCGGACAGGATCACGACAGCACTGCACCAGTTCCTGGTCAATTTCCTGCAACTGGGTCTTGATCTGGAGCAGGCTGTCGCACGCCCACGAATTCATCTTAGAATCGGCGAGTCGGATGCGGAGCTTTCTGTTGAGCCCGGAGTCGACATGCCTGACACTGCCTTCCCGCTAAGGCAGTACGAGTCGATTAACATGTACTTTGGCGGAGTGGTGGCGGCGCTTTATGACGAGCACAACGGATTCGACGCTGCCGCTGATCCACGCCGCGAAGGCGGCACGTTTATCAGTCCAGACAATTAAATTCCGGAGACGATATTGACTGACAATGAAACACTGGACCGTCTGCCTGATTCACTTCCAGATGACCCGATGCATTGGGCCGACGCATGGCTAAAGGAGGCGACTGCTGCAGCGCTTCAGACCAACCCCAATTCGATGACTATCGTTTCAGTCGATGCAAACGAACAACCATCGGCTCGCATCGTGCTTTGCAAGGATTTTGTACCTGATCCTGGATATCTCGTTTTCTATACCAACTACCAGTCAAGGAAAGCTCGCGAGCTCACAAGCAATCCGAAATCCGCCGCCCTGTTTCACTGGGATGCGTTTGGTCGCCAGGTCAGAATCGAGGGTACTGTTGTCAGGTCGCCGGAAGCCGAAAGCGACAGGTATTTCGCCAGCCGTGGCTGGGGTAGTCAGCTTGGCGCCTGGGGCAGCGATCAGAGCGAGGCAATCGACTCGAAAGAGCAACTCGTCGCACAAATACGGCAACGAGGTGCGAATCTCGGTCTGTCACTCGCCGACGGTACTCAGCAACTTACCAACGGCACCATACCGGGGATTTCCCGACCACCCCACTGGGGCGGCTTTCGACTCTGGGCCAACGCAATCGAACTCTGGATTTCGGGCGAAGACCGGATTCACGACCGCGGTCGCTGGACTCGCGATATCGTTCGATCGTCGGAGGACAGGTTTACGACGACTCCCTGGTCGGGCACAAGACTGCAGCCGTGAACCTGATTCATGAACCTGTCACTCGTTGAACGACAAATCAGCTGCCCATTTTGTGCAGAAAGCATTTCGATACTGCTGGACCTTTCTGCCGGAGATCAGTCTTATATAGAAGACTGCCAGGTTTGTTGTCGTCCCATGCAAATCACCTTCGAAACAGACAACGTTGAAACCCTCAATCTGCAGGTGGAATGTGCGAGTTAGATTGCCCGTCACATTTTTCTGTTTTTTGTGTTCAGCAAGCCTGTCTTATGGTGACGATGCCATCGTCACGAACGATGAAAAGTTCGCCATCGATGTATCAACGGTGGACGGACGGATTGCCATGGATCTCAGGGGGGATATCTGGACATTGCCTGCAGCGGGCGGCCAGGCAACCCGCCTGACGGACGGCGATCTGACCGAGACCCGGCCTCGCTGGTCGCCGGATGGCGTTGAAATTCTCTACGAAGTGAAATCCCCGGATGGCTCAGAGCTCTGGCTTTTAGATACCTCCACGAATGCCTCCGCAAAAATCGGTAGCGGCGACTTTCACAATCAGGACGCGTCCTGGCACCCGTCAGGTGAAAAAATTGTATTTGCATCCGATCGACACGGCACCGGCCTCGACATCTGGGAACTTGATCTTCCGACCGGCCTTGCCTGGAGAATCACAGATCATGCCGGAGAGGACAGAGAACCGGTCTGGACAAAAGATGGCAGGCACCTTGCCTGGATAAGAAAAACGGAAGACACATACGCGCTAATGCTGCGGCGACACGGAGAGCCAGAGGTCGTCTTGCTAGAGTCCGGGTCACCGCTGTCATCTCCGTCCTGGCGACCCGACAACAGCTTGCTGACATATCTGCGGCATGGTGAGGAAGGAACCATCCTGGAAATGGCGATTCTTTCGGAACCCGTCCTCGTGCGCCCTCTTTCAGTTGACGAAGAACTGATTGCCGCGCCCGTGTCCTGGGCAGATCGAATGACCATGTTTTATACCGCCGATAAAGCGATACGCACACGCGGATTCGAGGAGCGACGATCCAGGCCGCTGCATTTCAGGGCATTTATTCCGCCGGTTGAGGCCAAGCCGCCTGAAGAAGTCGTCCGGCGCGAACTGGAAGTGTTGAACCCACCGGAAGACCGGCTCGTTATTCGGGGCGCACGACTTTTTGACGGGATCTGGAAGGGCTACCGGCAAAACATGGACGTAGTGATCAAGGGCGGTCGGGTTGTTGCCGTGGAAGCGCGCCAGGAATGGGAGGGTGACACGATTCTTGACCTCGGAGACGTCAGCATCATTCCGGGCCTGATTGACGCCTGGTCCGGGGTGGAGGACTCGTCAACGGCCGGCGCCGCATTGCTGGCGTATGGCGTTACGACCATTGTTGTGAATACAGAAATATCAGCCTTCCCGCCATCTCTTTGGGAGGGTGAAGCTATGCCGGGCCCGAGGTTGCTATTCACCACAGACGACCCCGCCCGGTCTACGACCAGCATTGCCGATTCAGCGACTGCCGGTGTTGCAAGCCTGATGGCGTCCCGCCAGGCGATCGCTCTGGATCAATCGAGCCGACCCGCCCGCCGATTTGCTGAAACTCCGTCGTTGGGCAACATGCCCTCTCCCATCGTTGCGGGAAGCAAGCCCAATCGAATGCCTTCCGGACTGGCCTTGCATGCTGAGTTGCGGGGGTTGGCTGCAGCGGGATTGGACGGCGAGCAAATCCTGCACGCTGCCGGAAAAAATTCGGCGCGAGCCCTGGGACTGGAAAATCAGGTTGGCACGATTACGCCGGGCGGGCTTGCGGACCTGGTCCTGGTCAGGGGAGACCCCCTGGGCAACATCGAAGACACGCTAAATATCGTCGCCGTCGTCCGCAATGGGCGTTTTTTCAGTCTTGTCAGTCTCCTTGAACGCGCGCAGACCGCAGCGAACGTCGAATAATTTAACAAAATATGGCCAGGACCGGCCGGATTGTCGAGATTAAGGACACTTTTGCACCAATTACATCCGGTGCAGACATACGGCATTGGCTTGTTCCGGCAGTGGACAAAACAAAACGATTGGTTTCAATCAATTGCATGACGTTATTTCGCGCCACTTTACGAAGAGAAATCTCGATTCGTCGGTTTTTTTTACAGGAATAGACTTATTGTTAAACCGGCTATATCAGGAAATTCTTTAAACCATTGAAATCACTTGTCTTATTCGCATGTGGCATAGGACTTGCTATATATACCTTGCCCAAGCGAAGTGTAACTGAAGTCGGAAACCACAAAGAAATACAAACAGGATTTAGACGCCAGAAGAAAAACAACAATAAAAACAAGAAGATCCAGATCCAATAATAATAATAAAGTCTGTATTTGGTTACCGATCAAACAGTTACCTCTTTAATAATAAAAAGAGTCTTCAGCCCCGCCGTCAAACGCGGGGCTTTTTATTTAAAGCCCCGCCAATAGACAAACCGCTTTTTATTTAAAGCCCCGCCAACAGGTAAACCGATGTCTATCCTGATTTGTCGGCACTAACGATTCAGTGCACAGTCTAAAATCCGCATTCAATGCCGGTTCCGGAACAACTAATGAAACAAACAATCACAATAATTGCTCTATTGGGTCTGCTGGCAGGCTGCGGCGATAGTGAAGTGCCTGTGGAAAACCATTCGCTGGTCTACGAACAGGCGGCCGCCAACGAAGGTCGAACCGAGGCCGACCGCGCACGGGATGCAGGCCGCAAACCTGCGGAGGTACTTGAGTTTTTTGGCATTCAACCCGGCATGACCGTTCTCGACATGTATTCCGGCGGCGGTTACTACACGGAAATGTTGTCTCACATCGTTGGGCCGGAAGGCAGCGTCATCGCTCATACCAACCAGGCGTACGCCGGTTTCGTTGGCGAAGAAGCGACGAATCGCTACGCCAATAACCGGCTTGGAAATGTTGAAATCCTGATGGCAGAAAACAACGAACTGGCACTACCCAATGCATCATTCGATGCAATTATGATGGTTCTCGCCTATCACGATATTTACTACGTTGACCCCGACAATGGCTGGCCGGAAATCGACGGACCAAGGTTTGTTGAGACGCTTTATAACGGCCTGCGCCCGGGCGGAATTCTCGCCGTCGTCGATCACTCCGCAGCACCCGGCTCACCCAGCGAGACTGGCAATACGCTGCACCGTATTGATCCGGACATCGTTACCGCCGAGCTGGAAGCGGCAGGCTTTGTGCTGGAGGCAAAAAGCGACGTGCTTCGAAATATGGATGACGACCACAGCGTGAACATGGGCGCCCCGGAAGTGCGTGGCAAGACAGACCGCTTCGTGTTCAGGTTCAGAAAGCCCGAATAGCGACACCGCGGCATTTATTTTGCGGAACTGAGACCGGGACACTGTTTACAAGTCGCCCGACGCGGCTAAATACGTCTTTATGATTCAATGAGTTACAAGACGGCACACGATGTTCAAGGCGATTCGCATTGCAGTGTTACTGCTAATACTGGTTTTCGTTTCTCTGAGTACCTGGCTCACGCAGGCTCGGAGCACGGATTGGAATGGCAGTCTCTGGGTAAAGGTTTACCCGATCAATGCTGATGGTAGCGATGAAAGTCAGGAATACATACAAAGCCTCGATGTCGATGACTTTTCAGCAATTGAAACGTTTATTGCGGAAGAAGCGGAAAAGTACGGTCGAACGCTACGGCGGCCGGTGCGCATGGAACTCGGCGATGAAATTCGAGAACAGCCTCCTGTAATTGGCGAGAATCCGAACACACTGGATATTATGCTGTGGAGCATTCAGATGCGTTGGTGGGCATCGAGTGTTGCGGGCCCTCAGGACAATCCTGATCCGGACGTCAGGGTGTTCGTTCGCTACCATGCACCACAGGATTTTGTCGTTCTCGAGAATTCAGTCGGTCTGCAAAAAGGAATGGTCGGTGTAGTAAACGCTTATGCCGGGCGCCGTCATTCCGGATCCAACAACGTCGTCATTGCGCACGAATTTTTGCACACTCTCGGTGCGACAGATAAGTACAACCCGGCAACTGGCATTCCGGAATTTCCGCTTGGTTTTTCGGAGCCCGAGCGCAATCCCAGATTCCCACAACGCTTCGCAGAAATCATGGGTGGCCGAATTCCGGTTGCAGACAATGACGCGGTCATTCCGAAGAGCCTTAAGTACGTCACTATTGGCGCGGCGACCGCACGAGAAATCCGGTTGACGGATTAGGCAGATCATCCTTGCATTCAATTTTGGCTTTGGGGTCTGTTAATCTGCCTCGATGGCTGTCGGCGAAACCACAAATCTAAGTTGCGAAAATCTCACGATTTCGGTGCCCGGTCGCCGACTAATCGACTCGCTAAAAATTGAAGTCGTCAAAGGTGAATTTATCGCCGTACTCGGCCCCAATGGTGTCGGTAAATCGCTGGCGCTTCACACGCTCGCCGGAATTCGGCCGGCAGAGTCAGGGTGGATCAAACTTAACGGCACAAATCTGGACGAACATTCGCGTCATCAGATTTCACTCAACCTGGCCCTGCTCCCGCAATATACAGAGGATATTTTTCCTGCGACCGTCCTGGACACCGTGATAATCGGGCGTCATCCACACATTGGCCGCTTTCAATGGGAAACGCCGGCTGACCGGGAAATTGCTGAGGACTCTCTCCGAAAGGTAGACCTGGGCGACTTCCGCGACCGCGATGTACTAACGTTGTCTGGTGGTGAACGCAGGCGACTGGCTGTAGCACAGATCCTGACGCAGTCGCCTGGCACCTATTTGCTCGACGAACCCACCAATCACCTCGATCCGCAGCATCAGTTGGATGTCCTCAAGATATTTCGCCAGAAATCTGACGCCGGAGATGCAGTGCTGGCCAGTTTGCACGACGTCAATCTTGCAGCGCGCTTTGCCGATCGTTGCCTGTTGCTTTACGGCGATGGTCGTTGGGAAATTGGGTTGACTGGCGACGTCCTGACCTGTGAGGCCTTGTCCGAACTTTATGCCACAGCCATTGAAACAGTCCCATGGCGGGATACCAATCTGTTCGTTGCGTCGGGTTAGCCGGCTTAGATCTCGATTACACCGGCCAGGAAAAATACAGCATATCCGCGAAGCTTTACGCGCTCGCCAAGGTCTTCACATTCGAGGAGCCCGACCCGACTCGATATCTGCCGGGCTTCCATCTTTTTCTTTCCCAATCGCTCTGACCAGAATGGCGTAAGCACACAATGGGCGGCGCCGGTTACGGGGTCTTCATCGATGCCAAGTCCCGGTGCGAAAAACCGGGAAACG
>Ga0224504_10001428_pt1 | contig 10566 bp, 7 predicted proteins | sample SF_Oct11_sed_USG_3_FD_170160 | JGI IMG/M metagenome (GOLD analysis project Ga0224504, IMG submission 170160) | Sediment microbial communities from San Francisco Bay, California, United States - SF_Oct11_sed_USGS_24 | ecosystem: Environmental > Aquatic > Marine > Sediment | place: USA: California... | reverse complement strand
CAGTCGATCTGCCGCGACGCCAATGTTGTACTGCAGCTCGCCTCTACGGCTCAGCCGATACGCATGCCGGAAATACACCAACGCCCCCTCGTAGTCGGCTTGCTCGAACGCGGCTCGGCCACGCTCGAAGTACTCCCGCGCCGCCGCATCGTCTGGCGTCCGTTGCGCTGCTGCAGGTACGGCGCAAACCAGGCCTAGCAGCAGCACGGCCGAACACACCAAGCGAAGAGCGATCCCCCAGGTCTCCCCCATGGCTTCAAGGTAGCGGCCCGTCCTTCGAGTTGCACGAACAAGGCGCGCAGCTATACGAACGCCCGACCTTGGGGTTGTAGCTCAGTTGGGAGAGCGCCGCGTTCGCAATGCGGAGGTCAGGGGTTCGATTCCCCTCAGCTCCACCGTTTTCCAAGGGTTGAGGCGTGCCGGTTGACGCGCCTGCTCGAGCCTGGGGGGAGCGAGTTGCACCGCCCAAAACCGCGACTAGGCTCCCGCGCCTATGGCTCGCGTAATCAACTTCAGTGCGGGGCCCGCAACCCTTCCGTTGCCGGCTCTCGAGTATGCCCACCACGAGTTCCTCGACCACGAGGAGACCGGGATGTCGCTCATCGAGCACAGCCATCGCGGCGCGGCGTACGCGAAGGTTCACGAAGAAACCAAGGCTCTGTTCCGCGAGCTTCTCGACGTTCCGGACACCCACGAGGTGCTCTTCATGCAGGGCGGCGCGACAGGTCAGTTCGCACTCGTGCCGATGAACCTTCGCGGCGAGGGCCAGTCGGCGGACTACATCATGACCGGCGCGTGGAGCGACAAGGCACTCGCCGAAGCCAAAATCACCGGTGACGCGCGCGAGGCTGGCACCGGCAAGGCCGACGGGAAGTACACCCGCGTCCCGAAGCAGGCCGAGCTCGACCTCGACCCCAACGCAGCCTACGCGCACTTCACGACCAACAACACGATCATGGGAACGCAGTTCCACGAGTACCCGGACAGCGGAGACGTTCCGCTCGTCGCGGACATGTCGAGCGACATACTCTGGCGCCCCATCGACGTCTCGAAGTTTGGCCTGATCTACGCCGGTGCTCAGAAGAACCTAGGCCCCGCAGGCATCACAGTGTTGATTCTCCGTAAGGACTTGGCGGAGCGCAGCCCGAGCACGATCCCCAAGATCTTCCGGTACAAGACAATCCTCGACGGCGACTCACTGCAGAACACGATCCCAACCTTCCCGGTCTACATGGTTCGCAACGTGCTCCGCTGGGTTCGTGACCAGGGCGGCGCGACGGCGATGGAAAAGCGCAACCGCGACAAGGCCGGCTACATCTACAACATGATCGATGAGAGCCAGGGATTCTTCCGCTGCCCGGTTGAGGTCGAGTCACGCTCGATGATGAATCCCGTCTTCCGCCTCCCGACCGAAGAGCTCGAAAAGAAATTTATCGCCGACGCCGCCAAAGCCGGCATGGTCGGTATCAAGGGCCACCGCTCCGTGGGCGGCATTCGCACCTCGATCTACAACGCGATGGAACCCGCCGACGTCCAAAAGTTCGTCGACTTCGCCAAGGCTTTCGCCCAAAACAACGCCTGAAAAAGGGGGGCTTTGTCCGCTTCTTCTGCGGGACCCCTTGGGCAGCGGCTTGTCCTACCCCGCCGCCCCCACGCTATCGCCTAGGATTACTTCCCAGGCGGCTTGGTCGCGTACGTCTCGTAGAGGTATCGCCGGATGTCGTCCGACTCGAACATCTGCACGCCCGTATTCGGATCGAGCAGATACGGCACTTTCATCTCGCTCGAGATCGCGACGAAGCCTTCTCGATCGGGGCTTCGCCGGGGCACATTACGGAGCTGATATGGAAGCTCGAGCTCGCACAGCGCCTCCCGTGCGATACGGCAGAACGGCGAGCCTTCATACGAATAGAGCTCGAGTAGCTTCTCCGGCTGGCGCGACCCAACGGCGCGTCGGCCTCGGTTCGGACGGAACCCCGAAGCCAGCATCGATGTCGACACCGCAAACGCGCGCTGGCGTAGGAACCAAGGCGCTCGGCCTTCGCCATATTCGCGAAAGAGGTACGCGACGATGTCCGCCGATTCGTAGATCGAAACCCCGCTGTTTGGATCGACGAGATACGGAAACTGATAGCGCCCGCCCGCGCTCTTCACCTTTTCCCGGAATAGCTTGCCGCCCCTCGGACAAGGGTAGATGATCGGATCCAAGCTGAGCGCTGACAGTGCTTCGCGGGCGATGCGGCAGTAGGGGCAGACCTCGAACTCGTAGAGCTCCAGCGGCTGTTCGGGGACCTTGCTGCGCTCATAGTAGAAGTTACCAAAATTGGGACGAGCTGCGCTGGCGGCAGTCGCGGTCGTCACATCGATAAACCGGGCAAGCCTCATCTGCTCTTCATTAAGGGGACTGTCCCCGTTTTCAAGGGGTGATAGCCTTCAGCCATGGCGCGGGAGCTCGAGCTGGTCACCGATTTGCGGCCCAAAGGGGACCAGCCAGCAGCAATTTCCGAGCTCTTGGAGGGGCTCGCGCGCGGCGACCAGCACCAGGTTCTCCTTGGAATTACCGGAAGCGGAAAGACCTTCACAGTGGCCAACGTCATCGCGGCGACTCAGCGCCCGACGCTGATCATGGCCCCCAACAAGACTCTAGCCGCGCAGCTCTACAGCGAGATGCGCGAGCTCTTTCCCAACAACGCAGTCGAGTACTTTGTCAGCTACTACGACTACTACCAGCCCGAAGCATACATCCCGTCGAGCGACACCTATATCGAGAAGGACGCCATCGTCAACGACAAGGTCGATCGTATGCGTCACAGCGCGACGCGATCTCTGCTCGCCCGACGCGACGTGATCATCGTTGCAAGTGTGTCGTGCATCTACGGTATCGGCTCGTCGGAGTGGTACCAGGAGATGTTGATCAACCTAGAGGTGGGACAAGAGTTCCGACGTGATCTGCTCTTGCGCCGCCTCGTCGACATCCAATACCAACGCAACGACATCGACTTTCATCGCGGCACGTTCCGCGTTCGCGGCGACGTGGTCGAGATCTTTCCCGCTCACTCGGAAAACCTCGCGGTGCGGATCGAATATTGGGGCGACGAGATCGAGCGCATCGTCGAGATCGATCCAACGCGCGGCAAAGTGCTCGAGGAGCTCGACCAGTACGGGATCTATCCGGGCAGCCACTACGTCACGCCGGCCGAGCATCGAAAACGGGCGATCGAGTCGATTCGGGAGGAGCTCCTGGAGTGGCTCCCCAAGCTCGAATCCGAAGGCAAATTGCTGGAAAAACAGCGTCTCGAGCAGCGAACGATGTACGACCTCGAGATGCTCGAACAGATGGGATTCTGCCACGGGATCGAGAACTACAGCCGGCATCTTTCTGGACGCAGCGAAGGCGACCCACCCCCAACTCTGCTCGACTACTTCCCGGACGACTTCCTCGTGATCCTGGACGAGTCCCACATCACGGTCCCGCAAGTTGGTGCCATGTTCAAAGGCGATCGGTCTCGGAAAGAGACGTTGGTCGAGCATGGGTTTCGCATGCCGAGTGCGCTCGACAATCGACCACTGCGCTTCTCCGAATGGCAGGAGCGTATCGGCCAAGCCATTCACGTGAGTGCAACACCAGGGGACTGGGAGATCGAACATGCGGGTGGTGTCATCGTAGAGCAGGTGATTCGTCCGACGGGGCTTCTCGATCCGCAGTTGCACGTTCGTCCGACGAAGCACCAGGTCGACGACCTGCTCGGTGAGATCCGCGAGCGTGTTGCACGTGAAGAACGCGTCCTGATCACTACTCTGACGAAGCGAATGGCCGAAGACCTCACGGAATACTACGGCGAGCTCGGCGTTCGGGTGCGCTACCTTCATAGCGACATAGACACACTTGAACGTGTTGAAATTCTTAGGGATTTACGCCGTGGGGAGTTCGATGTCTTGGTGGGAATCAATCTCTTGAGGGAGGGGCTCGATCTGCCCGAGGTGTCGTTGGTTGGCATCCTCGATGCCGACAAAGAGGGCTTCCTGCGTTCGCCGCGGTCGTTGATTCAGACCATTGGGCGCGCGGCACGCAACGCCAGCGGCGAGGTGTTGATGTACGCGGATCGAGTCACCAAGGCGATGCGCTACGCGATCGAGGAAACCGAGCGCCGGCGCGCGCGCCAAATGGAGTACAACGAGGAGCACGGCATCACTCCCCAAACGATCAACAAAGCGGTCCTCGAAATGGATCCATCCACCGGCTCCGGCGACTACGTCGTGATTCCAATCTTGAGAAAGGGCGAAGCCACGGACGACCCGGCTGATATCCCCGCACGCATCGAGGAGCTCCGGAGTGAGATGTTGCTGGCGGCCGAGGAGCTCGAGTTTGAAAAGGCGGCTGAACTTCGCGATCAGGTCGAACGACTCCGCGCGCAGCTCGCGCCAGGCAAGAACAAAGCCAAGCGCGATCGCGGCTCCCAACGGCCGCGCCGCTAGATTCTCCCTAAGTCCTCGTAAGCACGCACTTTTTCAGCTCCACCCGTGGCTTCCTTGAGGCGAGATAGCGCGGCGGCTAGGCTGTTCCCGCTGTGCGCTTTGCTTTTCTAGGCTTGTGGATGGTCGCGATTTGGCTCGTGGCCCTGGGGAGCGGTGCCGCCCAGGAGGGCGACCGACTACTCGAGTTCCACTTCACGCCGACCAAGCGGGCCCAGATAGCGATCTGGATCGAAAACGCAGAAGGCGTCTTCATGGAGACGGTGGTCCTGACGTCATCGGTTGCGCTTCGTGGCGTCGGCAACCGCCCCGCCGCGCTCCAGATGAACAGTGGTTTTCGGTGGCCGTACGGACGCCGCGAAGGAATCTTGCCCGTGTGGGGCCATCGGCGAGCGAACTCGCCGGGTGCCGAGCTCTTTCCAATGGTGATCTTTCAGGATCGCGTGTCGGAAGGATTTGCTACGCGTACCACTGTAGATGCGTCTCCCGATTCGTACTTCTGCCTCTCGTTCGACCAGACTACGACGACACGCGAAGCGCTCGACGCCGTGACCTGCGCAAGCGTGTTCAACAGCGACAAGGGTCGCTTCGTGACGGACGACGATGTCCGCAACGGATATGCGGAACCCTTCGTCGGATCCTCTGGCTTCGAGAGCATGCGTCCGCTCGGCGCCAGGTCGATCTATCCGCCCCGCCGCGACGTCGAAGGTCTCGGTCAGTACGACCACGCCGACGTGGGGCGATTCGTGGAGCAAGCGCGTAGGGTCATGCCAAACATCGACGCCGTGACCATGGCGACGCCTGCGGGCGAAGTGCCACGCACCATCCAGTACACCGCCCCGCAAGCCTGGGAAGAGGGAGAATACACGGCGTGGATCGAGGTCAACGTCGAGGGGGATTACAACGCCACCTTCAACGACGAGACCTACCCGACGCCCATCTCGGAGATGTGGGACCTCTGGGCTATTGGTTATGGCTACCCCTACCGCGGGCAGCCCTCCGTTGTGTACGCAGTGCCCTTTTTATTGGGCCCGCTGATCGCCGAATACGAAACCTCGGAGCCCGCCGGCTATGCAAGCTTGCATGGAGAATCGGGCGAGATCTTCACGATGGACTCGTCGATCACCGACGACCCCGACAACGCACCCGGAAGCGGAGCAGACCGGTTGCGTCGCGATGAGGCAGGCGCGCGTTTCAAAGTCTTTGTCTTGGCCACCAGCATCTGCAACCAGCCGGACCCTCCGGACCCGTGCGGGCAGGACTGCACCGATAATGCAGAGTGCGGTATGGGCTTCATCTGCGCCGACGACGGAACCTGCGTGGGATTGTGCGACGTCGAAGCGCAGCCGTCCGAAATCACGGATTTCGTCCTCGAGAACCACCCGAATTCGAAGTGGTCGCACGTCGTCGGTCGTATGCGATTCACCGTTCCGCAAAGCGCGCGTCCGTTGCGCCAATACAAAGTCCTCGCCAGCAAGATCCTCGTCAACAGTGTAGTAACCGAAGATGCGCATGCGCTCGAGATCACCAGCGCCGGCAAACCGATTCAAGGAGACGGGCTCCACATTCCCGTTGACTCGGAGTGTAGCGGCGAGGTGGCGCCCGAGGCGCTTTGTGCTCCGTATCTCGCCAACGAAGACGGTGAATGCGAAAACGGAGTGGATATCGATGGCGACGGCGACTGCCTCGACCCCGGCGACGTCATCATAGTCAACACCGCCTTCGACGTGCACGAGACCGAGTACGAGGTCGAGATCACGGCGATCGATCTGTGCCAAGGGCAGAGCGACCCAGTAGCCGCGGGCCTGAAGACGACCTCGATCGACTTCACCACGGTTCCTCCTTGCTTCATTGCAACGGCCGCCTATGGCTCGCCCTTGGCCGATGAGATTTGGGCGCTCAGGCGCTTTCGTGATCGTTACCTGATGACCAACCCCGCGGGCCGTGCGTTCGTCGATGCGTATTATTCGGTCGGCCCGCACGCCGCCGATATCATTGTTGAGCACCCATGGATGCGAACAACCACCCGCGTACTTCTGACCCCTCTCGTCGCTCTCGCGCGCTATCTAACCGCGAAAAACACAGCTTAAGACGCGTCTTTGGGCCGCTGAAGCTAGCGGTCGCTCTCGCCCTCTGCACCGCCGCCGGCTGTGCAACCGTCAAGCCGTACGAGCGCGAGTACCTATCGCGTCCGAGCATGGACCTCCAGCGCGAGGCCACCGAGGCGAAGTTCTACTCCCATGTCCTAGACGCCCGCGAAGGCGCCACCGGAGGCGTCGGAACCGCCGGCGGGGGATGTGGGTGCAACTAGTCGCGTCACCTCGGAAGCCAGTGTGGGTGATGCTGCGGTTGCTTCTTGCTGCCGGCATCATCTTGCTCGGCATGCATCCTAAGCGCTCGAACGCCGACGCGGTAACGGGCACTTGGACCGGTGACGCGCAGGTGCGCGGCAACTACTACTGGGACCGGAGCACGCGGGTGCTTGCCCCGGAGATCATCGCACAACTCGAGGCCCCACAAGGGAGTCGCATGCGTGTCGACTACTTGGTCGACTCGATCACGAGCGCGAGCATCGCGGCTGGCGCGCTCGAGGACGTGCGTTTCACCGAAGTCCGTCACGACGTTGCCTTGAAAGGGGGCCACGAGTTCGTGGAGCGCGAGAACCCCGTCGACCTCTTCGGTGGTTTTCGCTTCAGCCGCGAACCGGACTACTTCTCGTTCGCTACTCTGTTCCAACCGACCATCTGGTTGGCGGACCGGGCAACGATGTTTCGCGGTCGAATCAGCTACCGCCACGACGAAATAGGCCAGAATTTCCGGGGTGGATCGCAGCAAAGGCCTGGCACCGAGGGGGGCACGAGCGCCGACCGATTCAGGGAGACCCTCGACGCGATTTCCCTCGCCGCGGGGTGGGAGCAGGTGCTGTCGCGGACGCTGATCCTGGAGGTCGGATACGACTTCACATACCAGTGGGGCTTCCTCGCCAATCCGTATCGCTCGGTGTTGGGGGGACAGCGCCCGGAAGAGCACCCCGACCAGCGCTTCCGTCATTTGTTGATGTCGCGGCTCGCTTGGTACATTCCGAGATCGCGCACCTCGCTGCAGGTCTTGTATCGATCCTATGTCGACAACTGGAAGCTCAGCGCGGTCAACCCGGAGTTCCGCATCTATCAGGAGATGTCGCCGTTCTTTCAAACTCGTGTGCGGTATCGCTACTACACGCAAACGTCGGCGTTCTTCTACAAGAGCGACCCCAACGACTACACCTTCAACGATCAGTACGTCACCGCCGACCCCAAGCTGAGCGCCTTCCACGTCAACGAGCTCGGCATTCAGTTCCTCGTTCTCGGCGCCTTCCTCGAAGGCAAAGCCCACCGCTCGATCGCAGGCGCCCAGTTCGACATCAGCTTCAACTACCGCTGGAACACCAACGCCTTCGGAAACCAGGTAGTCGCACAAACAGGCCTAAGAATCCCATTCTAAGGGGACACTCTCCCCCCTCCCAAACCCCCGAAATTACGCCGATCCTCCCGCAAAGATCGCAGCAACTGGTTTCGAGTATCATCGCTCTGACGCTGCGATCTTGTGCGTAGAACTCGCGTGATTCCAAGGAGTTGAGGTGGTGGAGAGTGTCCCTATTTGGATGGAAAGTGCGTGGAGTAGGTGGTGGGGTGGGGTTTCTAGCGAGGGGCCTCCGTAGAGGGGGTCGCCCAGGAGGGGGTGGCCTATCGAGGCTAGGTGGGCTCGGATTTGGTGGCGGCGGGCGTTGTTGGCGCGGACTTCTATTAGGGAACCGTGGGGGGCGGGGATGCTGGTGAGCACTTCTGTTCGGGCGGGCCGGGCACGGAGACGTTTGATCTCGCGGGGGTCGGTGCAGGCGCGGACTTTGCGGCGGTCGTGCGGGTCGTTGGCGATTGGCGTCTCGATGACAATCGGCGCCGCAACGATGCCTTGGCAGCGAGCGAGGTATCTCTTTTCGATCTCGCCAGCCTGGAGTTGTTTGCGGAGCCGGTTGAAAGTTTCTTGATCACGCGCGGCGAGCATCACTCCGGACGTGTCGGTATCGAGTCGATGGAGGATGCCGGGTTCGCGTTTGCTGTAGCCAACGTCGCGCATCTCTGGATAGCGTGCCACCAACGCGCCGGCCAGCGTGCCGAGCTCGCCTTCCTTCAACGGATGACTCGGGACTCCCGCGGATTTGTCCACGACGACGTAGCTCTCGTTTTCGACGAGCACCTCGAGTGCCAAATCTGGGTCCGGCGCGGCATAGAAATCAGCCGGCCGCGGAAGGCTCTCCAGCATGACCCGGTCGCCCGCGGACACTGTGTAGCTCTTCTTCACGCGGCGCCCGCCGACCCGAACACCACCTTCTTCGATGAGCGCTTTGGCCCTGGCTCGGCTCAACTCCGGGACGCGGCGAGCGAGCACCACATCGACCCTCTGCCCGGCGTCATCCTCTCCTATCTCGAGCTCGACGGCCGACATCTGCCTCCCCTCCCACACTCTGGAATACTTTTCCATGCCGTTTGCGTGATCAGGCCGCGCGTCTACACTCCAAAAACCAGTGTCCAAGCGTGATTACTACGTGATTCTCGAAGTCAGCCGCACTGCAGCGGGGGACGAGATCAAGCAAGCTTATCGTGCCCTTGCGATGAAGTACCACCCGGACCGCAACCCGGATGACCCTGCGGCCGAGGATTCCTTCAAAGAGGCAAGCGAGGCGTACGCCGTCCTGAGCGATCCCGACCGACGCAAGCAGTACGACCGTTTCGGTCACGCCGCGTTCGAGAGCGGTGGCCCTGGCTTCGAAGCCGGCGACTTCGGCGCGGTCAGCGACATCCTCGAAGGTCTGTTTGGCGAGGTGTTCAGTGGCGGGCGCCGCAAACGCCGCGGGGGTCGCGACCTCACCTACGACTTGGAGGTTACGTTCGTCGAAGCGGCGCTGGGTATCGACAAGACAATCGATGTCAACCGGCCAGCACCTTGCGCAACGTGCAGCGGCACAGGCGCGCAGCCCGGCACACCCGTTCACAAGTGCAACGTCTGCCAGGGTCGAGCGCAGGTTAAGTATCAGCGTGGCCTCTTCGCGGCGACGCGGCCCTGTCACGCATGCGGCGGCACGGGCAAGAAGATCCCGACGCCATGTGACGCCTGCAAAGGGACCGGAAGCAAGATGCGCTCCGAAGCGATGAACGTGAAGATCCCCGCGGGCGTTCAAGACGGCGCGGTCCGCACCGTCCGAGGCGCGGGTGAGGCCAACCCCGGCGGCAACGGTGACCTTCACATCAACGTCAAGGTCACCGATCACCCGTTGTTCCAACGTGAAGGCGCCGACATCTTGTTGTCGGTTCCGGTTTCGTTCCCTCAGGCGGTGCTCGGCGCAAGCATCGATGTCCCGACGCTCGACGGCAGAGTGGTCATGAAGGTCCCCCCAGGGACCCAGTCTGGCAAGGTATTCCGGCTGCGGGGCAAAGGAATCCCCGTCTACGGCGGCTATGGCAAAGGCGACCAGCTCGTGACGGTCGTCGTCGAGGTGCCGCAGGAAGTAAGCCGGCGGCAGCGCAAACTGATCACCGAGCTCGCCGAGGAGATCGGCGACCTCACTCACCCGCAGCAAGCAAGCTTCCTTAGGAAGCTTCGCGGCCTGTTCGATTCTTAACTCCTAGTCGTCTGATCGCTTGCGCTCGGGCCCGAGCTTGCCAAGGTACGCCCATGCGAACTGCAGCCCTGTTCATGTTGGCCGGAGCACTCCTCGTCGGGTGCCCCAAAGAAGAAGAAGCACAGACTAAGAGCCAAGGCGAGGAAAGCCCTGCGCCGGCTCAAAAGGAGGCCGCCGAGGTGACCCAAGAAACGGGACAAGCCCCCGCCCAATATACCGTCGAGCTCGACACCACCAAAGGCGCGATCGTGATCGACGTTCGCCGCGAGTGGGCTCCGCACGGGGCCGACCGCTTCTACGAGCTGGTACAAAACGGCTATTTCACGGACGTTGCGTTCTTCCGTGTCATCAGCGGTTTCATGGCGCAGGTGGGCATCAGCGGAGATCCGGCGCTCAACGCGCAGTGGCGTGAGAAGCGCATCCCCGACGACCCC
>Ga0224504_10001426_pt1 | contig 10580 bp, 8 predicted proteins | sample SF_Oct11_sed_USG_3_FD_170160 | JGI IMG/M metagenome (GOLD analysis project Ga0224504, IMG submission 170160) | Sediment microbial communities from San Francisco Bay, California, United States - SF_Oct11_sed_USGS_24 | ecosystem: Environmental > Aquatic > Marine > Sediment | place: USA: California... | reverse complement strand
GTGGCGAATTGTTTGTCAACCTCGCAATAGTCCATTTTAGAAACCACGAATGGGGCCAGGCAAAAATGGCTGTCGACCAGGCGCTCCATAAAGGCGGGCTGTCTGATCACAGGCGCGTTCTTGCGCTACTGGAAGAGATAAATGATCGCTTATTTGGGTCTGGCATCGGCCGTTGTTAACCCGGCACTGATTTTTGCCCCACTGCTTGTAGACGGTGCAGTCAACGCTGGGCTTTTCAACAGGAGAAGCGATAAGTGAAAACCCGCTCGAAAGCGGGATTTGGGTGACAGGAACCGATGCTTTGTCATTAGATGCCCCATTTTCACACCCAGCTGACATTTTTTAATACTCTTTGTCTCACCTTTTGAAACTCGCCTGTTGTAGTCATAGTAACTGAACTCTAGTCTCCCTTCATCAGAGGTGAATTGCCGTGGGCAATTCTTTTAAATAACTCAGCAAATGACAGACATTCAAATATGCGGGGAATTTAGTATGCCTTTCTATCTGCGTCGAGCATATGCTGTGAGCAGGCGTCGTCCACCGGCTCGAATTATCCTGACGTCAGCACAATGGCCGATTCAACTTTGAGTAGTTCAGTGGTTACGCCGATCCCGGCGGTCAAGTACTCAGGCATAAGCTTCAATGCTCTGATGGGGCTGTATCTCGCGGCCGTACTTTTGCCCTGGGGTTTGTCACTAATTGAAGGGCTTGAGGTGCGAGGCTGGTACGAAGAAACGGTAGTTTTTCTGAGCATTATCACTTTCAGCATGATGTTGCTGCAGTTTGCTTTGACCCCCCGGGTGGATGTTGTAGCAAACCTCTCGGGCGTAGACAACACCATGCGAGTTCACAACAGGTTCGGAGAATACCTCGGTTACCTTGTATTACTGCACCCATTCCTGATTGTATTACCTCGATTCATAGTCGCGCCCTCATTTGCACCAGGCGATGTTTGGGATTTGTTTACTCAGTCCGAGACATCTACGGGCATGTATGCGTGGTCATTGATGCTGGTGTGGGTACTGATGGCGGTGTTCAAAGACAAAACCGGATTGTCCTATGAGGCCTGGCGCTATACTCACGGCATAGGCTTTATTGCGGTGATCATTCTAGCAACCCACCATGCGGTTACCGTGGGCAGGCATGGTCGTTACAACGCCTGGTTTGATGGGCTGTGGATTGTACTTTGCGCCCTGGCAGTTGGCACAGTTTTATATATCTGGTTTTTACGACCGAAGCGCGTGGCCCAACAGCCGTTCCGTGTTGTCGATTGCCACAAAGGCAGCTCGGATGATTGGTACCTAACCCTCGAGAAGGACGGAGATTTCCCGTTCGATTTTGACGCCGGACAGTTCGCCTGGATCAACACATCGGACAGTGTTTACGCCAGGAATGATCACCCCTTTTCGATCGCTACCAGCAGTGACTCTTTGCCAAAACTGAGCTTTGTGATCCGGGAACTGGGAGACTATACAAAGCAGTTGGGCAAGCTGAAGAGCGGGCAGCTGGTGTGGTTGGATGGTCCCCACGGTGTATTTACACTGAACGCCAGAAACGCTACCGGCGTTGTACTGATAGCGGGCGGAGCGGGTATTGGCCCAATTATGGGTATTCTTCGCGAGCTCGACGCCGTCGGTGACCGACGTCCGGTCAAACTGGTTTATGGCAATCGCAATATTGAACAGATGCTTTTCCTGGATGAGTTTGAAGCAATGCGGGAGCGGTTAAATCTTAATGTGCACCTCGTGCTGGATCATCCGCCGGAGATTTTTGACGGGCACCGGGGCTTTATCGATAGAGAAGTTCTGTCCACGGTGATGGACCAACCCGAGCACGTTAATTGGGACTACTATATATGCGGTCCGCCACCCATGGTGAAGGCAGTTGAAAATCACCTGAAGGCCTTATCGGTTCCGAAAGACCGCATTCTCTATGAACAGTTGGGTTTCTAGAAACAGCGATTTTTGGATAGGGAAGCGGTTGGAGTACTTCGCCGGTCACGGACAGGTATGAGAGGTTAAGACGATCATGGCGACTGAAGACGACAAAATTATAGAGGGAATCTCCCGTAGGGATCTGGTAAAAGGCGGAATATTTACTGCTGCGGCTCTTTCGATCCCCCTGTTGCTGAATCCTGGCAAAACTTCCATGGCGGATGCACCCAAGTCATCGTATGCGGCGGACATTCTGGTAATCGGCAGTGGTTTTGCTGGCACTTTTGCCGCACTGGAGGCGCGCCGAAATGGACTTTCCGTCGTCATGGTGGACAAGGGGGTTGTGGGTTGGTCCGGTATGTCACCCTGGGCCTCAGACAGCCGCCCGTTCGACCCTGAGATATATGACCGGGAGGAGTGGCATCGCAATATTGCGATGAATACGGAATACGTGAATGATCCAGAGTGGTTCGACATTTTCATGGATGAGTCCCTGGGTATTTTTCATGAATTGCACGCTATGGGGGCACATGAAACCAAGCCATTTGAAAGAGGTAGTATTGTCTTTCGCAGAGAGCTGGAAGATGCTGGCGTCGCGTTTGTAGAGCGCACGATGATCACCTCATTGATCCAGGGCCAGGACGGACGTGTATCCGGCGCTGTCGGCTTTACCTATGATGACTCGAGAGAAGAATCGAAGGCCGTGGTGCTCTCTGCGGGCGCCGTCATCCTGTGCACTGGTGCAGGATCTTATAAAAGTCCCGGTTTCCCGATATGGGGGCAGACTTTTGACGGGGACGCCATGGCTTATGAAGTGGGCGCCAAGATTGTTGGCAAGGAATTTAATGACACGCATCCGACCTTTGCATTTGCTCCGGCGGCGGCCTATGAAGGTTGGAAGTGGGCACAAGAAGTAACCGGTGCCTATGTAATGGTTGGCCCGCCCGATAAATTGGAGGGTGGTTTGACCCTGAATAATGCACTGGGTGTGTTTGCCGATGGCGTAGACCGCAGATTGGGTGTCGGACCCGGTGGTGAGCCGCCACCTGTTCCCGGTGAACCCCCTCCCGGTGCTGCAGAGCGTGAGCGAAATAAAAAGTATCTGGGCAAAGGCTACCTCAAAATGCCCGGCTTGCATCTGGACCTGGGTGGGCCACCGGCGATTCCGGATGATGGCGAAGATGGTCCCAAGCTCGGACACCGTGTGGGCGGGGCAACTGCGGGGATGGGAGTCCACAAAAGCGAAGGTGTTTTTTGTTCGGACTATACCTGTGCAGCAGACGGGGTCAAAGGTTTATATGCGGCTGGCGATGCCCTGGGTTCCATGCTGTGTGGGTCATTGTACCCTGGGCGGGGATTCTCGTCCTATGGTTCGGCCATACAGGGGCGACGTGCCGCGAAAAACGCAGTCAAATATGTAAAGTCGAATCCGGCGGCTACAGTGAGCTCCCAGTCTATCGACGCTCTTGTTTCCAAAATGTGGGCACCTCGCGAAAATGCCAGGGGCTACAGCCCCGAATGGATGACCGCGACGCTACAAAATACCATGTCGCCGTTTCATATTCTGTATATCAAGGATCGCCGAAGGCTCGATGGTGCCCTGGCTTCCATACAATTCCTGCGAACACACTGTGTGCCGCGGATGATCGCCAGAGATGGTCACGAACTGAGGATGGCTCATGAAATCAAAAACATGCTGTTGAATGCGGAGATGAAACTATGTTCGGGACTTTTCCGTGAAGAGAGTCGCGGCACCCATTTTCGCGAGGACTTTCCTGCTCGCAATGACGAAGAATGGCATTGCTGGGTGACGGTTCAGGACAACGACGGTGTTATGACGATGAGTAAGCATAAGCTGCCAGAGGCATGGAAGCCTGATCCTAAAAATTCCTATCGCGAAAACTATCCAAGGATATTTCCCGGTGAGGATGAATTTTTAAAAAACAAGGGTCTAGATGTGTGACGCAGGAAGCGATAGCGCGATTATCACCGGTGGACAAACCATTTTACATTTCAGGTCAGGATTTGAGGCGGTAATAGATTATGCCAATAGAGAAAATTCACGGTTGTATAGGCTGCGAAAACTGTGTGAAGGCCTGCCCTACTGATGTTATACGGATGGACCCGGATTCCGACCAGGCGTATATCGCTTATCAGCAGGACTGTCAGATATGCCACCTGTGCCGGTTGAGTTGTCCTGTTGACGCGATAACGCTGACACCGGATAAAACTATGTTACCAACAACATCCTGGGGGTAGATGGCAATGGAGTCAGGTATATACTATAAATATTGTCGTTTACCTGACACGCTGGTGCAAATTATCGGAAGGCGGGTTATTACGGTTTTGTCAGTACTGGCGGTGACTGCACTCGCTGGGTGTGAGCTTTCCCCAGAGCAGGTAAAGTTCAGGGATCCTCCAAAGGGGATTGAACAAAGCAGGGCCAGTTGCAACGGCACAGGCTGTCCCGAATCGACAGAATCGTCTGGGAACGCCAGCCCGGCATCGGGGCACTGAGCGGATATTCATACATTGCCCCTTGAAATGGGCATTGTGCATTGAGGGGATTCATGAAAGAACCGCCCCAGGAAAAATTGAACGCAATTGAAAAGGCACTAGCGATTCTGATCGCATTTGCCGACAGCGACCGAGAGCTGGGAACCGTTGAAGTAGGTGAGTTGACGGGCATTCACAAGGCTACCACGTCCAGAATCCTGGCTACAATGCTCGAGTACGGGATGGTTGCCCAGAACGATGCAACCAAAAAGTATAATCTGGGGCCGCTGGCTTATCGTTTGGGAGCTTCACAGGCGAGTCAGACGATTAGAGCATTCGTCTCGCTATCGCGACCGCTCATCGACAAACTCAGAGACCGGATCGAGGAAAGCATAAGTCTTGAGATATGGACAGAGAATAAGACAGTCGCCTGCTATCTGGCTGAGAGCCGAAACCCGCTTCGAGTATCAATGATGCCTGCTGATGTTCTGCCGCTGCATGCACCCGCCGGTGCGAAAGCAATCTTGTCTCATGTCAGTAAAGAACGCCTTGAGCGCCTGCTTCCCGATGAATTTCCCCGCATGACCAAAAATACGCTGACAACGAAGAGCGAACTGCTGGAGCGTCTCGAGGAATATAACAAAAGGGGTTATTCCATCGATGACGAGGAACTGTATCCCGGAATCTACGCGATTGGGGTCCCGATATTTGATCACCTGAGTAAACCGGTTGCAGCGATTTCTGCAGTTATGCCAGCCACCCGAGTTACTGCGGCGAGGGAAGAGGATATCGTAACTCAGATGAAGCTAACGTCCCAAAAAATATCGAAAGAGATCAGGCAAACACTGCACACCTCCACTTCCATTAAAAAGTTTTAGTTCTGAGACGCGTGATTCTACATGGGAAAAACTGTTGCCTTAGCGCTCAGTTTCAGGATTTTTGGCATTTCTGGCAATCATTTACCTTCAATTGGGCTGCGCTGTCGGAGTTATTGAGTCCGCAGCTTTGTCCGCTGACGCGATACTGTTGTGCGCGTTTGCCATCGCCCCGTAAGGCATTGGTGCTGATTTAGGTCTCTTAAGTTGGCAGCATATGCGAATGGCTGTGTCCAATCGCGAATGGTTGGTGAAAAGTTTTGAGTATCGCTAGCTTCGGGTGAGTAACAGGCTTTGGGTAACAATTATCAAGTGTTTCACAATATGATACATATGCATTGTAAAAAATTCGCGTTGAAGCTAATTTGAAGAAGCTCCGTGAAGTGATATTGGTGCTGTTTTCCAGCTGCATCTACATATCATCGTGACAATTATTATAAGAGGAACTAGACATGAAGCCGTGCTTCAACTCACTTCTAACCTTGACTGCCTGCACCCTTGCCACTACCGCGATACAGACCTCGGCACAGGATACCTCTAGATCAAGTCTCAAACTCGAAGAGGTAGTCGTTACCGCCGAAAAACGCGTACAAAGCGTACAAAGCATACCTTTGGCTGTGACGGTTTTTTCGCAGGCAGATATGGACTTGCGCGATGCGACTGACATGCGATCGCTGCAGAATTTCACGCCGAACCTTGAGTTCAACAATGAGTCCGGTGGTCAGAATAATGCCCGCGTCACCTTGCGTGGCATTGGTACGGAAACGCTGGTAGGTGGCGGTGATCCAGGTGTGGCATTGCATGTCGATGGCGTCTACGTCGGTCGGAACTCTGCCATGGCCGGAAGTATTTTCGATGTCGAAAGACTCGAAGTGCTGCGGGGGCCACAAGGCACCCTCTATGGACGCAATGCAACAGGTGGAAGTATCAATGTTATTACCCGAAAGGCGACCGACACATTTGAAGCCGAAGCTGACGTGACTGCGGGCAATTATGATCGTCTACGATTCCGTGGCATATTGAACATGCCTTTAACTGATAATGTATACAGCAGATTTTCGGTCCTTAAGGAAGACCGTGACGGTTATCTTGAGAACCGCTACCCAGGTGGCTTGGACAACGACGATAAAGATGTCTTGGCTGTTCGCGGCCAGCTGCTTTGGGAGTCGGAAGGTGGTAACGAAGTCATTCTTCGCGCCTTTCATCGGGAAAGTGAAGGAGCAGGCGGGGGATCCAGATATCTCGGCGAAGATACAGAATTTGAATGGCGCCCCACTTTGATCGGGGTATCTAATGGCGATGGGCGACCACCGGGCGCGCCTATCTTGGCGAATGTGCATGAACAGCCGTCGAGCGGGACCCCCTCAGAGCCTTTGTCTGCATGGGGTTTTCATGAAATCAGTAAGAATGAGAAAGAGTTTGCCAAGGTAGAGCATCAGGGGCTTGATATGACGGTGGAGTGGGCATTGACTGACAATTTCATGCTCAGATCAATCACCTCTTACCAAAAGATTGACAATAAGACATTGGTTGATGCAGATAATTCGGAATCAGCAATTGAACGGCGAGAGCGGGATAACCAGTCGAAACAGTGGAGTCAGGAGTTCAATCTACTTTCCACCGGGGACGGTGCCCTGGAGTGGATTCTTGGTGCATTCTACTTTCACGAGGAGATAGAGGAGGATTTTTCTCCAAATACGCCTGGCGGCATCCTGGATACATCTATTCCGCTGCCGGGCGGGCAATTGCCTGGAGGCAACGGTGTGCGCCAGGATGTGTCTGCGGAACATGATGCGGATTCATATGCCGTATTTGGTCAGGCGACCTATAGCCTTTCTGAGGCATTGCGGGTTACAGCAGGCCTGCGATACTCGTTGGATGAAAAGGAGCAATCACGGGTTGGTGCAGGGATTGTAGACCAGGTAACTGGTTATGTACGGGGCGGCGGCGGCGCTGTAGGGCCTGCTGGATACGAGTCCGTTGATGATGATTGGTCAAAAACTACTGGAAAACTTGGCATTGACTACGATTTGACCGACGACAGTATGTTGTATGCGTCCTTTTCGACGGGCTATAAGTCGGGAGGTATTCCTTTTAATGGTGTGATGCAACCCTATGAACCCGAAGAAGTCACCGCATATGAAGTCGGATCCAAGAATGAGTTGTTTGACGGTAGAGCCAGGCTCAACCTCGCTGCATTTTATTATGAGTACGAAGACCTGCAGGTATTTCGACTCACCGGCGATGGCCCTCGGGCGGAGAATGCGGCGCAATCGACGGTTTGGGGCATTGAGGCTGAGTTCATGACACTTGTTACTGAGAACCTTCGAATCGACGGCTCGGCAGGTTATCTGGAGGCCGAATATGATGAGTACACAGTCGAATACCCACCACCAGGAGCGGATTATTCCGGTAATACGCTCAACCATGCGCCCGAATACAATCTAAATATCGGGGGTCAATACGACACGGCTTTAGGGAATGGAGACCTGACTGTGAGGTTAGACTATTCCCGGCGAGGCGATACCTACTTTGACCGTGGCAATACTGATTTTGATCTACAGGAGGCCTACGACTTGTTCAGTGCGAATATCCGCTACGAACAGGACAATTGGTTCATTGCTTTATATGGGAAAAACCTCGCCGATGAAGAATACATTACCGGCCAATTAATCAATCCCCCATTCAACTGCGGTTGCCGCACCGTGGGAGTAGGGGAACCGCGCACCTACGGGGTGACCGTCGGCTTGACATGGGATTGATTCACGAATTTCGCCACTGAACTCGTGGTGATGCGTAGAGTGTTACCCAAGGCCACAAGGTCGTTTCCCTTCCACCGCCAGGTGGGAGGGGTTTTTTTTACAAAATCTATGAACTGGATTCTCGCCAGATAGAGAGCACCACAAATGAAGATAATACGCATAAAACCTGATCTGAGAGAAGCGGCTGTGCTACTTCTGATTACCACTTTCTCGGTCTGTACACAGGTAAAGGCGGCAACAATTGAAACTGTTGGGGAGGTCCAGCAGGCAAGGCATCCGAACATTTTGCTAATCGTTGCAGATGATCTCGGATATTCAGATCTGGGATCTTATGGAGGCGAAATACAAACACCACACCTGGATCAGTTAGCCAGTGACGGGGGTATAACCCTGACCAATTTTCACGCTGCTCCGACCTGTTCGCCAACCCGGTCGATGCTCATGTCAGGAACTTATAATCACGTGGCGGGATTGGGAGCAATGGCTGAGTGGACCGCCGACAATCAACGCAATCAGCCAGGTTACGAGGGCTATTTGAATGACCGTGTTGTAGCCCTGCCAACGCTTCTGCGAGACGCGGGCTATTACACGTTTATGGCGGGCAAGTGGCATCTGGGGATGGAGCCGAACCAGGGTCCGCATATGCGCGGGTTTGACGATTCCTTCGCGATGCTGCCAGGCTCTGGCAATCATTACTCCGACAAAGCACTGAATGCTCACCTGCCGGCTATTCCCTATCGGGAAAATGGCCTACCCGTAAAGCTGCCGAAAAATTTCTATTCCACTGCGTTCTATACCGACAAGACAATAGCCTATATTGACAAATCTCTTAAGGATGCAGACAAGCCATTCTTTGGTTATATAGCTTATACCGCTCCGCATTGGCCATTGCAGGTTCCACCGCGCTATAGCGACAAGTATCTCGGTAAGTATGCGAATGGTTATGACAGTGTAAAGCGCGATAGGCTGGCTGCGATGGTGAAAGCGGGCATTGTTGATGCAAAGACGAAAGCCTTCGAAGGCAGCCAATGTAATCTCGGCTGGAACGATTTAACGGAGGACGAGCGCAAGCGGCAGGCTAGGCTGATGGAAATCTATGCGGGAATGGTCGATGCGCTGGATGAGAATATTGGTCGGGTCATCGCCCATCTCAAGGCGGTCGGTGAGTACGACAACACGCTGATCGTCTTTATGTCTGACAATGGCGCAGACGCTCGGCCAGAGCAAGGACTGGGGAGTGAGTCGGATTTCCTGGAAAAAAATTATGACAACAGTTTGGAGAACGTGGGTAAGGAATCTTCCTTTGTTTCCTACGGCGGAGCATGGGCAGAGGTAGGGAGTATACCCTTCAGGCTTCACAAGGGAATGACAACTGAGGGTGGGATCAGGGTTCCAGCAATTATTCGTTTACCTGGAGGTGAGCGTGAAGCTGTTATCAAAAGGGGGTTTGCATCGGTGATGGATATAATGCCAACATTTCTTGAGGTTGCGGGGGTACCCCACCCCGGCGAAACTTACAACGGGCGCGCGGTTCTCCCCGTTTCAGGGAAGTCTATGCTTCCTTACCTGGAGGGAGAGGTAAGCGTGCTACATGAAAATGATCTATACGGTTTTAGTGTGCACAGACGTCAGGGCTTGCAGTTTAACCAGTGGAAGATCGTGCGATTGCCGGAGCCATACGGTGACTATACTTGGGAGCTTTACGATCTTGATGCAGACCCTGGCGAAACCTCAAATTTGGCGGGAAAAATGCCCGATCTAACCAAAGAAATGGTTCAACGCTGGGAAGCGTTTGCGTCTGACACTGGAATAATAGTATCCGAGCCCCCGAGTCGAGTGCCTCGAGAGTGCATGTTTGCCGCAAAATAATACATTTTACTATCAGGGTTGATAGTGACTTAGCAACCAGGATTTCAAGTATCGCTGCTGTGCTTACGGCTCGGTGTTCCCTGTTGCCTGGGCCCCGCGGTGAAGTTCAGAAAGTAATACCCTTCGCTGTAAACGGCAGGGGCCCACTGTTTGATATAAGTTAAAAATAATATGTTGCCATGCACAGGCCCATGGTCTCCTGTTTCCCTTGTATTCAGACGAGGGCTCGATCAAACAGGGCAAGCAAGCGGGCCCATGCGCGCTCTGCCTGCGCCTCGTTGTAAACGGCAGAATCGGGTGGGCACCAGCCATGCAGAGTGTCCTCATAGACTTCAATTTCCGCAGCGATATCTGCTGCAGCGTAGGCCTGGCGCAATTGGTGCTTCACATCTGGATTTTTCTGATCGTCATTAGCGGCGATCGCGTGTAAAACCTGTGCCGAGGTTCGGGGTATCAATAAATGCGGACTGTCTGGTTTATCCGTTACCAGGCCGCCGCCATGGAACGAGGCGGCCGCGCCGATACGTTCGGGTACGGCAGCAGCGGTGCGCATAATGAGAGGGCCGCCCATGCAGTAGCCCGCTGTACCAATTTTCCGCCGGGTATCGACACTGGCTTGAGCGTCCAAAAACCCTACAAAGGCC
>Ga0224504_10001423_pt1 | contig 10594 bp, 9 predicted proteins | sample SF_Oct11_sed_USG_3_FD_170160 | JGI IMG/M metagenome (GOLD analysis project Ga0224504, IMG submission 170160) | Sediment microbial communities from San Francisco Bay, California, United States - SF_Oct11_sed_USGS_24 | ecosystem: Environmental > Aquatic > Marine > Sediment | place: USA: California... | reverse complement strand
CGCCGGCGGGCTGCTCTCCCAGGCCTGGTCGATCGAGTCAATGATCGTCATGCGCTTTCTGCAAGGGATGGGTGGCTCGATGGTCATGGCGACCACCTTCGCCATCGTTGTCTCGGTGTTCCCGCCAGAAGAACGCGGCAAGGCCCTTGGCATCGCTGTCGCCAGCGTCTATGCCGGCATTTCCTGCGGCCCTTTCATCGGCGGCGCCCTGGTCACCGCGTTTGGTTGGCGGTCGATCTTCTACCTGGCCGTACCGCTCGGAGCGATCACCTTTGCCACCAGTTGTGCCAAGCTGCGCGGCGAATGGGCGGAGTCCCGCGGCGAGCCCTTCGACTGGCGTGGCAGCCTGGTGTACGCCGCGGCCATTCTGATGCTGATCACCGGAGCGTCCAATCTCGACCAGGGATGGTGGGCCTGGGCCCTGACGGCGGGAGGAGCGGCAGGCCTGGTTCACTTCCTGATTCTGGAAGCGCGCACCGAGTACCCGGTCCTCAATGTCAACCTGCTGCGCAACAATCGCGTCTTCGCCTTCTCCAACCTGGCCGCCCTGCTCAACTATGCGGCGACCTTCGGCGTCACTTTTTTCCTGAGCCTCTACCTGCAATACGTCAAAGGGCTTAACCCGCGCGAAGCCGGAACCATCCTGATTCTCCAGCCGATCATCCAGGCGATCTTTTCACCCTTGTGCGGCCGACTTGCCGACCGTTTTTCCGCACCGGCGGTTGCAACCATCGGAATGGGCCTCTGCGCAACCGGTCTCGGCATTGCCGCGACCATCACCGCGGCCTCGCCGATGACCCTAGTCCTGGGGACCCTGGTGACTCTCGGCCTCGGTTTCGCGCTCTTCTCGTCGCCGAATATCAGTGTCATCATGGGCAGCATCCCGACCCGCTACCTCGGTGTCGCCTCCGGGCTCAACAGCACCATGCGCACCTTGGGCATGATGGCCAGCATGACCGTCATCACCATTATCTTCTCCATCTTCATGGGCGGCCAGGCCGTCACGCTGCAAACCCAGGGACTCTTCCTCGACAGCATGCGGACCGCCCTGCTGACTTTCTCGGCACTGTGCTGTATCGGTATTTTTTTCTCGTTCGGCCGGATTCTCAAATAAAATCTGCACGGCAGGTTCCTTACAGTGACTTCAGGGAAATTCGTGCAAGCCGTGTTAAGATTAAAGGCCGAATCTGCGAAATTTCTCTGGAGAGGTCATGAAAACCGATCGCCCTAACATATCCCCGCTTTTTCTCAGCCAGTTTGAAGTCGATGAGGCCGTTCCCTTCAAGCGCCACCTTAATCGTCTGGAGGTAGAGATCGGCAAAGAGGACTACAGCCATCTCAAGCGGGTTGAACTGCTCGACGATATGCCGGGTGACGAACATTTTGCGGCCATGGAAGAGATTACCGAGCGCCTGTTGAAGTCGACGCAGAACAATTACAACCGGGAGCTTCTCAAGCGCCTGTGTGCCCGCATCTATCTCGACACCCTTCATTATGCCATCTATTACCGCCTGCCCGACCGTTGCCTGCGCTTTGTCGCGGCATGGCGCGAGGCGGTTCTCGAGAAGTTTTTCTCCGCCGTACCAACCGAAGACTGTGGATGGCACCCGTGCGGGAAATCCCTGCCGGAATTCGAAGGGCGTTACCTGCCGGATGCGGCTGGCGGGGCATTGCTGTTGCGCCATCGGCAAAACGATGTCCGTCGTCGATCGCCACTGATCACAGCAAGTCATGGTCCCTACGATCCGCATACCATGGAAGTGGCCCTCTACTTTCTGCGCACCGGCAAGAGCGGCTCGGCACTGATCAATCTCGGTTTTGCCGGTCGTGAGCCCCTGACTGACGAGAATCTCAGGCAACTCGAGGCCTGGGGCGTCCCGCTCAACCCAAGCAACATCGACGTCATCTATCCGTATATCGATGAACATGGCCACCCCTGCTGCTATAAACTCGAAGAAGGGCTGCCGCATTTCATTGCCGAACTGGGCATGGAGCTGCCGGACCTGGTTATCGATGTACACGGCTGCGTCGGAACCTTCAGCGAAGACCGGCGGGTCGTGGTTGGCCTCGGCGGTCTGCCACCCTACCTGGACCCGAACGAAGTCGGTTCTTTCCTCAAGGAAGAAGGGGTCCTATTTTTACAGCCGAACGATCTCCTGCATGAAGGGTTGAACCTGGTCAGGGAACTCTCCGACGAAATGTACGTGCAGTTCTGTGCCGGGGCTCACCTCTGCTACAACTTTGCACTGCTCGGCCGCATGCAGCTGCTCGGTTTCCAGGTCAACCCGAAGACCGATATCGACAGCCTGCTTGACGGAGAGGAACGCGCCTTCCTGCCCAAGGAGGACCTGCGCTGGATTCCCGGCGCCGGAGCAAACGCCCTGCAGCGTATCGCCCTGAAAAAACTCAATCCGAGCTCCCGGTGCCTGCACGTCGAAATCCCTACCGCCGTGCGCCGCAAGATGGTGCTCAAACTCCGCTCACTGGAAATCGAATCGTCGCTGGATGCCAGCGGGTTATAATTTTTGTGGATTTACAGTTTTAGTGGGAAAATAAAGGGCTGCCGATTGGCAGCCCTTTGTCATTGTTTTTTGCTACGTCTTCTTTCAGTAGATCACGATGTAGCCATGCTCCGTCGCAATCTTGGAAATTTCCAGGACATCGTTAATCTGGTACGATTCGCCATCGAGTACGAAAGTGTACCCGCCCTCCGGGTTTTCCTTGGCCAGCTCGATCAGCGATTCAAAGCTGGCGGTCTTGACCATGGTCATCTCTTTTCCTCCACAGGCTAGAGCAGCGACATTGCTTCTTCATGTAGTTGACGACTGGCCGCGGCAACCACAAATCCGCCGGCCACCGGGCTCTTGCCCCGGGCATCGGTGACCACGCCGCCGGCCGCTTCGATGATCGGGATCAGGGGCACGATATCATATGGCTGCAGGGTATCCTCCACCACCAGGTCGATCTGACCGAGCGCCAGCATGCAATAGGCATAGCAGTCGCCGCCGAAGCGCTGCAGGCGCGCTTTGGCCGCGATGCGGCGGAAGGCTGCGAGGTGGGTTTGATCGATAAACATGCTTTCGTGTGTGCAGTACAGGGTGGCATCCTCGAGACGTTCAGTCGACCGGGTTTTCAGCGCGACGGTCTTGCCATGTTGCCGCAGGGCACCTCCGGCAGCACTGCCAAAGAAGAGTTCCCCGGTCGCCGGCTGGTACATCAGCCCGGCCAGGGCACGATCGCCCTGTTGCAGCCCGAGCAGGATTCCCCAGGTCGGGAAGCCGCTGATAAACGCCTTGGTGCCGTCGATCGGATCGATCACCCAGTTGACGTCCGAGCTGCCGAGCGTGACACCTTGTTCTTCGCCGATGATTCCGAAGTCGGGGAACCGGCGGCCAAGCTCTTCGCGCAGGAAGGCTTCCACAGCACGGTCGGCAGAGGTCACCGGATCGAAACCGCCCTGACCAAGCTTGTTGTCAACCTCGAGGGGCTGGCGGAAAAACCGCAGGGCAATGTTCCCCGCTCCCGGAATAACCTGCTGTGCAAACAGCAGCGCCCTGGCTATTTCATCGGGCGTCAAATTTGTCTGATTGTCTTTGTCCATACGGGCAGAATCTCACAATGGCAGGTTTTACTTCGGGGTATTCTACAGGAAAGCCGGTTGATCTTCAAAAAAAACTGGAACCGGGTCAGTTAACCACTGATGAACATGGATCGACGCAGATAAACCATAAAAACTCAGATAAGGTTAAAAGCAAAACGCTCTTTATTGCTGGCGATCTTATCGGTGTTCATCTTTTCTTATCTGGGGGTTTCTAAAGCATTTTTTTGCCGGAGCGGCTGACAGACGGGAAGACGCTACTGCCTCGCCAGGCGGATATTCTCCATTTCGAACTCGAAGTTGCTGCGCCAGGGGTTGATATCGAGACCACCGCGTCGGGTGTAGCGGGCATAGACGGTGAGCTTCTGCGGCTGGCAGAAACGCATCAGGTCGCAGTAAATGCGCTCGACGCACTGCTCGTGGAACTCGTTGTGCTGTCGGAAGGAAACCAGGTAGCGCAGCAGGGCTTCACGGTCGATCTTGCCCCCCTGGTAGTAAATCAGGACGCTGCCCCAGTCCGGCTGGTCGGTCACCAGGCAGTTGCTTTTCAGCAGGTGGCTGTACAGGGCTTCGCTGACCTGTTGCCTCGGGTCTGCAGCCCCCTCGAGCAGACCGGCCTCCAGGGAATAGCTTTCTATGGCAATATCGAGATGATCGAGGCACTCGCCCGGCAGGAGGGAAAATTCTTCGTTGGCAAACTCCTCCGGACCGATCAGTCGAACATCCACCGGCCAACCGGCAGCTCCGGTCAGGTCCTGGCTGAGCAGCGCGCGCACCGTCTCGAAATCATCGAAACGGGTCTGGTTGAATGAGTTGAGATAGAGTTTGAAGGATTTTGATTCGATCAGGAAAGGTGATTCGCAAGGGATGCGGAACTCACCCATCGCCACCACGGGCTTGCCCTTCCTGGTCAGCCATGACATTTCGTAGGCGTTCCAGATATCGACGCCGTGAAACGGCAGCGGATCGGACAATCCGAGCTCGTCGCGCTTGAGCTTGCGCGGCACCGGACAGAGCAGGCCGGGGTCGTACTCCGACTTGTAAACGGTGGTTTTGCCGAGCGGCAACTGGTCTGTGAAGTCATGCATGATATCTTTACTTTGCCAGAACAGGCGATGATTTCAACTTAAAAGCAGCACGGGTCGACTTTAACAGCCCTATAACCCAAAAAAAGCTTAGTCCCCAGGGCACTAAGGCACAAAGCTGTTTATTTTACAGGGTAAAGATCGATATTTCCCATCGCACAACATTATTGTTTTCAAGAAAACTCAAAAATTTGCTCCGTGTCTTGGTGCCTTGGTGGAAAACAAAAGATTTTCTTGATTATTAGGCCGGACTTTAAAGCGTGTAGTTATCAGTGCTTCAAAGCCGCGAAGTTTGCCTGTCTTCCACTGATGCGGGCTCTTTGTCGGGAGATTCCTTGCTGAGCGGCAAGCCTTTCCGCAGGTCCTGGCCGAGAGGTATGACGGCATCAACCCGGTAGCCCCGCGCTGCAATCAGCTCCTGCAATTCCTTGACCCGGTCGTCCGGATGCGGGTGCGATGCCAGCAGGTAAGGGATCCGGCTGCCGGCACCTTTGCCGACCCGGGCGAAAAAGTCGGTGGCGCCGCCGGCGTGACCGTAACCGGCCACCAGCAGCTCAAGACCGAAGCGATCGGCAGCCGACTCCTGCTCGCGGGAGTAGTGGCTTTCACTGACCAGGAAGAATTTACTGGCAAGGTCGCTGGCCGCGCTGTCCTGACCGAACAGGATGATCGCCGCCACGGTCAGGCCGAGTCCGCGACCCAGGCGACGCAGGTGGTCGCGATGGGCATAGTGACCCAGCTCATGGGCCAGCACCATCGCCACCTCATTCTCCGATTCGGCCTGTTTGAGCAGGCCGGAAAAAACCACGATGTGCCCCCCCGGCAGGGCCAGGGCATTGATCTGCTCGTTTTCGACCACCTGTGCCTGGAAACGGTATTCGTGAAGCGGGGAATCGGCAGGCAGGCTGTCGAGTAAAGGTTGGAGGAGCCGCTGCAGAGACTCATTTTCAAGCGCATCCATGCGCCCGATAAAATGCTCACCGAGCCAGACTTCCGCACTCACCGGGATCTTTGCCACGGCGATATCGGTGCTCACGCCGAGCGACAGGTAAAAAATCAGGGCCAGCAGCACCAACCCGCCGACCAGCCAGCCGAGTTCCGCCAGAGGATGGGTCTTTGAGACGTTGACATTGCCTTCGATGTGCTTGGGAGTAAATTTCACGGTCGGTTCATGACCACTGCGGTGCCGTAGGCAAGGGTTTCAATGCTGCCGATGCTCTTCTTCTTATTTGCCGAACGACCGATCGTCGAGGTCTCCAGGCGCAGATTGACAATCATGTGCGCCCCCCTGGTACGGGCTTCCTCCTTCATGCGTAGGATCGCCTCCCGGCGGGCGCGGTCGATCAACGACTCGTAGACCTTGACCCGACCACCGAAGATGTTGCGCAGGATCGCCAGCAGCCGCTTGAAGTAGTCGTTGGACACCACCGTGCTGCCATTGACCAGGAAGGAGGTCCTGACGGCACCCTCGGCGAAGCGCCCCTCGGCATTGACGACCATCAGCTCGACCAGCTCTTGCTCGCGTTTGATGATCGATTTGTAGTGGCGCTTCTCGGCAATGGTGCCGCAGCTATAGCCGATTACCATCAAGGCCAGAAAGAGCGAAAGGTCGGGATATCTGAAAATGGTCTCCAGCATGGTCTGCGCCTATTCGACCCGCACCGCAGTGCCGTAAGCGAAGAGTTCGGCGGCACCCTGGGCCACCGAGGACGTGGCAAAACGGATATTGATGACCGCGTTGCCGCCAAGCTGCCGGGCCTGCTCGGCCATCCGGTCCATTGCCTCCTGCCGCGACTCCTGGAGCAGCTCGGTGTAACCCTTCAATTCACCACCAACCAGGTTCTTCAACCCGGCCATCATATCGCGACCAAGATGCTTGGCACGTACAGTGCTGCCCTGGACGATGCCGAAATGTTCAACAATCTTCTTGCCGGGCACGCTGCCGACGTTGGTCAGAATCATAAAAAACCCCTTGCAATGATGGTGGTCAGCTTAAACCGTCAACTTTAAGAGTTTGACGTTCCTTACAGCCCAAAGCGGGCCGCCCTATTCTGCAGTTTCTCCCATCAGTTTGGCAAGCATATCCGACAGGCTGACATTTTCGTCACCTTCGGTAAGGTGAAATCCGACCCGTGCTTCGTCCTGGCGCACCGTTTCGGGAATTTCGTCCAGGAAGCGACTCGGTTCGCGCGGTTCGGTCTTGCCGTACTTCATGCGTCCATCGGCATGCAAAATCGTCAGTTTCTCCCGGGCCCGAGTGATGCCGACATAACAGAGCCGACGCTCCTCGTCGACGTCGAAGGTTTCCGAGACCGATTTTCTGTGCGGCAGGAACCCCTCTTCGAAGCCGGGAATGAAGACGTGGGGAAACTCCAGCCCCTTGCTTGAATGCAGGCTCATCAGCACCACCGCGTCCTGGGCCAGCTTTTTCTCCTTGCTGTCCGAGCCTGGCTCGTCACGATCGAGCAGGGCGACTTTTTCCAGGAACCCGGAGAGAGTCGGCTTGCCATTACGCCCCTCGTAGGTGGCGAGCGCATTGATCACCTCGTGGAGGTTCTCGATGCGACGCTCAATCTTCTCGCGTGAATCGGGTTCGCGGCGCAGTTCATCCTCGAAGCCGATTGCGGCAAACAGTTGCCTGGCCGCCGCGGCAAGGCGGCCGCCGCCGTGTAAGCTGCGCTTGTGTTCTTCGATCAGGGTGACGAATTTTTCCAGGGCTACGGCAGCTGTGCTGTTGATAATGCCAATTGTGCTGGCACAACGAATCACTTTCCAGAGCGGCTCCCGGCTGGAGATCGAGGTGCGGATCAACAGGTCGGCGGTGGTGCGCCCGATGCCGCGGCGCGGATAGTTGAGAATCCGCAGCAGGTTGACCTCGTCAAACGGGTTGACGATAAAACGCAGGTAGGCAATGGCGTCCTTGACCTCCCTGCGATCGAAGAACTGCTGGCCGCCGATAAGCACGTAGGGGATGTCCGCAAAACGCAGCTCCTGCTCAAAGACCAGGGTCTGGGCGTTGGTGCGGACCAGGATCGCGTGGTCCCGGTAAGCCATGCGCCGCTCGCGTTTGTTGTGATGAATGCGCTCGATCACCGCACGGGCTTCATCCTCGGCATCGACGCACTTGACCACGCCGATCTTCTCCCCCTCTGCGCCGGCGGTCCAGAGCGCCTTGTCCTTGCGCTTGCGGTTATTTTTGATCACCGTGTTGGCAGCATTCAGGATGTGGCCGGTGGAGCGGTAATTCTGTTCCAGCTTGACCACCTGTGCACCGGCAAAGTGGCGCTCGAAGTCGAGGATGTTGCCCGGCTCGGCGCCGCGCCAGCCATAGACCGACTGGTCGTCGTCGCCGACCACGCAGAAGTTGTTCCATCGGGCCGCCAGCCGTCGCATCAGGGTGAACTGGGCGGCGTTGGTGTCCTGGTATTCATCGACCATGATGTAGCGGAAACGCTCCTGGTAACGCGCCTGGACTTCGGGGAAGGTGTCGAAAAGGCGCACCACGAGCATGATCAGATCATCGAAATCGACCGCGTTGTAACTCTTCAGGCTCTTCTGGTACTCCGGATAAACGGCTTGTGCCATCTCGCCGACCAGGTCACCCTTCATGAACGGCCCGAACTTCTCCGGTGGCAGCAGCCGGTTTTTCGCCTCGGAGATCTTCCACAGGATCGTATCGGCTTTCAGGCCGTGCTCCGGGTCGATATCGCTCATCAGGTCCTTAATCAGGCGCTGCTGGTCGGAGGCCCCGTAAATACTGAAGTTGCGCTTGTAGCCAAGATGTTCGATGTCGGCTCGCAAAATACCGCAGCAAAGGGCATGAAAGGTCGAGACCTGGATGCGCCCGGCCCTGGTTTTACCGACCAGGCCGGCGACCCGTTCCTGCATCTCGCGGGCGGCCTTGTTGGTAAAAGTGACCGCCAGAACATGCTCCGGATCAACTTTTTTTTCTCCGACCAGGTGCGCGACGCGGTGGGTGACCACCTTGGTCTTGCCGGAACCGGCGCCGGCAAGGAGCAGCAATGGCCCTTCGGTATGCAGAACGGCTTCAAGCTGTTGAGGATTAAGCTCCGACAGGCTCATGCAAAGGTCTCAATGAATGGCAGATTGACAGAAAAATCCCCACCGCAGGATGCGGCAGGATCGCAATTTGAAATCAAGTTATCTCCCTGGAATTCAGCGGAATGTCAGGCTGGAAATACCTGGCAGGATAGTATGGAAATTGATGACAAAAAGCAAGGAAATCCGGGGCTGGAGATTGAGATGTTAGCCGGTTGATCCTTTGAGGAATCGGGCCTTGCCAGCGGCCAGCGACTGGCCCCGATTCACAACCGATTATAACCGTTTAGCGCCGCAACCCGATACGCCTCGGCCATGGTGGGGTAATTGAAAGTCGTGTTCATGAAATACTTGATGTTGTTGTGCGGAGCGGGCTGGGCCATGATCGCCTGGCCGATATGCAGGATTTCCGTGGCGCTGTGACCAAAGCAATGGATACCGAGGATCTCCAGCGTTTCGCGGTGGAAGAGCAGCTTGAGCATGCCGGCCTTGTGCGCGGTGATCTGGCCGCGGGCCAGGTTGCGGAAAAAAGATCGTCCGACTTCGTAGGGGATGCGCTGCTCGGTCAGTTCGCGCTCGGTGCCGCCGAGACAGCTGATCTCCGGCAGGGTGTAGATCCCGGTCGGGATATCCCGGACCAGGCGTTCGTCACAAAAGCCTTCGGCAATATGGGTCCCGGCAAACCGGCCCTGGTCGTAGGCGGCACTGGCCAGGTTGGGGAAGCCGACGATGTCGCCGACCGCGTAGATATGCGGTTGCACTGTCTGGTAAGTCTCGTTGACAGAGAGATTTCCGCGATGGTCCGGCTCAATACCGAGGGTCTCCAGACCCATACCTTGGGAGTTTCCGGTGCGGCCATTGGCCCATAGCAGCATGTCCGACTTGATCACCTTGCCGGTCTTCAGGTGCAGGACCACACCGCTGTCATTGACCTCGACCCGCTCGTATTCCTCGTTCTGGCGGATCAACACGCCCTGTTCATCGCGCATGTAGTAGCTCAGTGCACTGCTGATCTCGTCATCGAGATATTCAAGCAGGCGTTCGCGGGTATTGACCAGGTTGACCTTGATGCCGATATTCTTGAAAGCCGAGGCATACTCGCAGCCGATCACTCCGGCACCGTACACGGTCAGGGTTCCGGGCAGGTCATCCATCTTCAGAATCGTATCGCTGTCCACCACGCGGGGGTTGTCGAAAGGCACATCTTCGGGATGGTAGGGATGCGAACCGCTGGCTATGACGAAATGATCGGCCGTCATCTGTCGCAGGTTGCCGGTATCATCCTGCACCTCGACAGTATGCGGGTCTGTAAAACGGGCATGACCGGCAATGATCGTGATGTGGTTGCGTTCATAAAAGTCTTCGCGATCGCGAACCTGCTGTGTGACCACGTCGCTGATCGCATCCATCAGATCATCACGGGTCACCCGGCCGGGATGACGACCGCGGTTGAAAAGGCGGTGTTTCTTGTCTTCAGCATACTGCTGAACCACGTGAATCAGTGCCTTGCTCGGAATCGTGCCCAGATGGGTGCAGCCGCCTCCGACGAGAAAGCGGTTCTCGACAATGGCAACCGACTTGCCCGATTTGGCGAGCATGATTGCCGCCCCCTCGCCGCCCGGGCCGCTGCCGACAACAATCGTATCAAAATGATTTTTTAGAGTGTCCATAACAGCTCAACGTTTCATTAAAGGCACTGCACTTAGGATAAATGAATCTGGAAACTTTGCAACCGCTTGATTATTCGGGGCAGGAAGAATTAAGCTACAGCCATTGTAGGTTTTCGCGTCCCTCGGCCCTCGTTCCGTGTCCCGATTTTTCTGGTAAACTGTTGCAGTACCTTACCAACCCC
>Ga0224504_10001422_pt1 | contig 10598 bp, 10 predicted proteins | sample SF_Oct11_sed_USG_3_FD_170160 | JGI IMG/M metagenome (GOLD analysis project Ga0224504, IMG submission 170160) | Sediment microbial communities from San Francisco Bay, California, United States - SF_Oct11_sed_USGS_24 | ecosystem: Environmental > Aquatic > Marine > Sediment | place: USA... | reverse complement strand
CCTCACTCAGCCCATAAATATGGCCGGTTGACTTGATATCAAGCGTAGCCTCGGATGGTTGAATTGAAGCTGAACAGGATTAGCAGGAAGTCTGGTATCGATATAATCGCGTAAAATCCAATAATTGTTCGCTAAAAGTCGCTAAAATCTTCTATCAGTGCAATTTTTAATCGAGACCCATTGATATTAGCCAGTTAAGCTACGATCTTTTTATTTTTCACGATACCTACATTTAGTCGATTTTAAGAAACTTTTCGTCCAATAATTAAGACTTTTAACGGCAATTAAGCTGCTTCCAACCCTTCACCCAAGCCAGATATGCCACACTCCCTGCGATAACGAAGTTGATGATTTCCTGAACCGTCACGAACTGTCCATTTTCCTCGAAGATCGAATCATTTGGGACCATTATGCGGATCGCCATGGCTAGAATAAGAGCAACCAACGTTACGAGCGACTCGAACGTGCCGATCAGGGTCGCCCAGCCCGGCCGCCACAGCATCAGCGCGAAGCAGACGAAACAGATGCCATAGTAGGCAAGTTTTGTCGTCGGCAGTGCGTCGAGAAATGCGAGACGGACATTCAATCCAAACGCGTAATCAAGGAGAAGGAAGAGAACGGTGGCACCGTAGTACCAGGGGAGAATTCGGTCTACTCTCATGCTGCGGATTATCGTAACAATTTGTAGCCACAACTTCCCGACGGCCGTAAATGTGCAATATTCTGGCTCTAAAGCCGGTCATGTCAGCTAAGCACCGAATTAAGGGAGCGAACCATTGTTGATCAAGAAAAGACCTGACATACGTCCATCCGAAATTACGAGTCTGGAAAACTACATCAATCGCCGCGACTTCATTCGGGCGGGCGCAATCGCCGGCGGCTCGCTGCTGACGCCGGCCGCCCTCGCTGCCGTCGTACCCGATTCCCGACGCGCAAAACTGCCGGACGTCGGCAGCAGCCAGTTCAGCACGGATGAAACCCCCAACAGTTACGACGACATTACGACGTACAACAACTTCTACGAATTTGGTACGGGCAAGGATGACCCGGTTGTTTATGCCCGGGAGTTTAAACCGCGACCCTGGACGATCAGCGTTGAAGGACACGCCGAAAAAACCGGCACCTTTGATTTCGAGGACTTCATAAAGCCGTTCGATCTCGAGGAGCGGATCTACCGGATGCGCTGCGTCGAGGCCTGGTCGATGGTTATTCCATGGGTTGGCATCTCCCTGGCCGAGGTCGTTAAATACCTGCAGCCGACGTCCAAAGCGAAGTACGTCGCTTTTGAAACGCTCAACGATCCCTCCCGCATGCCTGGAGTGCGCAGACGCGTGCTCGACTGGCCCTACCGCGAAGGCCTGACGATCGCCGAGGCAACCAATCCTCTCCCTATTCTCGCCGTGGGTATTTATGGTGAAGCTATCCCGAACCAGAACGGCGCACCCATTCGGCTCGTTGTTCCATGGAAGTATGGTTTCAAAGGCATCAAGAGCATCGTGAAGATACGTTTCACTGAGCACCAACCCAAGTGCAGCTGGAACATGTCTCAGCCACGCGAGTACGGCTTCTACGCGAACGTTAATCCCAATGTCGATCACCCGCGCTGGAGCCAGGCGCGCGAGCGCCGGATTGGCGCCGGCATTTTTGCCGACAAACAACCAACCCTCATGTTTAACGGCTACGGTGACCAGGTCGCGCAGCTATACAAAGGCCTCGACCTGCGACGCAACTTCTGAGCACCGTTGAAGACGGTGCAACAAGTCCGGCTGATCTGGAAGCCCGCCGTTTTCGCCGCGTGCCTGCTGCCCTTCGCGCTCGTCGTGGGTGATCTGTTCGAAATCACGGGGCGCCTCGGTGCCAACCCGGTTGAAGAGATAATGGACCGCTTCGGTAATTGGTCATTACGCTTCATTCTATTGACGCTCGCGGTTACGCCGATACGCCGCATTAGCGGATGGAACTGGCTCGCGCGATTCCGCCGCATGCTCGGGCTCTTCACTTTTTTCTATGTGCTCATGCACTTTCTGACGTGGCTGGTACTCGACCAGGGCGTGCTGTTGCCGGCGATCATCGAGGATATCGCCAAGCGCCCGTTTATCACCATCGGATTCATGGCACTGGTGCTTTTGAGTGCGCTCGCCGCGACCTCAACCGCGGCGGTTCGCCGGCGCATGGGCCGACGCTGGCAGACGCTTCACAATGCGGTCTACCTTATCGGCCTCCTCGGCGTCTGGCACTACTGGTGGCAGGTGAAGAAAGACATCACCGAGCCGCTGCTCTATGCCCTGATCCTGGCCGCCCTCCTCGCCCATCGCCTGTGGTGGCGTTTTCGACGGCCCAAATAAAAACCGGGGCGGCCGAAGCCGTCCCGGCAATCACAACACAGCTACTTCGTCAGGCAACTTTCACTGTGTGTCTTTCCGCCACACGGATTTTGGGAAGCGTGACTGTCAGGATTCCCTCTTTTAGTTCGGCGTGGATGCTTTCACCGTCCACTTCAACTGGCAGGGCAACCGTTCTCAAGAGTTTGCCGTAACCAAGTTCATGCCGATAGAAGTCGTCCCGTTCATCTTCTTCCTCGAACTCCCTTTCAGCCTCAATCTTCAGGCGGTCACCTGCGATCGTGACCGTGACGTCATCTTTCTCGACGCCGGGTAGTTCGGCACGGACTATGAGCTCTTTGTCGCGGTCGACCATATCCAAACGGAATGCCCGTTCATAATCGATATCTGCCGGCCACTTCCAGCCAAAGGGTTCAAACGTCTCCATCCAGCGGCGTGGTGGGAAGCTCTCTAGGAACTCCTCCATGCTGCGGGTGAGAGGCATAGTCCGTCTTACGTCAATAGCCCTTTTGCGGGGCTCGAGTTTGCGCAGGATTGACATAGACTCACCTCCTTCCCGAACAATACTGACAATCTCTTGCCAGCAGATCACTTATACGCCGATGAAAAAAACTGACAATTCGGAGTTCCGCGCATTGACAGCTTTTCGCAACGCGAGCGATTTGCTTGAAATCGGGAAACGCGGTGGCAGATCAGGTGTCTATAGATTTCAAATTGCTCGGAGATCCAACAATGGTGAAACGTGTTGCCTTGTTTCTGGCCACCAATCTGGCCGTAATACTTGTTCTCAGCGTCGTTCTGCGCCTGCTGGGCGTTGACCGCATACTTGATGAATCAGGCTCGGACCTCAATTACGAGGCACTGCTTGTGCTCTCGCTCGTCATCGGCTTTGGTGGGTCCTTCATCTCGCTCGCCATGTCGAAATGGATGGCGAAACGCTCCACAGGCGCCCAGGTAATCACGCAGCCGCGTAATGAGACCGAATCCTGGCTGCTCAACGTCGTCGAACGCCAGGCGCGGCAGGCTGGGATCGAGATGCCCGAGGTTGCGATCTACAACGCCCCCGATATGAACGCATTCGCCACTGGCGCGCGTCGCAATGCGGCGCTCGTTGCCGTAAGTACTGGCTTGCTGCAGGGTATGCCGCGCGACGAAGTGGAAGCGGTTCTGGCGCACGAGATATCACACGTGGCCAACGGCGACATGGTTACGCTTACGCTCGTACAAGGCGTCGTCAACACGTTTGTCATCTTCCTGTCGCGCGTTGTCGGCCACGTCATCGACCGCGCCGTTCTGCGGAATGAGTCAGGGCATGGCATCGGTTATTTCATCTCAGTCATGGTTGCTCAGGTCGTGCTGGGCATCCTCGCGAGCATTATCGTCATGTGGGTATCGCGGCAACGCGAATTCCGTGCTGATGCCGGCTCAGCCAGGCTCAATGGTTCCCAGCCAATGATTCGGGCGCTGGCGCGGCTCGATCGCGGTACCCCTGCAGCACTGCCAGAGTCGCTTGAAGCTTTCGGTATATCAGGCAGCAAACGCCAGGGGTTCCAGAAGCTCTTTATGAGCCATCCGCCGATTGCCGAGCGCATTGAGGCGCTGCAGAGAGGCTAGCATCAGCGGCTGCTAGATGATCTCGACAATAGATACGAGTTCGGCCCCGCTTTGGCTGGCCGACAGCACGGTGAAGCGATAGCCGTTCCAGTCCAGACTGTCCCCGTTGGTGGGCAGGCGGCCGAGTTGCTCGGAAAGCAGCCCACCTACGGTGGCGATTTCGCTGTCCTTCGGCATGTCGATATCGAGGAGGCGACAAAGGCGATGTAACTCTGCCGTACCGAACGCCCTGACTGAGCCGTTGGGGCGTTGCCACAAGTCCTCGCGCGGCATGTCCGATTCATCGAAGATGTCGCCGACGACCTCTTCGATGACATCCTCCAGCGTGACAATACCCTGGAAGTCGCCATATTCATCGACGATCAACGCCATATGTCGGTGCGTCTGGCGGAATGTGCGCAGCAGAGAATCAAGCGCAACGGTCTCGGGCACGACGACGGGATCGTGAACAAGCTGCTGCCATCTGACTTTGTCCGGTCTCGTTTCGACGAACTGAGATAGTATTTCCTTTGCAAAAACAACACCGACGACGTCGTCGAACTCACCCGTTGGTGAGTAGGGGAAGCGGCTGAATCCGCTCTCACCGATCGTCTTGAGCACCTCACCCGGTGAATCATCGTGTGAGAGAAAAACGACATCTTTGCGAGGCACCATGACGTTCATCGCGGTCAGTTTCCAAAGGTCAGATGCCCCAACAATCATATACGCCGCCTGCTTACCGACGACGCCCTCGCTATGCCCTATCGTGGCCAACAACCGGATTTCGTCGAGTGAAGTGACAGGTCCTTCCTTATCACTGCGCAGCGAACGTGAAATCGTCTCGCTCGCCAGCACCAGGGGTTTGAGCATAAGCGCCAACGCCCGAATACCATACGCGACCGGCTTGGCAAGCTGCTTTGCATGGGCAACGCCGAGTGTCTTTGGAATGATCTCGGTGAAAAGCAGCACCGCGACCGTGAAGACCAGTGTGAAGATCCAGAGGGTCTCCGGATCAAAGACCTCCACATAACTGGCACCGGCCACGGCGGTACCGATTGTATGCGCGGCCGTATTGGTGATCAGAATAGCCGAGATCGGGATATCGATGCGTTCCTTGAACGCCTTGAGAATACGCCCCGATGATTTGCCCTGCTTTGCGAGCAGTTCGACCTGGGCATGGCTGATCGACAAAAGTACCGATTCGAAGATCGAGCACATAAATGACACGACGAGCGCGACGCTGACCGCAATGATAAAAACCTGCATTCCATCCTCCTGTTCAGGGTGATTGTAGCGAGCGCACAAAAAAAAGCCCGGCGATTGCCGGGCTTTTTTGTTTCGTCGGGTGACGGGGTGGCTTACATCATGCCGCCCATGCCTCCCATACCGCCCATGTCCGGCATTGCCGGCATGCCAGCAGCGTCGTCCTGCGGCGCGTCAGCGACCATGGCTTCGGTCGTGAGCAACAGGCCAGATACCGAAGCTGCATTCTGCAGCGCGTAGCGCGTGACCTTGGTCGGGTCCAGGATACCGGACTCAATCATGTCACCGTACTCGCCGGTTGCAGCGTTGTAGCCAAAGTCGCCCTTGCCTTCGGCAACAGCATTCAGCACGACACTTGCATCACCACCAGCATTGCGCACGATCTGGCGCAGCGGCTCTTCAACCGCCCGCTTCAGGATCCCGATGCCTACGTTCTGGTCATCATTGTCGCCTTTCAGATCAGCGATGTTGGCGACGGCTCGAATCAGGGCAACACCGCCACCCGCTACTACGCCTTCTTCCACAGCAGCGCGTGTGGCATGCAGCGCATCTTCAACGCGAGCTTTCTTTTCCTTCATCTCGACTTCCGTCGCGGCGCCAACCTTGATGACGGCAACACCGCCCGACAGCTTGGCAACACGCTCCTGCAGTTTCTCTTTGTCGTAGTCCGACGAAGACTCTGCAATTTCGGCGGCGATCTGATCGACGCGACCCTTGATGTCTTCACCACGGCCTGCGCCGTCGATGATCGTCGTCGCTTCCTTGGTGATCTGGATCTTCTTGGCTTCGCCGAGATCGTCGAGCGTCGCTTTCTCAAGCGAGAGGCCAACTTCTTCGGAGATAACCTGGCCACCCGTCAGGATTGCAATGTCCTGGAGCATGGCTTTGCGGCGATCGCCGAAGCCAGGCGCCTTGACGGCAGCAACCTTGACGATGCCACGGATGTTGTTGACAACCAGCGTCGCAAGCGCTTCGCCTTCTACGTCTTCAGCAATGATCATCAGCGGGCGACCAGCCTTGGCAACGCCTTCCAGGATCGGCAGCAAATCACGGATATTCGAGATCTTCTTGTCGAACAACAGGATCAGCGGATTGTCGTGTTCAACCTGCTGGCTGTTCGCGTCGTTGATGAAGTAAGGCGACAGGTAACCGCGGTCGAACTGCATGCCTTCGACAACATCCAGCTCGTTGGCAAGACTCTGACCTTCTTCAACCGTGATGACGCCTTCCTTGCCAACCTTTTGCATGGCATCGGAGATGATTTCGCCGATCTCGACATCAGAGTTCGCAGAGATTGAGCCAACCTGTGCTATCGCCTTCTCATCTTCGCAAGGCTTCGACAGCTTCTCGAGCTCACTAACGATGGCAGCAGATGCCTTGTCGACACCGCGCTTGAGGTCCATCGGGTTCATGCCGGCAGCAACCGACTTCAGGCCTTCGCGCAGGATAGCCTGGGCGAGAACCGTTGCGGTCGTGGTGCCGTCACCAGCAACGTCAGACGTCTGGGAAGCAACTTCCTTGACCATCTGCGCACCCATGTTTTCAAACTTGTCCTCGAGCTCGATCTCCTTCGCAACCGATACGCCATCTTTCGTGACGGTCGGTGCGCCGAAGCTCTTGTCGAGCACGACATTGCGACCTTTGGGACCCAGGGTCACTTTTACCGCATTTGCAAGAACGTTGACGCCGGCAAACATCTTTTGGCGAGCGTCATCGCTAAAACGTACTTCTTTAGCAGCCATTTCTATAATTCCTCTTTAAGCTTCGATGACTGCCATGATGTCGTCTTCCTTCATCACAAGCAGTTCTTCGCCTTCAACTTTGACCTCGGTACCGGCGTACTTGCCGAACAGAACCTGGTCACCAACTTTCACGTCAAGAGCGCGTATTTCACCGCTCTCGAGGATTTTTCCGTTGCCTGCGGCAACAATTTCGCCTTTGATCGGCTTTTCAGCCGCGGCGTCAGGAATTACGATTCCGCCGGGTGACGTGCGCTCTTCTTCCATGCGCTTAACGATGACCCGATCATGAAGCGGACGCATCTTCATGGTGCTTTTCTCCTATAACTCATTGATTTAAAACCGTATTTTGTCGGCTTTTGGACCGATTGCTGTTAGCACTCGGCTGTAAGGAGTGCTAATGATAGGTATGGCGCGCCAAATTTCAAGCGTATAAGCAAAGGAAATTTGCAGAAATTGCTTTCCTACCGTGACACGCCGCGAATTTAGCGTAACAATTCGCCCCCTTTGGGGTCCTAATACCCGAGTTGCCCTATGAGAAAGATTTTCAACACATTCGTCACCTTAGTCCTGGCAGTCTCGCTGTCAGCACCGGTGAACGCAGCCGATGAGCTCCTGCCCGTCACCGAGGCGTTCAAATACGTTGTTTCGGACACGGGCGAAGCCTTTGAGATCGACTGGGCAATTTACAAACACGCCTACCTGTACAAGAGCAGGCTGTCGTTCGAGAGCGGCAGCGACGCTATTGTTCTCGGCACGCCGCAGCTGCCCAGGGGCCTGGATCACGAAGACGAATTCTTCGGCGAGCAGGAAATCTACCGAGACTTTTTCTTCGTTTCGATTCCCTACACGGTCAATGGTGAGCGGCCGGAAACCGCTGATCTGATCATCAAGAGTCAGGGCTGTGATGACAACATCGGTCTCTGCTACCCACCTCAGACGTGGACAGAGACGGTTACTCTGGAAAACGCCGTTGCGGAAAAACCGAAACTGCAGCTCGGCAGCCTTGGCAATAACAATTCCACCAGTGACTTCCCGCCGGCCGATGAGGTGTTCTTCCCCGAAATCTTCCCCGTCGATGGCAACACCGTGGAACTGGGCATCCGTATCGTCCCGGGCTTTTACATTTATAAAGACAAACTCACCGTTCGGTCGCTGAGTGACAACGCCCAGGCGGGTCGCTTCGATTTGCCAGAAGGCAAGATGAAGACCGACGAGTATTTTGGCGAGATGGAAGTTTACCTCGACGGATTCCTCGGCAAACTCGCGATAGCGCGGGCAACACCGGAACCAATGGAATTCGAGCTTGAATTCGGCTACCAGGGCTGTGCGGAAGGTGGCCTCTGTTACATGCCGCAGACACGCGTGCTGAAAGTCAGCCTGCCAGAGGCGACAACTGCAGGCGCATTACCGGCAACCTCGGATGCACCGGTAAGCGAACAGGCACGGCTTGCGAACATCATCACCGGCTCCAGCATCTGGGTCGCAGCAGGGCTCTTTTTTCTCGCCGGACTTGGTCTTGCATTCACCCCCTGCGTACTGCCAATGGTGCCGATCCTCTCCGGCATCATTGCCGGAGAAGGCGAAGGTGTAACACCGGCGCGCGGTTTCACGCTGGCGCTGACGTATGTGCTCGGCATGGCGATCGTTTACACCGGCGCGGGCGTCGCGGCCGCTGCTGCGGGCATGCAGCTGCAGGCCACATTTAATCAACCCTGGGTTCTCATCCTGTTCTCAGGCCTGTTTGTAGTGCTCGCCCTCGGGATGTTCGGCGTCTACGAACTGCAAATGCCGAGCAGCATCCAAACGAAATTATCAGGCATCAGCGGCAATCAGAGGAGCGGCACAGTAATTGGTGCGTTCATCATGGGTGCGCTGTCGGCACTGATCGTCACGGCCTGTGTCGCACCTGCGTTGATCGCGGCACTAACGGTAATGGCCCAAACCGGCGACATGCTGCGAAGTGGTACAGCGCTGTTCGCCATGAGTCTCGGCATGGGCGCGCCACTGCTGCTGGTCGGCGCAGCACAGGGCAAATTCCTGCCAAAAGCCGGGCCATGGATGGTGGCCGTCAGAAACAGCTTCGGCTTCATGATGCTGGGGCTCGCAGTATGGATGCTTTCCCGCATCCTGCCGGGCGAGGTCACGATGCTGCTTTGGGCCATACTCATCTTCATGGCGGGTGTGTTCATGGGCGGATTGACTACACTGACGGGCGACTCGACGGGCACGCAGAAACTGGGCAAGGGCTTTGGTTTCCTCGCGATCATTTACGGCGTTGTGCTGTTGCTGGGTGCTTTGACGGGCGGCAGTAATCCCCTGAAGCCGCTCGCCAGCATAAATGTGGGCGGCGGCAGCGTGATTGTCGAGGCCGAACACGAGTTGCCGTTCAAACGTATCAAGACAGTCGACGATCTCGATCGAGAGCTGGCAGCCTCATCGAGCCAGGGCAAGACCGCGTTTCTGGATTTCTATGCGGACTGGTGCGTTTCATGCAAAGAGATGGAGGCCTACACGTTTACAGATGGCGAGGTACAAGCCGAACTGTCCAATAGTGTCTGGCTCCAGGCGGATGTAACGGCGAACGACGAGGCCGACCAGGCGCTCTTGAATCGCTTTGGTGTTTTCGGCCCTCCGACGATTATTTTCTTTGGCGCGGACGGGCAGCAACGCCATGGCTATGAGGTGGTTGGCTATATGAAGGCAAAAGACTTTGTCAAACACTTGCGGCAGGCACTCGATTCCGACCAGACTGTCGTGCAACAACACTAGAAATAAGGTCCAACTGTGCAAAGAATCATGCTGATCTTCGGAGTGGCGCTGCTTGCCTTGATGGCAGGTGCGCTGTTCTATGCTGCGAGAATCCCCGTTCAGGTCGAAGCGCCACTGCCGCCTCAACCTGAACAACTGGCTGTCACATTACGCCCAGCTTTTTCATTGCCGGACATGGAAGGTACGCCCCGCGAGTTCGCAGAGTGGGATGGCAAGCATCGTCTGCTCAACTTCTGGGCCACCTGGTGTGCACCGTGCCGACGTGAGATTCCGCTACTGAAGGATTTTCAGGATCAGCATGGGCCAGATGGATTCCAGGTGCTCGGCATTGCCGTCGATTTCCCGGAACAAGTGACCTCTTACGCCGAAGAGGCGGAGTTCAATTACCCGATCCTCATTGGCCAGCAGGACGCGATGGCCGTGGCGGAGTCCTCCGGAATCGAATTCATTGGCATGCCGTTCACAATGTTCGTTGCCAGTGACGGTGAGTACATCGGTGCCTATGTTGGCGAGCTGCACCAGTCCCATCTCAACGACATCGTTAACATCATGACCCGCCTCGACAGCGGCGATATCACGAAGGACGAGGCGCGCGGGGCCCTCGACCTCCTATAAGGTACCGGACACCCTATTTCTCGATGTGCGGTTGCCAGCGCGACGATTCGGGAAATAGGGTGTCCGGTACCATAAAACTTGCGCAAAAATCGGAAAAAAGCGTTAGAATTGCGGCCATCTTCGGCTAACTTGCGAAAACACGCTAAAAATGTCCGATTTCTTGTTAATCAACGGCCCCAATCTCAACCTGTTGGGTTCGCGCGAACCCGATGTCTACGGCTCAGACCGTCTCGAGGATATCGAGAGCCGCTGTATTGAAGCCGCCGGGAATCTG
>Ga0224504_10001421_pt1 | contig 10600 bp, 6 predicted proteins | sample SF_Oct11_sed_USG_3_FD_170160 | JGI IMG/M metagenome (GOLD analysis project Ga0224504, IMG submission 170160) | Sediment microbial communities from San Francisco Bay, California, United States - SF_Oct11_sed_USGS_24 | ecosystem: Environmental > Aquatic > Marine > Sediment | place: USA: California... | reverse complement strand
GAACTGAAGGAGGCCTTTGAAGGCGTCAATATGCTTTGGGGTTCAATCGACCTGACACCAAGCCTGTCACTGGAAGCCTTGTATATGTTCGAATACCGGGAGATTATTCCTGATCCTGCCGGTGCTTATTTTTCCACCAATGACTTCGGTACACCGGGCGGCGCCTATGTGATGTTGGGTTTCGGCGCCCCTGACCAACCGGTGATCAACCCTGACCTGTATGAGACGGTCTGTTTGGAGGGCAACTACGACCAGACAGATAATCCGAGTCTTATACCAACAGCTTTGAGCTGTAGTGCTGCGGTCCCGCGGGTAGATACCAATTATCCCAGTGACAGCGGTCAGTGGGGTGTGGCCTTACGTTATTTCGCTGAGAAGTTGAACGGTACCGAGTTTGGGTTTTACTTCCTGAACTACCATAGCCGTTTGCCATTGAACAGCGGTAATGCCGTCACAGGACTTTCAGCCACTACAGCTAGTTACTTCACCGAGTATCCGGAAGATATCAACCTCTGGGGTGTCAGCTTTAACTCGAATGTAGGTACCTGGGCATTGTCAGGCGAAGTCAGCTATCGTCCCAATATGCCATTGCAGGTTGATGACATTGAGTTGTTGTTTGCTGCCCTGACACCGCTGAACGTCAATTTCCCCGCACATGCACTCCAGTTCCACAGCCAGTTGGGTGATTTTGAGGCAGGTGATTCGATCACGGGTTGGGACGAACACAAGTCCTGGCAGGGACAACTCACGACCACAAAATTGTTTGGCCCGGGTAATTTCCTCAAGGCCAACCAGATAGCGTTTGTTGCTGAAGTCGGTATGAACTATGTATCTGACCTGCCTGATAAGGACGACCTGAGATACAACGGTCCGGGCACCGATACCGGTGGCGGACTTGATTATCTGACCGGTGATTTACGCAATCCCATCACCGAGCCCGCAACTTATTTCGCCGATGATTTCAGCTGGGGCTACCGACTGCTGGTGAAAGCTGATTACAATGATGCACTGGGACCCACAACCGTTTCGCCCAGAATTGCCTGGGCACAGGACGTCAGTGGTACAACACCCGGTCCGGGTGGTGCATTCATTGATGGCCGTAAAGCAATCACCTTGGGCCTGGGGTTCAATTATCTGAACGAATGGATTTTTGATCTTTCCTACACCGATTACTTTGGCGGCGGCATACACAACCTGCTTCAAGACAGGGATTTCTTTTCCGCCAGTGTCCGTTATTCATTCTGATCGCCGGAGAAACTTATGCGAACTTTTACTAAATATACACTTTCACTCTGCATTGGTCTGGCCATTGGTATCGGGCAAGCTGTTGCAGGCCCCAAACCTGATCAGATCAATCGCCTCAGCGAAGACCTGACCCCGATGGGTTCCGAGCGGGCCGGTAATGCCGAGGGTACGATTCCGGAATGGACGGGTGGTATTACTACACCACCGGCGATTTACCAACCCGGTGACCACCATCAGGATCCGTTTGCGGATGACAAACCGCTATTTCGTATCACCGGTGCGAATTACCAGGACTATGCCGATCAACTGAGCGTGGGGCAACAAGCCACTTTTGCTAAGTATCCCGATACTTATTACATGGATGTTTACCCGAGCAGGCGTAGTGCATCGTTTCCGGAACATATCTATGAAATGACTGCCAAGAATGGCGCGACCGCCACGCTTGCTGAAAATGGGGAAGGCGTACTAAATGCCGCGGAAGGTTTCCCGTTCCCATTCCCGGAGAACGCCTATGAACTGATGTGGAACCACAAGCTCAAGTACAAGGGTATGGGCGGCGTGCGTTACAACACGCAGATCGCACCTACTGCGGGCGGTAAGTTCTCAGTCACGGTCATACGCGAAGAATTGCTGGGCCTGTACTACAAGCCTGGGGTCACCATTGAAGAGATCGATAATATCCTGTTGTATTTCTTCCAGGAAGTGGAGTCCCCCGCACGGCTGGCGGGTAATATTCTGCTGGTGCATGAAACCCTTAACCAGCAGGTGACACCGCGCCAGGCATGGATCTACAATCCGGGTCAACGCCGGGTACGGCGAGCGCCGAACGTTGCTTATGACAATCCCGGTACAGCATCTGATGGTCTGCGTACCAATGACATGACCGATATGTTCAACGGTGCCATGGACAGGTTTGACTGGAGTGTGGTTGGCAAAAAGGAAATGTACATTCCCTACAACTCCTACGGGGCACATGCAGAAGGTGTAACCAACGAAGAATTCATTCAGCCGGGCCATCTGAACCCCGACCTGATGCGTTATGAATTACACCGTGTGTGGGTTATCGAAGCCAATCTGAAAGATGGTATGCGGCACATCAATGCGAAGCGTACCTATTATCTTGATGAAGACAGCTACCAGATTGCGCTGATCGACCATTACGACGGACGTCTTCAATTGTGGCGTGCATCGGAATGTCACATGATCAATTACTATGATGTGCCAACTATCTGGTCAACCATTGAAACACATATGGATTTGCAGTCCGGCAGGTATGTCGCACAGGGTTTTGACAACACCACCGCGGTGAATACCTTCAATGTTGAGATGTCGCCAACTCAGTTCACACCACAGGCGCTGCGCACACGCGGCCGCCGTTAAGTAAATTGAAAAGGCCGGCATTCGCCGGCCTTTTCAATTTCAGGTAACATAATCACCAGATGAGAAGATCCAAAAGACTTTTTAGAATCGTTTGCGCTCTCCTGTTTACAGGGTGGCTGACGCAGATTGTTGTTGCAGACGACCACATTGATGTTGTGTATGCGGAGCAAATGCCGCTGGCTACAGAATCCATGTTGCTTGATATTATCCGTTCCGGAAATACCTTCGTGGCGGTTGGTGAACGTGGGCATGTTGTAACTTCTACTGATGGTAAAACCTGGGTCCAGGCCGAACATGTGCCGACCCGTTCAACCCTGACCACGATCTTCAGCGAAGGTGATCGCATATGGGCTGGCGGTCATGACGCAGTCATAATTACCAGCGCAGACGCTGGAAAAACCTGGACACAGCTATATTTTGATCCCGAGCGTAACCAGGCGATTATGGATATCCACTTTTCTGACGACTCTAACGGTGTGGCTATCGGCTCCTATGGTTTATACCTTTATACAAGTGATGGGGGCAGGACCTGGGAAGAAAAAATTATTGATGAAGAGAGTGATTACCATCTCAACAATCTTCTGAGTTTCGGGGATAACCGCTGGCTGATTGCTGGTGAGGCCGGGTTTTCCTATCGTAGTTACAATAGCGGTGAAACATGGGAACCCCTCGAAATGCCCTACCAGGGTTCGATGTGGGGAGCGATTAAATCAAGCGAGGAGTGCGTATTGTTTTACGGTCTTCGTGGTCACGTCATGGAAAGTTGTGATTTTGGTACAAGTTGGAGAGAACTCGATACCGGTTCAGAATCCAGCATTTCGGGTGCAGCTGAATATGACGGACTCGTTTTACTGGCCGCCAACAGCGGAACCGTATTGACCCGGGATGATTCCGATGATTTCAGTGTCTACTACCACTCCAGCGGCGTCGATTTTGCTGCCGCGCTTTCACTCGGAAATGGCAATTTCCTGCTAGTGGGTGAGGATGGTGTGCACAGCTATCCGGAAATAGGCGAATAGGGAGATGGTGATGAATGACTCGGAAAACACGCGCCTCCACAACATCGCCACCTTCCTGATTAACAACCGTTACGGCATCGTAGGGCTTTTCTTCCTCATCACCATCGGCATGATTTTCGCGACGTCAAACTTGCGTATCGAGACCGGGTTCAAAAAGCAGTTGCCACTCAAGCATGAATACATGCAGACATTTCTGCAGTATGAAAAAGAGTTTGGTGGGGCCAATCGTGTGTTGGTTGCCCTGGTTGCCCGCGATGGCAACATGTTTTCATCGGGGTTCTTTGAATCATTCGAAACTATAACTGACCAGGTGTTTTTCATTCCGGGTGTTGACCGTGCAAGTGTACGCTCTATCTTCACGCCCAATGTCCGTTTTGTAGAGATCGTCGAAGACGGCTTTGCGGGCGGCAATGTCATACCTTCTGATTACGCACCTTCAGAGGAAATGTTTGAGCAGGTTCGTTCGAATATTGTCAAGTCTGGCGAGGTCGGCCGCCTGGTTTCCGCAGACTTTTCCGGTGCCATGGTTTGGGCTAACCTGTTGGAGGAGAACCCGCAAACCGGAGAAAAACTCGACTACCGGGAAGTAGCGGCCCAACTTGAAGCGATTCGTACCCAATTCGAGGGTGACGAATTTACGGTTCATATCATTGGTTTCGCAAAAATTGTAGGTGATATTGCCGATGGGGCCCGGTCGGTGGTCTGGTTCTTCCTGATCGCCCTGGTGATCACTGCGATCCTGCTATACATGTATTCGAAATCAGTCTGGTTAACGGTATTGCCGCTGACCTGTTCACTGATTGCCGTCATCTGGCAGATGGGCATCCTGAGCCTGATGGGTTACAGCCTGGACCCGATGAATATCCTGACACCATTCCTGATTTTTGCCATTGGCGTCAGCCATGGTGTGCAGAAAATCAGTGCCTGGAGAGTGGAAAAAGAATTTGGTGGCCACACCCCGGATTATTGGTTATCGAAAGGGGTTACGTCGCTTGAGGATGTTCCGCGCCGCTCCCCAATGCATGGCTCACGGGAAACCATCAAAAAACTTTTGGCGCCCGGTGTCATCGCCCTGGTGTCAGATACCATCGGCTTCCTGACCATCCTGTTTATTAATATTCGCATTATCCAGGAGCTTGCGATTACCGCCAGCATCGGTGTGGCCGTGATTATTCTCACCAACCTGCTGCTGCTTCCGGTTCTGTTGTCCTGGGTAAACCTGAAAAACCCGGACAGGTACCGTACCCGCATGATGCGCAATGCGGCTAAAAAGTCTCCATTATTTGAATTTCTGGCCGATTTCACCGAACCCAGGCGTGCTGCCTGGGCCATTGCCGTATCGATCGTACTCTTCCTGGTTGCAGGCTGGCTGGCCCAGGGTATGAAGATCGGTGATTCAGAAGTCGGTGTGCCGGAGCTGCGCCCTGAAGCACGCTATAACCAGGACGCGCTATTGATTTCCGACCGGTTCTCCCTGGGTGTGGATGTACTCACGGTGGTCGCTGAAACAACCGCCAATGCCTGTACGGAAAATTACATGGTCATGGAAACCATGGATCGTTTCGCATGGAACCTGTCCAATGTAGAGGGTGTGCAAAAAGTGATTACCTTGCCTATGGTGGCAAAGGTGGTGAACTCGGGTTGGAATGAAGGCAATATCAAGTGGCGTATTTTGCCCAGGGATAATTACGTTCTGCGCCAGGCACTGAGTGGAATCGACACGGCGACCGGCTTGCTCAATACAGACTGTAGCGCCATGCCGATCATGGTATTTACGACGGATCACAAGGCTGAAACCATTGCCCGTATTGTAAATCGAGTAAAAGAACTGCGTGAAGAACTCAATATTGGTGAACTCACCCTGAAGCTCGAACACGAGGTTCTGGAAGAACTGGCGAATGAGGACGAGGTCACACCGGAGAGACTGCAGTTTCGTTTAGCCACTGGCAATGTAGGTGTGATGGCAGCGACCAATGAAGACATCGCAGCGGCAGAGAAGCCCATGCTCGCACTGGTCTTCGCGTCCATTATCATTCTTTGCCTGGTGACCTACCGTTCATTCCTGGGAACATTATGTATCGTGCTGCCGCTGGTGGTCGTTTCGACAATGGCAGAAGCCCTGATGGCGTTGTATGGCATCGGGTTAAAGGTCAATACACTACCCGTTGTTGCCCTCGGTGTTGGTATCGGTGTCGACTATGGTATCTATATCTACAACCGACTGGACATCATGCTTAAAGCAGGCCACACCTTGCGGGACGCTTATTACAGAACATTGAGGCTTACCGGCCGTGCGGTTATTTTTACCGGTTTCACGCTGGGTGCCGGTGTCGGAACCTGGGCGTTCTCCAGCCTGCAACTGCAGGCAGACATGGGTATCCTCCTGTCGTTTATCTTCCTGGCAAACATGGTGGGAGCCATCGTTATTCTGCCGGCACTGGTTCGTTGGCTGATGATGCGCAACCGCGATACGCTGGAAGAAGTACCGGCCACCACAGAAGCTTGATAATCAACTCATGGGCATAATCAACCGGGGAACTCTCTCCGACCTGCGGGGCGTGGTGCGCCTGGCCGTCGAAGCGACGGTTGGTGTGACCGATGTGGTTGAAAAGATGCACCACACCATTCAGCTCGGTCATGCTCCCCTTGGTGTTTCACGTGCTGAAAAAACGAGCGGACTGACCGGGTTTGTTTATCGCAGCATACGTGGTACGACAAAGCTGCTTGGGCAGGGTTTCGATGCGGGAATGGCCCCGATTATGACACTGTTACCCGAAACTACCTCAAACACTACCCGTGATGCCGTGGCCGCAGTGATCAATGGTATCTATGGTGATCACCTGGTTGAGACAGGTAATCCAATAGCAACCAAAATGAGTTTCCGCTACCAGGGAAAACAACTGGATACCCAACAGCCGAATGCCCTGGCGGAGGCAAAGGGAAAAGTTCTCCTGTTCGTGCACGGGTTATGTCTCAATGATGAACATTGGACCCGCGACAATATTAACCGGGGCGAGGCACTGGCCATGGATCTTGGCTATACACCGATTTACCTGCGCTATAACACCGGTTTGTCTATCGCTGCCAATGGCCGTGAATTGGCCACGATGCTGGAGAGCCTGCTGAGTAGTTGGCCGCATCCCTTGAGTGAGCTGATCATCACCGGTCACAGCATGGGTGGACTGGTCGCACGGAGTGCGTGTCACCATGGTAGTGAGTTGAATCACGATTGGGTAAAGCATCATCAAAAACTGATTTGTATTGGATCGCCACACCAGGGTACACCGCTTGAACGCGGTGGTAACTGGATCAATTATGCGATGGACTTAAGCCCTTATACGACACCATTCACGCGGCTTGCCAATAAGCGCAGTGCAGGTATCAGCGATCTTAGGCATGGCTGCATAACTGACGGGACGCAGGATTTTATTCCACTTCCTACTGGTGTTGAATGCTATGTGATGGCAGGCACACTGGCTAAAAAGCATAGCCGGATTCATGAGCGCCTGATTGGTGATGGTCTTGTACCCGTTGATAGTGCTCTTGGCAAAAGCCGTGATCCGGCCCGTGCGTTCGAGATACCTGAGAGCCATCAATGGCTGGGCTTTGAAACCGGTCATATGGAACTGTTGGGGCATCCAGAAGTTTACGCACAGTTGCGTGACTGGCTTCAATAGCGTATTAAACCAGCTTTGGAAAAATGCATACAGGTGATTGCTAATGACTGACCCATGCCTTTTGATCGGAGATATCGGTGGTACCAACGCCCGTTTTGCACTGGCTCACCCGGATGAGCCGAGTTTCTCCAATGAGTTAACCCTGGCCAGTGCTGACTATAAAACGGTAGAGCAGGCAATTGCGGATTACCTTGAACGCAGTGGCAGCGAAACACCTGATGCGATCTGCCTGGCAGCCGCCGGTCCGGTTGTGGATGACCGTATCGTTTTAACAAATAACCACTGGGTGATTGATGGCCGCATATTAAGGCAAGAATTCGGCTTATCCACGGTACAACTGTTGAATGATTTTGAATCCATCGCTTACTCCCTCCATATGCTCGGTGAGAATGACGTTAAAACCATCGGCTTGGTACTGGCCGAACCGGATGAAAAGCGGGAACCTACTTTCGGAGTTCTGGGGCCCGGAACCGGCCTGGGAACGGGTGGTTTGTTGGTTCGTGAGGCGGGTATTTACCCGATTGTCGGTGAAGGCAGTCATGCGGGTTTCGCACCTGAATCCCGTATGCAATACAAGGTGCTGGAGCAGTTACGTCAGCGTTTTGACCGTGTTTCGAGCGAGCGTCTGATATCCGGCCCGGGGCTTGAAAATATTTACTGGGCCTTATGCAAGATTCGTGGTGAGCCCACCAAAGACATCACTGCCGCAGAAATTTTTTCCCGGGTACTGGCCAATGAAGACGCGATTGCGGTGGAAGCTACCCACTTGTTTTTTGAAGTACTCGGTCAGGTTGCCGGCGACCTGACCCTGGCACTGGGCGCATTTGATGGTATTTATCTCGCCGGCGGTATCCTCAAGCGATACCCGGATTTGCTGAACGCCAGCAGTTTCAGGTCGGGCTTTGAAAATAAAGGACGTCACCGCGCCCTGATGGAAAAGGTACCGACCTTACTCATCCTGCACCCACAGCCCGGTTTACTGGGAGCCAGTTATTGTGCGCGCGAGCTTTTTCAACGGATAGCCAGTTAGATAGATAAGCGCTGAGTTGCAAGGCAATTTAAAAGAACAGGTCTGCTGGAAATGGAAACTACGCAATCAACTATTTTGCCGCTCAATAAAAAAGCGGGTGTGGGGTTGCACTTTGCTTCGCTCGACGGCCCCTACGGGATAGGTGATATCGGCGACAGTGCGTTAGCCTTTATTGATAAATTGCTTACGATGAATATCAGTTTCTGGCAGTTTCTGCCAACAGGTCCGACCGCTTATGGCGATTCACCCTATCAGCCTCTATCGGCATTTGCGGGTAACGAAATGCTGATCGGCATTGAACCCCTGATCCGGCTGGGCCTGTTGCACACCGATGAGGCGCAAGCACTCACCGGTTTACCCGACGATCATGTTGACTACGGGCAACTGATCCCGAAAAAGCACGCATTACTGAAACGCGCGGCTGAACGGTTTTCATCTGTTGTCAGTACCCATTTGAAAACTGCTTATGAGTCTTTCCTGGTTTTACATGACAGGCATTGGTTAGACGATTATGCAACCTATCGAATTCTCAAGAACCTGCACGATGAAAGATCCTGGCCCGAATGGGAACAAGTCTATGTTCATCGGGAACCTGATGCGATGCAGCAATTGCGCGAAAATCACCGTGCGGACATCGAAAACATCAAGATAATCCAGTTCCTGTTTGACCAGCAATGGCAAACGCTCAGACGTTATGCCCGTGAAAATAAAATTTCCCTGTTTGGCGACATGCCCATCTATATTGCATTGGATAGTTCAGATGCCTGGGCTCACCCGGAAATTTTACTGATTGATCAGAATGGCAGGCCTTCACATGTAGCAGGCGTGCCACCGGACTACTTCAGTGCAGATGGTCAGCTCTGGGGCAATCCGCTGTATGACTGGAAGTACCATGAGTCCAACGGTTATCAGTGGTGGATTGAGCGCTTGCAGAACGCGGCAAGTAAAATGGATCTTGTGAGAATTGATCATTTTCGTGGTTTTGAATCATTCTGGGCAATTCAGTTTGGTGCCCAAACGGCACGTGAAGGCGAGTGGTTGCCCGGCCCTGGGGATGACCTCTTCAACGCCATGAAGAAAGCATTGGGTAAACTGCCGATTGTGGCTGAAGATCTCGGTGTAATTACACCCGAGGTGGAAGGTTTGCGTCGTCGTCATAATATGCCCGGTATGAAAGTACTGCAGTTTGAAGTAGGTGACCCGGGTTTCAGTCTCGCCAGTGTTTACCGGAACTGTGTTTGTTACACCGGCACCCATGACAATGACACAACGGTGGGCTGGTTCAATGGCGGAGATGAAGATACCCGGTCTGAGCAGGAGGTTGCTGAGACACGCAAGAATGCGATGAAGGCCACTGGCGGCAATGAAGATACCATTCATCTGGACATGATACGCCTGGCGTTCAAATCCCAGGCAAGGCTGGCCATTGTTCCAATGCAGGATTACCTTGGTTTGGGTTCGGATTCACGGCTGAATATTCCAGGTACCACTTCGAACAACTGGAGCTGGCGGGTGACAGAAGAGCAACTTTCGCTGGAATTTTGTACTTCGGTTGCAAATTTGATTAAGGAAGCTGCCCGCTCCTGAGCAATTCACGTTACACTTTGTCTGAAACTTTATCGTGAGAGGACAAAACTGATGCCCACTAATACTTTAGCGGACCAGGGCCGTTATGTAAGTCTATTAACCCGTGATACGGTCGCCATGATCCTTGCCGGTGGCCGTGGTTCCCGTCTTTATGAGTTAACCGACTGGCGCGCGAAGCCCGGAGTTTACTTTGGCGGCAAACTGCGAATCATAGATTTCCCCTTGTCCAATTGCATCAACTCGGGTATTCGGCGCATCGGTGTAGCGACCCAGTACAAGGCACACTCGTTGATTCGTCACCTGGTACATGGTTGGACCGGTTTTCGTTCTGATCGCGAGTTCGTTGAGATTCTGCCGGCTTCACAGCGTACCGGAGATGGCTGGTACCTGGGGACCGCAGATGCCGTCTTCCAGAATCTTGATATCATCCGTACGCATAATCCAAGGTTCGTTTTAATCCTGTCGGGCGATCATGTTTACAAGATGGATTACGGTAATTTCCTCGCCTTCCATGCCGAAAAAGAAGCGGACATGACCGTCTGCTGCATAGAAGTACCCATAGAAGAGGCTGCCGGCCAGTTTGGTGTGATGACCGTGGATGAGACTGGACGTGTGATTGGATTCAATGAAAAACCGGAGCACCCCGCGTCGATTCCGGGCAA
>Ga0224504_10001420_pt1 | contig 10603 bp, 12 predicted proteins | sample SF_Oct11_sed_USG_3_FD_170160 | JGI IMG/M metagenome (GOLD analysis project Ga0224504, IMG submission 170160) | Sediment microbial communities from San Francisco Bay, California, United States - SF_Oct11_sed_USGS_24 | ecosystem: Environmental > Aquatic > Marine > Sediment | place: USA... | reverse complement strand
TCTTCGCGATCGACGGCTCGCGAGGCGGCGACGGCGTGGTCGCCGGCAAGGCGATCAAGAGCGTCGCCGACCTCAGGGGCAAGAGGGTCGCCTTCGCCGAGGGCTCGGTCTCGCAGTTCTTCCTCAACGTGCTGCTGAAGGAGGCCGGTCTCGAGCAGTCCGACATCGAAGCGGTCCACATGAGCGCCGGGGATGCCGGCAGCGCCTTCGTCTCCGGCCAGGTCGACGCGGCGGTTACCTGGGAGCCCTGGCTGACCCCCGGCAAGCGCGCCGCGCATGGCCGGCTCCTGGCCGACAGCTCCGAGAGACCGGGGCTGATCACCAATGTCGTCCTGGCCCCGGCCAAGGCCATCAGGGACCGGGAGGCCGAGATGAAGGCCCTCTACAGGGGCTGGAGCCGGGCGGTCGAGTTCGTCAGGTCCAACCCCAGGGAGGCCAACGCCATCATGGCCAAGGGACTGGGCGGCTGGCTCAAGAAGCCCGCGGCCTTCGCCGAGGCCCTCAGGGGCGTGGTCTTCTACGACGCGGCGATGAACGCGGCCTTCTTCGGGACGGACGTGGCTCCAGGCGACCTCAGCAGGACGATACAGCAGGCGCTCGACGTCTGGTCGGGCCTCGGCAAGCTGCAGGTCCAGGTGAGACCCCGGGACCTGGTGAACTACAGCGCCGTTGACTAGCGGCCCGCTCATGATGGCGAAAGGTTCGACGGCATGACCGTGATCGACGTGCACACCCACATGCTGGACCGTCAGTGGCTCGCGCTGCTGCGCGAGGCGGGCGCGCCGCGCTACGAGGTGGCCCCCGTGACCGAGGATCTGGAGGGCATCTACCGGGACGGCGCGCTCTTCATGACGCCGATGCCGGGCCACTTCGACTACGGGCTCAGGGTCCGGGACATGGACGCCGCCGGCGTCGACCTGGCGATCGTGTCGCTGACCTGTCCCAACGTCGATGGGGGCGGCGCCGAGGTCAGCCTGCAGGCCGCCCGGATCATGAACGACAGCATGGCTGAGGGCCAGGCCGCGCATCCCGGGCGCATCCGCTGGATGGCCTCGCTGCCCTGGGAGTATCCGGACCTGGCGCTGGGCGAGCTGGAGCGCGCCTGCACGGCGGGCGCGGTCGGCGTCATGGTGCTGGCCAACGTCGCCGGGCGCGCGCTGACCGAGGCGGCCTTCGCCCCGATCTGGCGGGAGATCGACCGCCGCGCTCTGCCGGTGCTGGTGCACCCGACCGAGCCGCCGGGCACGCCCGAGATGGACATGCGCAGGTACAGTCTGGCCTCCACGGTCGGCTTCATGTTCGACACCACCCTGGCGATCGCGCGCATGGTCTACGACGGCTTTCTCGACCGCTACCCGGCCTTGAAGATCATCGCCTCGCACGCCGGGGCGACTCTGCCCTATCTCGCCGGCCGCATGGACCGCTCCTTCGAGATGACGATACCAAGCAGGGACGTGATTTCGACCCCGCCGTCGGACTACCTGCGCCGCATCTACTACGACGCCGTCACCTACCAGCAGGAGGCGCTCGAGCTCTGCATCGCGGTGGGCGGCGCGGACAAGGTGATGTACGGCTCGGACTACCCCCACGACATCGGCGACATGGCGGGCTGCCTGGCGCGCGTCGACGCCTTGCCCGCCGACCAGCGCGAAGCGGTGCGCCACGCCAACGCCGAGCTGATCTTCGGGCTTTAGCCGGAGCGCGAATTCCGCTAATTCGGGGACACGCCAATTCTGGGACACAGTACTAATTTCTCAGTTCGGGGACACAGTACTAATTTCTCGCCGCTGCTGGGCACCGCCCCGCGACTGGCGCAGGTCCGAGGTCTCGGCCGGACCGAGGTCGAGGCAGGCGCGAAGGCGTGCACCGGCCGCCCGCCCGGCATGAGGAGAAATTAGTACTGTGTCCCCGTTTTATGGTTCCCGCGCCAGGCTCACAGCAGCCCGAGGGCGCGGAAGCTGGCGTGGCCGCTTTTGGCGATGACCACGTGGTCGTGGACGCTGATGCCGAGCTTCTCGGCGGCCTCGCGGACCTCGCGGGTCATGGCGATGTCGGCCGCCGACGGCGTCGGGTCGCCCGAGGGATGGTTGTGCACGAGGATCAGCGCCGAGGCGCCCAGCTCGAGCGCCCGTTTCACGACCTCGCGCGGGTAGACCGGCGTGTGGTCGACGGTGCCGCGCTGCTGCGCCTCGTCGGCGATCAGCCGGTTCTTGCGGTCGAGGAACAGCAGGTGGAAGCGTTCGACCGCCTCGCGCCCCAGGGCGATGCGACAATAGGCCAGCAGCTGGTCCCACGAGGAGATGACGGGCTTGTCCGCCAGCTCCTCGCGGGCCATGCGCTTGGCCGCTTCGTGGGCGATCTTGAACGTCGCGACCGCCGAATCCTTGACGTAGGCGATGTCCGCGAGGTCCCGGGCATCGGCGGCCAGCACGCCGGCCAGACTGCCGAAGCGGGCGATCAGCTGCTTGGCAATCGGTTTGACGTCGCGCCGGGGTAGGGCGCTCGTCAAGAGGTACTCGATGACCTCGTAGTCGGCCAGGGACTGGGCGCCCTTGTCGAGTATGCGCTGGCGCAGTCGTTCACGGTGCTCAAGGTAGTGTGGTTTGTCCTCGCCCACGCCCATTCCCCGCCGGTCCTCGGTTGGGCGAAGTATGGCACGGCGCCGCCCCGCCCGCCACAGGTGCAGAGGCGGCAGCCCGCGCTACGCGCCGTAGGGCGGCTGGTGCCAGTCGTTGGGCGACAGGGTGAAGATCTCCGCGCCGGTCGCGGTGACGCCGAGCGAATGCTCGAACTGGGCCGAAAGCGAGCGGTCGCGGGTCACCGCGGTCCAGCCGTCGTGCAGCACCTTCACCTCGGGCTTGCCCGCGTTGATCATCGGCTCGATCGTGAAGAACATGCCCTCGCGCAGCACCATGCCGGTCCCCGCCCGGCCGAAGTGCAGCACGCTGGGCGCCGAGTGGAACACGCGGCCGAGACCGTGGCCGCAGAAGTCGCGGACCACCGAGCAGCGGTTCTTCTCGGCGAAGCTCTGGATGGCGTGGCCGATGTCGCCCAGGGTCGCGCCGGGCTTGACCACTTCGATGCCGCGCATCATCGCCTCGTAGGTCACCTCGGTCAGGCGGCGCGCCTTCACGCTCGGCTCGCCGACGAAGAACATGCGGCTGGAGTCGCCGTGCCAGCCGTCGACGATCGGAGTCACGTCGATGTTGAGCGCGTCGCCCTCGATCAGCCGCTTATCGTTGCTGGGGATGCCGTGGCAGACCACGTGATTGACCGAGGTGCAGATGGATTTCGGGAAGCCGCGGTAGTTGAGCGGCGCCGAGACCGCCCCGCGCGCGGCGATGAACTCGTGGCACAGGCGGTCCAGCTCGCCGGTCGTGACCCCCGGCTTCACATGGGGCGTGATGAAGTCGAGCGTTTCGGCCGCCAGGCGCCCGGCGCGGTGCATGGCCGCGAAGTCCTCGGGCCCGTGGATCGTGATCTGCCGGTCCTCGCCGCCCGTTCCGCCGGTGCCGGGGCGAGACGGGCGCGTTGCCGGGACGCTCTCGCCTTCTCTCATGACCTTCATCCTACTCATGTCGTCGTCCGCCTACGTGCGTCCCTGCGCGTGTCACAGCGCCAGTGCCAGGCCGCGGTCCAGTTCGATGGCCTCGGGGGCCACCTTGCAAGTGTAGCACATCGCCTCGACGCCGCGACCCAGCGCCGACTGCAAGGCATCCTGATACCCGGGATCGATGTCGCCGGCAATCTCGAGCCGCGCGCAGTCGCTGCGCTGGACCAAAAAGAACATGACGGCCCGGGCCCCGCTTTCGGCCATCTCGGACAGCTCCGCCAGGTGTTTCGCGCCGCGCTGGGTGACCGCGTCGGGGAATTCGGCGGCCTCGGCGCCGCGCTTCAGGGTCACGCTCTTGATCTCGACATAGCAGAGCGGGCGGCCATCGTGCTCGAGCAGGATATCGATCCGGCTGTTGCGGCCATAGCGCACCTCGCGCAGCAGACCGCCGTATCCCGCCAGTTCGGGGACCTTTCCGGCGGCCAGCGCCTCGGCGACGATGGCGTTGGGGTGGCCCGTGTTGATGCCGACCAGACCGCTCCCGGCGTCCACGAGCTCCCAGGTATACTTCAGTTTCCGCGCCGGGTTGCGGGCCGGCGACAGCCACACCTCCATGCCGGGCTCGGCGAGACCCAGCATGGAGCCCGGATTGGCGCAGTGGGCCACGACCTGGTGGCCGGAGGGCAGCTCGACGTCGGACAGAAATCGCTTGTAGCGTCGGACCAGGCGGCCACGGATCAGCGGGTCGGGAAATCTCATGGCGAGAAGTTAGGCGCGGGCGGCGGCGCTTTCAACCGGACCGACCTTGCAACTCGGGCGCGCGCGGTCCAGGTTACCTTCCGCCGCGGCGCTGCGCGGTCTTGGATTTGAGACCATGAGACCTGTCCTCCTGCTGTCTTGGCTGGCTACCGCCCTTCTGCTGATTGGCTGTACCTCCGCATCCGAACCCCCTCGCACGCCAGCGCCGCCCCCCGATCTTTCGACCGTCGGCGGCGCGGCGCCGGCCCCGCGCGGCACTGGGGGCGGCCAGGGCAGCAGCGGCGGTGGTCCCGGGTCCGGGAACCAGCCGCCTGCCGCCGGGTGGTACAAGCCGGGCGTGTCCCGCACGCAGAAGGCGGCCGACATCGAGTCCTGCTACCACGCTGCCTGGGCCCAGGTGGACAACGACATCCGCATCGACGACGACATCGCCGCGGCGCGGGACCAAGTGAGCTCATACCAGAGCCGGCACGGGGACCTGACCCGGCGGGTCGACAGCCACTACTATTCGAAGCAGCGTGCCAGCCGTTTCGAGGGCTGCATGCGGTCCAGGGGCTATAGCCACTAGCAATGTCCGAGAAGATCGTCACGGCCTGCGTTCTGATCATCGGCAACGAGATCCTCTCGGGGCGGACCCGGGATGCCAACCTCGGCTTTCTGGGCGAGCGGCTCACCGTTCTCGGCATTCGCCTGATGGAGGCCCGCGTGGTTCCCGACCAGGACGGGGTCATCATCGACACGCTGAACGACGTCCGGCAACGCTTCGACTACGTCTTCACCACCGGCGGCATCGGTCCGACGCACGACGACATCACGGCCGAATGCGTGGCCAGGGCCTTCGGCGTTCCGCTGATCCAGCACCCGGAGGCCCGGGCGATCCTGGAGGCGCACTATCCGCCCGGCGAGCTGAACCAAGCGCGCCTGCGCATGGCCAACACGCCCGAGGGCGCTACGCTGATCGAGAACCCGGTCAGCAAGGCGCCCGGGTTCCAGATCGGCAACGTCTTCGTCATGGCCGGTATTCCTTCGATCATGCAGGCCATGTTCGAAAGCCTGAAACACCGCCTGACCGGCGGAGCGCCGCTCTTGACCAAAGCGGTGGCCGCCGCCCTGCCGGAGAGCTACCTGGCCCCCGGCCTGACCGCGGTCCAGGAGCGCTACCCGGAGGTCGAGATCGGCAGCTATCCGTTCTACAGGATGGGCGTATTCGGCGTGCGCCTGGTGCTGCGGGCAACCGCGCCGGAGCGCTTGACGGCCGCGGCCGGCGAGGTCAGGGAACTGGTGCGGAAACTGGGTGCAAAGCCCGAAGACCCCGACGAGAAATAGGCGAAGGATCGGCGCCATGGCCAGGCTGAAGCCCTTCGAGCGCGACGCGATCGGCTTTCTGCTTCGCCACCTGGGCGTCGGCGTGATCGGCAGCGCCCTGTTCGGCGGGCTGATTCTGTGGAGCGACCTGGCGGGCATCCGCAGCTTGGCCCTGGCCGAAGAGGGTGGCTGGCTGGCCCTGTGCCTGCTGTTTTTCGGACTGTTCGTCACCTTCGGCTCGCTCGCCATGGGCGCCGCCATCATGGGCCTTGGCCGCGGAGAGGATTGAGACCAGAAGGGGAAGACGGTGGAGTCGACCCTGACACCGGAACAGGCTAAGGCGTTCTACGACCGCTTCGGCGCCAAGCAAGACCGGCAGGGGTTCTACGAGAACCCGGCGCGGCGCGATCTGATCGCCCAGGCGGACTTCGAGACGGCCGCCGCGGTGTTCGAGTTCGGCTGCGGGACCGGCGACTTCGCGGCGCGGCTTCTGGCCGAACACCTGCCGCCGCGGTGCGCCTACACGGCGGTCGATATCAGCGACACCATGGTCCGGCTCGCCCGCGCGCGCCTCGCGCCCTGGCGGGACCGGGCCCGGGCCGATCGATCCTCGGGATCGACCACCCTGGAAGCCGCCGACGGCGCGTTCGACCGCTTCGTCTCCACCTATGTACTGGATCTGCTGAGCGACGAGGACATCCGGGGCCTGCTGGCCGAGGCCCACCGGATCCTGGCGCCGGGCGGGCGCCTGTGCCTCGCCGGCCTGACTCACGGTGCGGGGCCCATCGCGTCCCTGGTCAGCGGTCTGTGGCAAGCGTTCTTCGCGTTGCGTCCGGCGCTGCTGGGCGGCTGCCGGCCGATCGCGCTCTGCGGCTACCTCGCCCCCGACCGCTGGCGGATCGAGTACCGCAACGTCCGCACGGCCTTCGGCATCAGCTCCGAAGTCGTGGTGGCCGCGCGTCTGGACCGAAAGGCCGGGCGGCGAGAGTAGGGGGAAATCTTCGCAGCCGTGGAGATGGATCGAGCCGCGGGGAAGGGTCTAGAATGATCGGCTGGCGACCCTCGGCCCGCTGCCCGGGGTTCGGATCGGCAATGAGTCTCGGGAGCGGCCACAACCATGTCCTCGGTCCGCATAGCGTTCATCGGTTTCGGGGAGGTCGCCGCCGTCTTCTCGGCGGCGCTGCGCGCGAAGGGCGCCGAGGTCGCGGCCTATGACCTGCTGCTCGACCAAGCGCATGGGCTCGTTTCGCTGGAACGCCGCCAGCGGGCCGAAGGCATCGCGTTCCACCCCCTCGCCGAGGCGGTCGCGGGCGCCGACTACGTGCTCTCCACGGTGACGACCGACTCGGCCGAGGGCGCGGCGCGGGCCTGCGCGGCGCACCTCGCGCCCGGACAGGTCTATGTCGACCTCAACGCCACGGCCCCCTCGGTCAAGCGCGCGGTCGAAGGCATCGTATGCGCCGCCGGGGCCGGATTCGCCGAGGGGGCCATTCTCGGCGCCGTGGGGGTCACCGGCGCGGCGACCCGCGTCCTGATCGGCGGGCCGGACGGCCGCAAGACCGCCGGGGCCCTCGCCGGCCTCGGCCTCAACGCGGAGTTCTACAGCCCCGAGGTCGGCAAGGCGGCGATGTTCAAGATGCTGCGCAGCGTCTTCTCGAAGGGCCTCGAGGCGCTCGTGCTGGAGCTCCTGGTCGCCGGGAAGCGGGCGGGTCTCGAGGAGGAGCTGTGGCGGGACGTCACCGAGCTGCTGGAGCGCAACCCTTTCGAGCAGGTCGCCGCCAACTGGGTGCGGAGCCATGCCCTGGCCCACGAGCGGCGCTATCATGAAATGGTCCAGGTGGCCGGGGTGCTGCGCGAGATCGGCCTGGAGCCGATAATGACCGCCGGTACCCAGGCGCTGTTCGAACGCTCGCTGGCGTTGGGCCTTAAGGAGGCCTTCTCCGAAAAGCCGGAGACCATGGGCGAGGTGATCGAGGTCATGGAACGCAGGCTTCGCGAGCTTTCGCCCGCCCCGCCGGACGCGGGGGCGGCCCGCAAGGAGGTCGAATGAAACCGAACGGAATGAAGGCCAAGCTGCTCGCCGGCGAGCCGGCATTCGGCGTCTCGGTCATGATCCCCTCGCCGCAGGTGGTCGAGATGCTGGGCAGACTCGGCTTCGACTGGGTCCTGATCGACTGCGAGCACGGCACGATCTCGCTCGAAACCGTCGAGCTGATGGCCATGGCCGCCGAGGCCTGCGGCATCACGCCGATCGCGCGTCCGGCCACCGGGAGCGCCGAGCACATACTCCAGGTCATGGACCGGGGCGTCCTGGGCGTGCAGGTCCCCCATGTCTGCACGGCCGGGGACGCCCGCCGGGCGGTCGAGGCCGTCAAGTATCACCCGCAGGGCCGGCGCGGCCTCGCGGCCGGGACCCGGCCCTCGGGCTACGGCTTCGCGGGCGCCATGGCGGACTACGTGGCGGTCGCCAACCGCGAGACCCTGGTCTGTGTCCAAATCGAGGACGAGGAGGCCGTGCGAAACGCCGATGAGATCCTCCGGGTGGACGGAATCGACGTGTTCTTCATCGGGCCCTCGGACCTGTCCCAGTCCATGGGCTATCCCGGCGACCCGAAGGCCGCGCCGGTCCGTGACGCCATCGACGCGACGCTGGCCAAGATCCTGGCTGCCGGCAAGATCCCCGGCCTGCCGGGCGGCAGCGAATCGGTCCGCGATATCCAGGACAAGGGCGCCCGCTACATCTACACCCACCTGACCCGCCTGCTGGCGCGGGGCAGCTCGGACTTCCTGAGCGCCGCAAGAGCTAACCAAGAATAGGGACAGTCCCTATTTTTCGCGGCGTCAGTCGGCGGGCCGGAGCGCGGCCGCGCGGGCCTCGGCATCTCGCCGGGCCGCCGTTCCGAGTTCGGACGAGAGCTTGTCGCGCAGCTTTGCCGCGCCGGGCTCGCCTCCGTCGGCGGCCAGGATGAGCCAGGCCAGCGCCGCCACCTTGTCCTCGGCGATCCCACGGCCTCCGATCAGCATGACGGCGAGCTGCGAGGCCGCGGCCGCGACTCCGGCCCGCGCGGCGGAGTCGTAGAGGCGGGCTGCCGTGAGGGGGTCCGCCTCGACGCCCTCGCCCCGCTCCAGCAGGATGGCCAGGTTGTACTGGGCCACCGGCAGGCCCCGGACCGCGGCGGCATCATACCAACGGATCGCCTCGGCAAGGTCCGCCGGCCCGCCCATTCCCCGGTGCAGAAGCACCGCCAACCTGAGCTGCGCGAGCGCATGCCCCTGCTCGGCGGCACGGCGGTACCAGAGACGGGCCGCGACCGGGTCCGGCGCCGTCTCGACCCCCGTCTCGTGGAACCGGCCGAGCCGGTACTCCGCCTCTGCGGAGCCCGCCTTGGCGGCCTTCTCGTGCCAGCCGATGCCGTATTCGTAGTCGACCGGCTGCGCCTCGACCGTCGCCGGCCATAGCACGGCGGCAAGCGCCGGCACAAAAGCAGCGATTCCGACCTTTAAGATTGATTTCCCGATCATGGGCATCCTGCCCACCGTCCGACCAATTGTGCGCCGGCAAGTTAGCGCACTGCCTGGAGTCGCGCAAAACAACTGATGCCACGGACCCGAAATTCGGGACTAACGCCAAACCTCGAAAGCCGTGATTCGTGGCCATCCTTCGACAGGCTCAGGATGAGGATTCGTGTTAGAAATCAATAAGTTCCTCATCCCGAAATTCCTCACCCTGAGCTTGTCGAAGGGCGAGGGACGAACCATGCCGGCCGGCTCGGCGGCTGCCGTATCCGGCGCTACCCGTTCACGTCGACGACGATGCGGCCGCGCACCCGGCCCTTGAGGATGTCGCCCGCCAGGCCCGGTAGGTCGCCCAGCGTCGCCTCGCTGGTGAAGCCGTCGAGCTTGTCCAGCGGCAGGTCCCTGCCCAGGCGCTGCCACGCGGTGTTGCGCTCGTCAGGCGGCGACATGACCGAATCGATGCCGAGCAGGTTGACCCCGCGCAGCAGGAAGGGGATCACCGTGGTCTCCAGCGTGTTGCCGCCGGCCAGCCCGACCGAGGCGACCGAGCCGCGATGGGCGATCTGGGTCAGTACCCGGGCGAGCGTCGTGCCGCCGACCGAGTCGATACAGCCCGCCCAGCGTTCCTTGTCGAGCGGCCGGGTCGGGGCTTCGCTCAATTCGGCGCGCTCGACGATGGTCGTGGCGCCAAGGGCGCGCAGGTAGTCGTGGGTCTCGGTCCGGCCGGTCGAGGCCGCGACCCGGTATCCCAGATTTGCCAGGGTGGCGACGGCCACGGAGCCGACGCCGCCGGCCGCCCCGGTGACCAGGACCTCGCCCTTGTCGGGCGATACGCCGTGCGCCTCCAGCGCCATGACCGCCAGCATGGCGGTGAAGCCCGCCGTGCCGATGGCCATGGCCCGCTTGGTGCTGAGCGCCTCGGGCAGGGCAACCAGCCAGTCGCCCTTGACCCTGGCCTTTTGGGCGTAGCCGCCCCAGTGCGCCTCGCCGACCCGCCAGCCGGTCAGCACCACCTTGTCGCCGGGCGCGAAGCCCGGGTGGCTGCTCTCGGCGACCGTGCCGGCGAAGTCGATGCCGGGCACGTGCGGATAGCTGCGCACCAGACGGCCCAGGCCATTCAGGACCATGCCGTCCTTATAGTTGAGGGTCGAGTACTCGACCGCGACCGTCACGTCGCCCTCGGGCAGGCGCGACTCGTCCAGGTCCTGAAGCGAGGCGGCCACCTTGCCGTCGCTTTCTTCCAGCAGCAGAGCCTTGAACATGCCTTTCCTTCCTCCATCCGGTCCCCGGAGGCAGCTACTAGCGCAGCGGCTCCAGAATTGAAACGTAATTGGCCACCGCCGCGCCGCCCATGTTGAAGATGCCGGCCAGCCGGGCGTCCGGCACCTGCATGTCCCCGGCCTCGCCCCGGACCTGCTGGGCGGCCATGACGTGCATGGAGACGCCGGTCGCGCCGATCGGATGGCCCTT
>Ga0224504_10001419_pt1 | contig 10610 bp, 5 predicted proteins | sample SF_Oct11_sed_USG_3_FD_170160 | JGI IMG/M metagenome (GOLD analysis project Ga0224504, IMG submission 170160) | Sediment microbial communities from San Francisco Bay, California, United States - SF_Oct11_sed_USGS_24 | ecosystem: Environmental > Aquatic > Marine > Sediment | place: USA: California... | reverse complement strand
GTGCAGGACAATCCTTGAGTAACTGGTTCCAGCGTTCGTAAGCACGTCGAGCCATGTCCTTGCCACCATCCTCTTCCCATTGTTCAACATTGTTACTGTCCGACAGGAGCGCATCGTAGTAGGCAGTTTCATAGTTCGCCATGGTATGCGCGCAACCAAGAAAGTGCCCGGCCGGTTCAACTTCAGCGTAGGCATCGCGGGCCATTGCATTATCGTCGAGCGCAAGCCCTCCCAGCATCACCTGGTAGGCACCGAGCCGGTCTGCATCCATGACCAGCTTTTCATATCCGGTGCAGAGTCCACCTTCGAGCCAGCCCGCTGCGTGCAGGATGAAATTGGCACCTCCAAGCGCAGTGGACAGCATCGAATCCGCACTTTCGTAGGCAGCCTGCGCATCGGGTAACTTTGATGCGGTCAGCGAACCGCCACAACGCAGCGGCACCCCGAGCCGTCGCGCCAGCTGACCGATGACCAGGTTCGAAATGACCGGTTCCGGCATGCCGAAAGTCGGCGCACCAGTGCGCAAACTCATCGAAGACAGGAAGTTACCCATGACGTAAGGCGCACCGGGGCGTACCAGCTGGGTAAAGGCACCCACCATCATCGCCTCGGCAAATGCCTGCGCGATCGAGGCCGCAGTCGTCACCGGTCCCATCGCGCCACCCAGAATAAAGGGCGCGACGACCAGTCCCTGGTTAGCGCCGCAGTAAACCTGCGCCGCCTCGGTGACGACTCTATCCACCAGCAAGGGAGAATTCGTGTTGACGTTGCCCATGATGACGCAGTTTTGTTCGATGAAGTCTTCACCGTGCAGAATCCTGGCCATATCGACCGAATCCTCGGCGCGGGATTTTTCGGTAATAGCACCGAGATGCGGTTTGTCGTTAAACTTCATGTGCGCGTACACCATATCGAGGTGTCGTTTCGATACCGGCAGGTCGCAGGGTTCGACGATCACGAGTCCGGAATGATGCAGGCTCGGTAACTGTGAAACGATTTTCACCAGGTTCTCGAAATCCTGGTAGCTGCCGTAGCGACGTCCGCCCTCGAGGTCGCGAACAAACGGGGAACCATATACCGGAGCGAAAACCTGCGAGCTACCACCGATGCGAACGTTTCTGTCGGGATTACGCGCATGCTGGGTAAATTCCGCAGGTGCGGTCTTACACAGTTCTCGCGCCATGCCACGTTCCAACCGCACACGGGTTCCCTTGACGTCGGCTCCGGCCGATTTCCAGATTTCAAGCGCTTTGGGGTCATCGCGAAATTCGAGGCCGATTTCCTGGATAATCCAGTCGGCCTGCTGCTCCAGCTTGACGATACCCTCTTCGCCGAGAAACTCGTAAAAGGGTATCTCGCGCTTTATGAAAGCAGGTGCTGCAAGCTGTTCCCGTTCACGGGCGCGACCACCGCGACGGCGACCGCTGGTTCTCGCTTTTCTGGTCTGCGCTCTGTCGTTCATACCTGACCCCTGCATTCAAGGGCCGGAGTATAACAGGCGACATGAGAACTGTGACCGCTAAATAAAATATAGCAACACATAAGTTAAACTTATGTTAATTTATATAAAACAATGATTTAGATTGTTATTAATAGGTTTTATTTTATATGAATAAATGAAAGAACTACGTCGACTAATCCACTCGCCACACCACCTTTTCGTGTTCGAAGTTTGTGGAAGACTGATGTCGTTTACCCGCGCTGCCGATGAGCTCGGCGTTTCCCAGCCCGCGGTCAGCCTCACCATCCGCCAACTCGAGCAAGCCATTGGGCAAACGCTGTTTCATCGCCAGCATCGCGCGATCCGCCTGACCGATGCCGGCGAACGGCTGTACAGCGAGATATCGATCAGCCTGGAGCGCATCCTGCAAATTGCGCGTGACGTCAGCCGCGAGCCGGCCGCGGCACTGGTCACGCTGTCAATTTCAACCGCGTTCGCGAATTACTGGGTAATACCAAGATTGCCTCGTTTGCACAAATCACATCCGGATATCGATTTACGCCTGCAGGTGGTCGACAGGGATCTGGACCTGGAGCACGAAAAAGTCTCACTGGGCATTCGTCGAGGACGCGGCAACTGGCCGGGTTACCAGTCGTCGAATATCGCACGCGAGGAACTGCTCGCGGTTGCAAGTCCGGCTTACCTGGCGAGACAGGGCGTCCCCGGCTCAATCGAGGATTTGAAACAGCACCAGTTCGTGCACCTCGAAGAACCCTTTCGACCGCGCCCTCAATGGCGCGACTGGTTCCAGTCCTTTGACCACGATTTCGTCGACAAGGGGGAAGGCTTGCGACTTAATGATTACGCGCTGGTAATTCAGGCAGCGATGGCTGGTGAGGGTGTCGCAATGGGCTGGCGGCACGTAGTAGATTCATTGATTACGTCTCGACTACTGGTGCCGGTGTTACCACAAAGCTGGATTACCGGTGAAGAGTTCCACCTTATTTGGTCAGACAGGACGACGCTTTCCGAATCGGCTCAACAGGTTCGCGACTGGATCATCGAAGAAGCACGCATGGTGTCGATGGTCAGGCTACCCTGACACAAATCAACGAACAACAGGGGCATAAGCAGTTATAATTGCCGATCGAATTTATCAGGTGGGTTCCTATGCGAAACAATCAGCTCCCGGGCCGCTCGGTGGTGATGTCTACCGAAGCGATGGCCGCTACCAGTCAACCGATGGCGACCGAAGTTGCATTACAGGTAATGCGTGAAGGCGGTAACGCACTCGATGCCGCAATTGCCGCAAGTGCGGTCCTGTCGGTCGTCGAGACCTACTCGTCCGGTATCGGCGGCGATTGTTTCCTCCTTTACCACGAAGCCGCCACCGGCAAACTGCACGCACTCAACGGCAGCGGTCGAACCGCCGCCGCTTCGACCGCCGAAACTATTCGGGCACGGGGCTTTGACAGCATGCCGGAACAGCACATCCTGTCGGCGACCGTACCCGGGGCGATCGATGCCTGGCACCAGGCTAGTAAGAAATTCGGCAAGCGCGATTTCGCAGACCTGCTGCAACCCGCGATCCACTACGCCGAGCAGGGCTACGCGGTCACCCCTGTCATCGCTGCCAACTGGAAGAGCACCGAGGATTTGCTGGCGCAGACCCCGCAAGCAAGCAAAGCCTATCTAGTCGATGGCAAGGCCCCGGCCGCCGGCACCATACACCGTCAGCCCGATCTCGCGCGTAGTCTGCGCAGCATCGCCAGCCACGGACCCGATGTTTTTTACCGTGGCGAGATAGCCGAGGAAATTGTGCGCTACAGCGATTCCTGCGATGGCCTGTTCAGCCTGGATGATTTTGCCAGCCACGAATCCGAATGGGTACAACCAATCAGCACCAACTACCGCGGCTACGATGTTTTTGAGATACCGCCCAACGGTCAGGGCATTACCACCCTGATGGCGCTCAATATCCTGGCGCAAACTGACGTCTCGAAACTATCTCAGTTAGGCGCAGATCACGTTCACCTTTTGAGCGAAGCCTTTTCCCTGTCGATGGCCGAGCGCGATCGTTTCGTTGCCGACATGGCTTTCAACGAGCTACCGGTCGCGCAAATGTTGTCGAATGAATTCGCTCAAACCCAGTACGCCCGCATCGATATGAATAAGGCCCTGTCCCAACCGGTCGAATCGGCGCTACCGAATCACCGCGATACAGTTTATCTCAGCGTGGTCGACAAGGATCGCAATGCCTGTTCGTTCATCAACAGCGTGTTTTATTCCTGGGGTTGCGGTCACGTGGCCGGTTCCACCGGCATCAACCTGAATAACCGCGGTTCGGGTTTCAGCCTTGCAGACGGTCACTTTAATCAAATCGAACCGCGTAAACGGCCGATGAACACGATCATTCCCGCGATGGTTTACCAACAGGGCAAGCCGGCACTCAGCTTCGGCGTCATGGGAGGGCAGTACCAGGCGATGGGCCAGACTTACGTATTATCGAACTGGATCGATTACGGCATGGATATCCAGCAGGCGCTCGATGCGGCGCGCTTCCTCCTGTATGCCGGGATACTCGAAGTCGAAGCCAACGTGCCTGAAGCCGCGCGCGCTGGCCTGGCCGCAAAAGGGCATAACGTGATCGCGGCGGATTCTTCATTGGGCGGCGGGCAGGCGATTGTCATCGACTGGGATAACGGCGTGCTGCTTGGCGGTTCCGATCCCCGCAAGGATGGTTACGCCGCCGGTTATTAATTAATTCTGCGAATCGCGGTTACGCGGAGAACCTGTCCAAATTCGCTCGATAGCATAAAGGAGGGACGAACAATGAAAAAAATAACCATAGCGAACTGGAATGAACTCGAGGATCGCGTACCATCATATGCTCTGGTCACCGATGTGGATCTGGTGATCGTCCGCTTTGACGATACCGTCACCGTGCTCTACGGACGCTGTGCACACCGTGGTGCGTTGATGTCCGACGGCCACGTCGCCGGCGACAACCTGATATGCGGCGTGCACGGCTGGGACTATCGTCTCGATACCGGTGTCAGTGAATACAACAACAGCGAAACCCTGCCAAAGTTCAACGCCTGGGTCGAGGACAACCAGGTCTGTGTCGACGAAGACGAAATTAGCGCCTGGGCGCAGCAGCATCCGCAACCGTATCAACGCGATAGTTACCAGGGCAATTATCAGGATCATACCGGGACTGTCGATGAGCCTCATGTCAAATTCATTCGCAAGCTTGCCAGCGAAGGACTCAGCAAGCTCGGTCATCATGGCCCCACCGACGCCATGGGCGTGCCGCGCGACCAGTTGCCAAAGTGGGACGACCTGCAGTTCGTGGTTGGACAACTGCACAAGTTGCCGCTACTCGACGAAGAAGATGTCGGCTCCGACATAGTGATCGGCGCCAATGCGCAAAAACCGTTGCGCCTGGAAATACCTCTGTTTGTGTCGGACATGAGCTTTGGCGCGCTTTCCGAAGAAGCGAAAGTTGCGTTGGCAAAGGGCGCCGAACTTGCCGGCACCGGCATCTGTTCGGGTGAGGGTGGCATGCTGCCTGACGAACAGGAAGCCAACAGCCGATACTTCTACGAACTGGCTTCCGCCCGTTTCGGGTTTTCCTGGGACAAGGTACAAAAAACGCAGGCTTTTCATTTTAAGGGCGGCCAGGGGGCCAAAACCGGCACCGGTGGTCATCTGCCTGGCGACAAGGTCAAAGGCAAAATCGCGCAGGTGCGTGAATTAGCGGAAGGTCAGTCGGCAATTTCTCCCGCCCGTTTCCCCGACTGGACCAGCCTGAGCCAGTATCGCGAGTTCGCCGCCGAAGTGCGCGAGCAAACCGGCGGTATCCCGGTGGGCTTCAAGTTGTCCGCCCAGCATATCGAAAAAGACATTGACGCCGCGCTCGAGGTAGGTGTCGACTACATCATCCTCGACGGCCGTGGTGGTGGCACGGGTGCAGCACCATTGATTTTCAGGGATAACATCTCGGTGCCGACCATCCCGGCGCTGGCCAGGGCCAGGCGCCACCTGGACAACTGTGCTGCCAACGGTGTGACACTGATCATCACGGGTGGTTTGCGCCACCCCGCCGATTTTGCCAAGGCTATGGCGCTCGGTGCCGACGGCATAGCGGTTTCCAATGCCGCGATCCAGGCGATCGGTTGCCTCGGCATGCGCGCCTGCCACAGCAACAATTGCCCTGTCGGCATCGCCACGCAAAAACCCGGCTTGCGCGCACGCCTGCCGGTAGACACTGCGGCGGAAAGGCTTGCGCGGTTTTTTTCAGCCTCGGTGGACTTGATGAAGGTACTGGCGCGAGCCGCAGGCCATCGACATTTGCAGGATTTCAACAACGATGATCTGACCACCTTCAAAACCGATATGGCCCAACTGGCCGGCGTTGCCTACGGCGGCGTCACGTCGATGCCACAGAAGCACCTGTGAAATTGACAAAAAAACAAGAGCCGTGCCTGCTTCGGGTTGCCTATGTTTAAGGACTGACCCGGGGCAGAGTGCAGGCGGTATCTGAACGGAGCACGAAGTTGCAATACCGTGCATATTTCTGCCAACGCGATTGCTCCCATAAACACTCCTGCGCCGGCCACTTCCACGGCCAGCCGGGACCTCAGCTGCCTTGCGCAGCCTTGGCTTCACGACGACGCGCGTGCAGTACCGGCTCGGTGTAACCGTTGGCGACTTCGCGACCCTTGAATACCAGGTCGAGCGCGGCCTGAAACGCAATGCTCTGATCGAAATTCGGCGCCATGTTGCGATACAGGGGATCACCTTCATTCTGCCGATCCACCACGCCCGCCATTTTTTCGAACACGTTGCGCACCTGTTCCGCATCGGTGATGCCGTGATGTAGCCAGTTGGCTATATGCTGACTCGAAATTCGCAAGGTGGCGCGATCTTCCATCAAGTCTGTATCGTCGATATCGGGCACCTTGGAACAACCCACCCCCTGATCGATCCAGCGCACCACGTAGCCGAGGATGCCTTGCGCATTATTTTCCAGTTCCATGATAAGTTCGCTCTGCTTGATGTTGCGTTGACCCAGCAGTGGAATCGTCAGAATATCGTCGAGACTGGCGCGCACACATTGCGCCAGTTGTCGCTGACGCAGGGCAACATTGACGTGATGGTAATGCATCGCATGCAGGCTGGCTGCCACTGCGGAAGGAACCCAGGCGGTGTTCGCGCCAGCCCTCGGGTGCGCAATTTTCTGCTCGACCATTGCCGCCATATTATCGGGCGCAGCCCACATGCCCTTACCTATCTGCGCATGCCCCGGCAACCCGGCGCCGAGACCGACATCGACGTTCCAGTCTTCGTAGGCGAGTAGCCAGGTAGAGTTCTTGATTTCGTTTTTGGGAATCATAGCACCGGCTTCCATGCTGGTATGAATTTCGTCACCGGTACGATCGAGAAAGCCGGTATTGATAAAAATGACCCGATCGGACGCGGCACGGATACATTCCTTGAGGTTGACCGTGGTGCGGCGCTCCTCATCCATGATGCCGATTTTCAAGGTCAGGGGTTCCATGCCGAGCGCCGCCTCGACCATGCTAAACAGTTTGATCGCGGCCTCGACTTCCGCCGGTCCGTGAATCTTGGGCTTGACGATATAAACGCTGCCCGTGCGGCTGTTCCTGAACGGCCCGTTGCCGAGCAAATCATGCCTGGCCGCCAGCGCGGTTACCATGGCATCAAGAAAGGTCTCCGCAATCTCCTCGCCGTTGCAGGTGACCGCATCGGTATACATATGCGTACCGACATTGCGCACCAGCATCAGGCTGCGACCCGGCAATTTCAGCGCCGATCCGTCCGGGGCGATGAACTCTGGGTCTGGGTTCAGACTGCGATCGATGGTTTCCTTGCCGCGCGCTACCTGCGCCGTGAGATGGCCTTTCATCAAGCCAAACCAGTTACGGTAGACCCTGATTTTGTCCTCCGCGTCGACAGCTGATACCGAGTCTTCACAGTCCATAATCGTGGTGATCGCAGACTCGATATTGATGTCATATATATTGGCCAGATCGCCCTGGCCGATAAAGTAGCCTTCACCGATCAGCAGCTCGATATGCAGATTATTGTTGCGCAACAGCACGGCACTGGGTTGTTCGGGGTCACCGCGATAACCGACAAAGCACTCGCGCCAGCCCAGTTCGGTCGTGCTGCCGTCGCCCATTACCACGATCAGCTTGCCGGATACCACCTTGTAGCGTACCGCATAGGCGTGACTGCCGGTTGCCAGCGGCACCGCCTGGTCGAGGAAATCGCGCGCGTAACGAATTACCTGCTGGCCTCTGACAGGATTGTACTTTGCGGTTTTTTTACAGCCCTCGACTTCGAGAATGATGTCGGTCCCGTAGAGCGCGTCGTACAAACTGTACCAGCGTGCATTAGCGGCATTCAGCGCATAGCGAGCGTTATCCACCGGCACTACCAGTTGTGGACCGGCAATCAGCGCAATTTCGTCGTCGACATTTTCCGTCGTTACCTGGAAAGGTTCCGACTCGGGCACCAGATAACCGATTTCCTGCAGGTAATCCTTATATTGCTCGAACTGAAACGGTGCCGGGTTGTTTTTATGCCAGGCATCGATATCGGTTTGCAACTGATCACGTCGCTGCAGAAATTCGCGGTTCTGCGGACCGAGTTCAGTGACGATATCGGCCAGCGATTTCCAGAAAGCGCCGGACTCGACACCGCTACCAGGGGTGATTTCATCCACCAGATCATAAAGTCCGCGGTCAACGCTAAGACCGTTAATTTCAACCCGATCACTCATAAAAAAATTCCCGAATCAGTGTTTCGTATTGCCCAGGGGGCCGACAAAGGGGCGAGTATATATCGATGTGTAGCCAAAACTAAGGCCTGGCACTCAATATTGGAAATTTATATAGTTAATCTTACAACTGACCCGAATCAGTCCGCTTCGCTGACACATTGGATATAATCCGCTATTCATATATTGTAGCGCCATCGTTCAACCAGACAGAGCACAGGAAACCCCATGAAAGCAATTACACTGCGTGACTTCGGTGGACCGGAAATGATGCAATTCTCTACCGTCGACACCCCCTCGCCCGGAGATGATCAGTTACTGGTCAAGGTGGCTAACACCTCGGTCAATCGCCCGGACGTCATTCAACGCATGGGCAACTACCCGCCGCCACCGGGCGATTCGGAAATTCTCGGTCTCGAAATTGCCGGCGTCGTCGAATCGGTCGGGACAAATACATCCCGTTTCAAACCAGGTGATCGCGTGGTGGCGCTGGTCGGTGGTGGTGGCTACGCTGAATATGCACTGGCCCTCGAAGCGCATACCATGGCAATTCCAGAAACGGTCAGCTTCGAACAGGCGGCCTGCATCTGCGAGACCTATATAACTGCCTACCTGAACCTGTTCATGCTCGGCGAACTGCAGGGCAGGAAATCGGTGCTGATCCATGGCGGAGGGGGCGGTGTAGCGACCGCGGCGATTCAGCTGTGCAAGGCCCTCAGCGCTGAAACCGAAGTCATCGTCACCGCATCGAGCACTAAACTGGATCGCGTGCGCGACCAGGGTGCCGATCACGTCATCGATTACCGCGAACAGTCGTTTGCCGACGAAATCAGGCGCATTACTGAAAAACGGGGGGTTGACGTAATTCTCGATCACATTGGCGCCCAGTATCTCGAAGCCAATATGAAATCACTCGCATTGGCCGGAACCCTGATGCTGATCGGAGTCATGGGCGGCATTAAGGCCGAGCTCAATCTCGCCATGATGATGGTCAAACGTCAGCGCATCATCGGTTCGGTGTTGCGTTCGCGCCCGATTATGGAAAAAGCCGCCATCATCGATGAGTTCGAATCGACCGTAATGCCGCTATTCGCAGCGGGTACTATCGAGCCACTTATCAGTGCCCGCTTTCCGTTGCAGGAAGCCGCGGCGGCACATCAGATGATGGAACAGGGCGGGCACTTCGGCAAGATAATCCTGACCGTTCAGGACTAGCAGCCTCCCGCGTCATTTTCCGTGTCATCCCTCGCTTGCGCGGGGATCTTGCAATGGTGTAATGCTAATCATTGCCGGTGAGTGTTTGCTGCTTACTTCGAGGGGGACAGAGCAGATTTTCCTTGCTGGTGCAGCGAAAAGGGAAGCGTGTTAGAAAATCTGGTCTTTCCCCGAGGGTTTGGTCCGTAAGACTCGGGGATGGCTTTATGCAGGAACTAGGCTGCTTCGAGCTTTATGGCGCAGAACTTGAACTCGGGTATCTTGCCGAACGGGTCAAGTGCCTCGTTGGTGAGCAGATTTGCTGCCGCTTCGTGATAACAGAAAGGAATAAACACCTCGCCTTTCTTCAGCGCGCCATCTGGTCGGGCAAAGGCACGAATCTCGCCGCGGCGCGATCTGGCGATAATTTCACCACCGGCTTCGATGCCGAGGCCTTCCAGGTCCTGCTGATTCACGTACACCACCGCCACCGGTTCGATCGCATCGAGTACCGACGCACGCCGGGTCATCGAGCCGGTGTGCCAATGTTCGAGCTGGCGTCCGGTGATCAGGACCATCGGGAACTCTTCATCGGGTTGTTCGTCCGCCGGAATGGATTTAGCTGCCACCAGGCGGGCCTTGCCGCTGGGAGTCGGGAAATTCTCGATAAACACAACCCCCTGCCCCGGATCGTTTTCGTCGACGCAGGGATAAGTCACCGATGAATTTTGATTCAGCCGATCCCAGCTAATACCGGTGATGCTTGGCATGGATCCGCGCATCTCGTCATACACTTCAGACACGTGACTGTAGTTCCAGTCGAGGCCAATGCCCTTGCCGATATCGCGGATGATCCACAGATCCTGGCGCGCTTCGCCCGGCAGCGGCACGGCCGCGCGACCGAGTTGCACTCGCCGGTCGGTGTTCGACACGGTGCCATCTTTCTCGGCCCAGCCGGAAGCCGGCAGCACGACGTCGGCGAAGGCGGCGGTTTCGGTCAGGAACATGTCCTGCACTACCAGGTGATCGAGCGCCGCCAACGCGGCACGGGCGTGATTCAGGTTTGGGTCCGACATCGCCGGATTCTCGCCCATGATATACATCCCCCTGATATTACCTTCCAGGATGCTATGCATAATCTCGACCACGGTTAGCCCCGGCTTGTCG
>Ga0224504_10001413_pt1 | contig 10642 bp, 9 predicted proteins | sample SF_Oct11_sed_USG_3_FD_170160 | JGI IMG/M metagenome (GOLD analysis project Ga0224504, IMG submission 170160) | Sediment microbial communities from San Francisco Bay, California, United States - SF_Oct11_sed_USGS_24 | ecosystem: Environmental > Aquatic > Marine > Sediment | place: USA: California... | reverse complement strand
CCGGGTTCACCGTGACCGGTGACCTCACTGGCGACGGGTCGGAACAGACCGTCGTTCTACTTGAGGAAAACTCGGGCGGGTCGGGGAGCTTCGGCTATCTGGCGATACTGGCGGGCGTCGGTACTGACCGCGCGGGCGTGGCGACCGCGTCGCTCGGGGACCGGGTACAGATCCGCTCTGCGGTCATCGAGGACCAGGAGTTGCGCATCCAGGTTGTAGAAACCGGAGAAGATGATGCCGCTTGCTGTCCGTCGGTCAAGGCGCTGAGGCGCTGGACCCTGGAGGAGTCCCGCCTGGTCGAAGGCGAAGCGGAGATCGTAGGCACCCTGTCGATCGCTGATCTCGAAGGGCTGGAATGGCGTCTCGAACAGATGGAAGGTGTCACAGAACTGTCGGGTGACAGCGCGGTCACGCTGGTATTCGATGCCGGCCGGATTGCAGGACAAAGCGGCTGCAATCGCTACATGGGCGCGGCAGAAGCCGGAGGCATGCCCGGCGAAGTCTCTTTCGGTCAGACGGCAGGCACGATGATGGCCTGCCCCGACCCTCTGATGCAGCTCGAGCGGACCTATCTCGACGCGCTCGGCCAGGTGACCCGATATGGGTTCCGGGCTGGCCGGCTGGTATTGACGAGCATCGACGGGGCTGGTGACGTCGGCCACCTTGTCTTCTCGCCTCATCCGCTGGCCGAATAGGCCGGCTGCTCTGCGGGCGCACTGTCGGACGGACCCAGCAGGGCCCCGTTTGCCGCTTGCTAGCGCTTCGCGTATCGTCCGGGACCGCTTGCAACGCGTGTCTTGTCTCCGGCGATACGGCCCACCGCTCACGATCTGGACGCAACGCATCCTGTTGGCGAGCCGCAGTTGTTGCGCTTCGGGCCTGCGCGTCCGGGAGAGTCAAGCCCAGGGAGTAGATACATGCAGCACAGATTCGTACTTGGTGTCTTCGCCTGTTGGCTGGCGATGACGTCTTCCAGCGTTTATGCCCAGGACGAGCAGACAGCCGTCGAGGAGAACCCCGTGATAGCAGACGGCCGCAGTGTCGCAATCGAATACACCCTCAAACTCGAAGACGGCACCGTCGCCGATACTAACGTTGATGGGGAGCCGCTGGTCTACACCCACGGCAGCGGACAACTGTTGCCGGCCCTGGAGAAGGAACTCGAGGGCATGGCTGCCGCGGACACACGCAGCGTCCAGATCCCGGTAGCCGACGGGTATGGCGAAGTTGATCCGGGGCTGTTCCGTGAGGTACCACAGGAGCAGGTGCCGGAAGAAGCACGGCAGGTCGGGCAGGTACTCTACGCGGAGAGCCCGAACGGACAGCCCTTTCAGGTCAAGGTGCATGAGATCAGGGAAGAGGTCATCGTTCTCGATCTGAATCATCCGCTCGCGGGCGAGGCATTGACCTTCGACATCAGAATCGTTTCCGTCGAGTGACACGACTCTCGGGATCCGACTGCGGCATCAAGCCGGTTCTGATCATGTCCACTCCGATCATTGATCGGGGATCGCCCCTTCCTTGGTCACATCCGGGATAGACGGCATAATGACCCCGGAAGGGGAAGGTCGTCGTCTGCTCCCGCCATGCAAGATGAATGCCGGGAGCCCGCCAGAGCGAAGTCTCTGCTGAACGGTATTGCCGCGTAACGGGGCATTGAAGTGCAGTTCGTTCGGCGTCCGAGGCAGCGGTCGCCTCTCCGTATTTCGGTAGCCAGAGGAAGTTATTGTGACCGATCTAGACATGGTCCTGCTGGCGCGACTCCAGTTCGCGTTCACCATAAGCTTCCACATCATATTTCCGGCCTTCACAATTGGACTCGCCAGCTATCTGGCGATGCTAGAGGGTCTGTGGCTGAAGACAGGACGGGAGGTCTATCTCCAGCTCTATCGCTTCTGGGTAAAGATATTCGCCGTCTCCTTCGGCATGGGGGTCGTATCCGGCCTGGTGATGAGCTATCAGTTCGGCACTAACTGGAGCCTCTTCTCCGAGATTACCGGTAACGTCCTGGGACCGCTGCTCGGCTACGAAGTGCTGACGGCTTTCTTCCTCGAGGCATCCTTCCTCGGCATCATGCTGTTCGGCTGGAATCGCGTCGGCCCGCGACTGCATTTCATCTCGACGCTCGTCGTAGCCATAGGGACGCTGTTCTCGGCCTTCTGGATTCTGGCAGCCAACAGCTGGATGCAGACACCCGCCGGGTATGAGATCCGTGACGGGATCTTCCACGCGACTGACTGGATCGAAGTCATCTTCAACCCCTCATTCCCATACCGATTCAGCCACATGGTGCTTGGAGCCTATTGCACGACCGGCCTGGTGGTCGGAGCGGTCGGTGCATTCCATCTGCTGCGCGGGACCAATCCGGAACCGGCACGGGTCATGACGCATATGGCGCTAGGATTCCTTGCGATCGTCGTTCCGGCACAGATGATCGCCGGACACGAACACGGTGCAAACGTCTATGAGCACCAGCCCGTGAAGCTCGCTGCCATGGAAGGGCACTGGGAGACCTATGACGACAACGCTCCGCTGGTCCTGATCGGATTTCCGAATGAACAGACGGAGAGCAACGACTATGCGCTGTCGATGCCGAAGGTGGGCAGCCTGATTGTGACCGGCTCGTTCGACGGGAAGATTCGCGGGCTGAAGGAGTGGCCGGCCAGCGAACGGCCGCCTGTCGGATGGGTGTTCTGGAGTTTCCGGGTTATGGTCGGCCTCGGCATGATCATGTTGTTTGTCGGCCTGGTTGGCGCTGTGCTCGTCTGGCGACGCAAGGTCGAAAAGCAACGCTGGTTCCTGCACCTGTGTGTCGCGGCGGGACCAGCAGGATTCATCGCGGTCATCGCCGGATGGTTTACCGCCGAGATCGGCCGGCAGCCGTATACGGTCTACGGCCTGTTGCGAACCGTTGACTCGGTGTCGCCGGTCACCGCAGGCGCGGTGGGCACATCGCTGATCGTCTTCATCTTCGCCTACAGCATCGTGTTCGCGGCCGGGATGTACTACATACTGAAACTTGCACAGCGCGGACCGGAGGGCCCGGCCCGCCCGCCAAGCGCAAAACCGGACGAACCCGTGCTGGGCGTGCCGCTGGCGCTCGGCCGGGACGACTCGGCAGAAGCGGCCGGCTAGACCAGCACGAGTAACACGAGGGTCAGGCTATGGACTGGATCGATCTGCCCACGACATGGGCCGCGCTCCTGGGGATTGCAGTCTTCATGTATATCCTGCTCGACGGGATGGACCTGGGTGTCGGCATATTGTTCCCGTTCGCCAATACAGACGAAGACCGGGACATCATGATGAATTCCATCGCGCCGGTCTGGGACGGGAACGAGACCTGGCTGGTCCTCGGCGGCGGCGGCCTGTTCGCCGCATTCCCCAAGGCATACGCGGCGCTGATGCCCGCAGTCTACATGCCCATCGGATTCATGCTCACCGCCTTGATCTTCCGCGGCGTGGCTTTCGAATTCCGCTTCAAGGCCAGTGGTTCAGGACAGCGGGTCTGGGATCAGGCATTCCACTGGGGATCCGTGATCGCAACATTTTCTCAAGGCCTGGTGCTCGGAGCGATCGTCCAGGGGGTGACGCTGGACGACGGCCGCTTCGTGGGTGGCATGTTCGAGTGGCTGACGCCATTCAGCTTCGTGGTCGGCTGCGCCATGGTCTGGGGCTATGTGCTCCTGGGCAGCACCTGGATGATTATCAAGACCGAGGGTGAACTCCTGGAGTGGGCACGGCGCGTCGGCATGATCTCGGCTGCTGTGGTGCTGCTGATGATGGCCGTGGTGAGTTTTTGGGTGCCGGCACTGGATGCTGCCGCGGCGGATCGTTGGGGCCTTCGCTATCCGGACGTGGACTGGGCCAAGCTGCTGCCGCTGACACCCATACCGCTACTGGTGGTGGTCGCCTTCTGGAAGCTGGTAACGAGCCTGCGCAAGGACACTACCTATGCGCCGCATATCTGGGCCTCGTCGTTGTTCCTTCTCGGATTCATCGGACTGATGGTCGGTATCAATCCGTATCTGGTCCCGTACGGCTTGACCATCCACGAGGCGGCTGCTGCACCCAAGTCGCAGAGTCTCCTGCTGGTGGGTGCAGTCATCATGTTACCGATCATTCTTGGTTACACCGCGTATGTGTACTGGATATTCCGTGGCAAGGTGAAGGCAGATGCCGGCTATCACGCCTGACAACAGTCCGTACGCGGGTACGCCACCCAGTCGCCTGCGTCGCCTGGCATGGTTCGCGCTGCTCTACACCGCCAGCCTTGCTGCCTGGGGTGCTCTCGCCTATCTTATCCGCGTGATGATCGTCCCTTAGGATATCCCCGGCTTGCCGGATTGCCGTGCCGCGGTGATACTCTGATCGCAGCCGACCCGGGAGGGATACGCTGCGCAAGCCTCTCCACATCTGCCTGCTGGCCATGGTGCTCATCGCGATCGGCTGTGGCAGGCAGCCGCCCACGGAGACGGAAGCCCGATCCGAGGAGATCGGCTCGGTGTCTCCCCTGTCTCATCGACCCGAAGACGTCGAAGGACTGCAGGTCCCGGAACAGCTGGAGGGGGTCGTAGAGCCCTGGCACGGCGATCTGTCCGAGATGGTCGAACGCAGAATGGTACGGGTCGCCGTCGCGCGCGGTGGGTTCTTCTACTACATCCGCGACGGCAAGCAGCACGGGCTCACCTCGGAAGCGGTGCGCCTCTTCGAGAAGTTCCTCAACGGGAAACTCGGCCTGTCCGGCACAAGTCGGGTGCACGTTATCGCTCTACCGCTGACCAGAGACCAACTCCTGGGGGCAGTAGTCGATGGTCACGCGGACATCGCGGCGGGCGGGCTGACCGTGACTGCCGACCGCCGGCAACTGGTGGACTTCTCCTCTCCCTGGCTGACCGATGTCAGGGAACTGGTAGTCACCGGACCGGTCGCGGTGCCGATTGCGAGTCTGGACGATCTGTCTGGCAGAGAAGTCGTAGTGAGGGTATCCAGTTCGTACTACGAGAGCCTGCTCGCATTGAGCGAAGGTTTCGTCGCTTCGGGCAGGCCGGCGATAGACATATTGCCGGCCCACGAGATCTTCGAAGACGAGGACCTGCTGGAGATGGCCTCGGCTGGCATGATCAGCATCACGGTGGCGGACGACTTTGTGGCGCGATTCTGGTCGCAGGTATTTGCGGATCTGACCCTGCACGAGGATCTGGCTGTGAGGGAAGCGGGCGCCATCGCCTGGGGCTTCCGCAAGAAGAGTCCGGAGCTAAAGGCGGCAATCAATGAATTTATCGACAGCAACCGGCTCGGTACAAAGACGGGCAACATCGTCCGCAATCGTTACCTCAACGATCCGGATCGCGTCGTCAACGCGCTGTCCGGCGACCGGCTCGAACAGCTCTCGAAAGAGGCGCCGTTCTTCCGGGAATACGCGGAGCGTTTCGGTCTTGACTGGCTCCAGCTGGCCGCCCAGGGATTCCAGGAGTCGAGGCTGGACAACAGTAGACACAGCGCCGCCGGCGCCGTCGGCATCATGCAGGTCATGCCCCAGACGGCACGCATGATGAAGGTCCGCGATTACAGATCGATGGAGGGCAGTATCCACGCCGGCGCCAAGTATATGCGTCATCTGATCGACGAATATTTCCATGACGAGAGCATCGATCCGATGAATCGATGGCTGTTCGCGCTCGCCGGGTACAACGCCGGTGGTGCAAGAATCAACCGCTACCGGGAGAAGGCGGCAACGGATGGTCTGGATCCCGATCGCTGGTTTGGCGAAGTGGAACAAGTAGCCGCCGACGGAGTCGGATCGGAAACCGTCAACTACGTGCGCAACGTGATGAAATATTATCTGGCGTACAGGATGACCTTCGAACGTGAGGAACTTCGACGCGATGTGCTCGCGCGTCTGGCGCGTGCGGATTGAATCGCGGCCTGAGCGAACAACCCGGCCTTACACGCCAAGCTCCCTGCAGGCTGCCTCCACGACCAGTTTGTCGTCTTCAAATCCGATCAATGACTCACGGTCGTCCTCCGCGTCTGACTCCATCACGAAGTACAACACGGCCGCCTGGACCATGCGCCGATGCTGCTCGCCTGAGTCAACGGTCAGAGTGTCGATTAGTCGATGACAGCGATTGGCGATCGCCTGCGCTGTGTCCACGTCCATGTGATCCACATCCCTGGACGAAACCTCCACGCTGACAAGATAGGTGGCCACACGGCGGCGCAACTCCTCGCGCGACAGGCGCGGACCCGACATCAGCCTCTGGAACAGGGCAGCGATGGCCTCGGGTAGTGACTCCACTACCCTGGCAACTGAAAATGCGCGATCGGGATTGCGATCACTGTTCAAGCTCGACTCCTCTGCGACCTGCTCCGCTCGCGCGCCTCTTGGGCTACCGGCCACGAATACACCGACCAGCAGGCGAAACCGTACGCCAGCTCAGGGTTGGCCCGCACCGGCCTCCCATTCGCGGATGTACTCGATCTGCTGATCCGTCTCAGGAATCTGTGGCTCCCACGCGCTCTTCTCCATCGAACTGTAGAGGATCGCGAGCTTACGGATCGCGCGGTCGCCGTTCAGGCCGCACTCCACGAGATAACAACCGATCGCCACGCCGGTGCGGCCGACGCCACGATTCGCATGGATATAGGTCGTCTGTCCGCGACTGATAGCGTCACTGATCTCGCGGAAGATGGCAGCCATTTGCACCGGGCTGCGCGGGATCCCCTTGTCGCGAATAGGGTGGTGGCTATACTGGACATCGACACCGAGCATCTCGGCTTCCCGTTGCAGTGCCTCATCGTAGGCAGGACATTCCTTCCTCTCGGACAGGTCGATGAACTGCCCGACTCCCGACACCAGGAACCGGCGGATACGCCGGGTCGCGTCGTCAGGGCCTTCCACGCCCGGATGCTCCCCGGCGAGGAGTACGTCCGGAATCACCCAGAAAGAGTTGTCGATGGGTTTCGTCATGCTGTCTCAGTCAACCCCCCGCTCCGGGCGCTGAAGACTGACCTGAGTGTGGAACCGGCCGCCGCGTACGACAGCTTCAAGCTGGCGAAAGTTGGCCACATCCTGCGACGGGTCCGCCCCCAGCACGAGCAGGTCTGCAATCTTGCCGGCCTCCACGGTGCCGATTTCGCTCTCGCGCTGCATCGCTCGGGCACCGTTCAGAGTCGCCGCTGCGATGACGTCCATAGCAGGCATCCCGGCCGCTTGCATGGCTTCCATTTCAGCATGGATCGATGGTCCGGTCACTGTCAGAGGATTGCCCGCGTCTGTGCCCATCGCGATCGTAGCACCGGCTTCATGAACGGCCATCAGGTTGCCGACCATCAATTCATAGGCCTTCGCCGCGCGGTCTGCGTAGGCATCAAGCCTCTCACGGTCGAACCGCCCGAACTGGCCGGATTCCGCTGACTGCGCAATCTTCGCCAGCGTGTCCTGATCGACACAGCGGTTGGGGTCATCCACCTCCGGTGGCGGCTCTCCGGTCAGCACCGATTCGTACATTTTCACGTACCCGCTCCTCACGACCAGAGTCGGCATGTATATCACCTCCCGTGCCGGGTCGGTCAGCAAGCCGATGAATTCCTCGTCCACCGCCTCGTCCTGCACGCTGTGCACGAGCACACGCGCTCCGGCGCGCAACGCGACTTTGGCTTCCCGAAGCGTTGTTGCGTGTACGAGCATCTGCACACCGTAGGTTCGGGCCTCGTCGCCGACTGCATACAGGCGCGCATCGAGTTGTTCGCGCATCTCCGCGGAGGGCTTCAGAAACCAGACCTTCACGGCATCGGTGTGGTTCGCCGCCAGATACCGAACGCCGGCCCGACCAGACTCTTCGTCGTTCAGTTCGATGACTCTTCGCTCCGCCGGAAGCACCCACTTGGGCGGACTCACGTGACTGATGAACGGCCCCGCGACCGCGACATGGGGCGCGAAGGTATCACCACGAACCCGTTCCCTCAGGGTCCACGTCCAGGGGAAGCCGCCGACGTCGAATGTCGCCGTGACGCCCGAGCAAAGATAGGCTCTGAAATACCTCTCCGGCATCGTCCGCTGCCGGAACTCGACGGCCTCGAAGGGATAGAGGGATCGAACGTCCAGGGCGTCCGGGCGGCCATCGCCCCACGCTGTCTGGTCATAGTGCACATGAGCGTCGACGATGCCGGGCGTAATCCATCTTCCGGAGACATCGATCAGGCGAGCTGAGTCCGCAACGCCGCAGTCTGACGAAGAGCCTGCGCACTGGATCCGGTCTCCATCGATCAGCACGACGGCATCATTGACAGGTGCGCCGCCGGTGCCATCGATCAGTGTCCCGCCGACCAGCGCCACCAGCGTCGACGCGACCGGGGACTGGTCTCGATCAGCAGGCACCGGACGGTCTGAACACGCGGCTAACAGGCATGCCGTCGAGATAGCTATGGCGAATCGTGTGGGCAGCCCAGTCAATCTACGCATGGGGGCGTAGTGTACTTATGCTGGGTTGCGGGTAAAGCACTGGGCACCAGCCAGGTCCGGCAGTCCCCTTGCCGGCCGTCGAGAGGAACTGTCAGCGAGCTACGCCTGCACCCAACTACGCTGGACGATCGCGAGGTGGACAGCTATCCCTGACCCGCGAGGCGGTCCGCCCAGCGGGTAGTCTCGGGCAGTCGGTAGCGAGTCAGGCAGGCAAGCGTGTAATGGATCGCCGTCTCGAGAGAGACACGATGACCCGTTGAGACGAAGAGCGGCCGCACTCCCGCCCGGGTCCGCAGCACGGCACCGATCCTCTCCTCGCCGTCCATCAACGGGGTCCAGTCGCCCTTGTGTTCCGGGACATCTGAGTGGCAGCCGATCAGTCGACTCTTGGCCACGCCGATGGTGGGCAAGCCCGTCAGCACCCCGAGGTGACAGGCCAGTCCGAATCTCCGCGGGTGGGCGTATCCCTGCCCGTCGCAGAGGACGATATCCGGCGCTCTCTGCAATCGGCCCATGGCCTCGAGCAACACCGGTATCTCGCGGAATGAGAGCAGCCCCGGCACGTAGGGAAACGTCGTTGGCCGACGCGCAATGGCGTGCTCTTCGAGCACGAGATCCGGGAAACTGAGGACTGCTACCGCCCCCCGGGTGGTGTTGAGGCCATCCTCGAATGCCACGTCGGTTCCCGCGACATACCTGACTGCCCCCAGGTCGTCCTCTCGCACGACCAGTCGTCGCAGATCCTGCTGGATATCCCGGGCCTCGGCCGGAGTGACTTCCCAGGAGTGAGCCGTCACGCTTGCATCCGGCCGCAAACGCGCACCGGCCACGTCCCTTGTCGACGCGGTCCAGCCATCAGGGGAGACCTGTTGCGACCGACGGGGCAGGCACCCGGAACACCGGGGTCAAGACACATACCAGGCGAGTCTAGCATCGGACGATCATGTGCGACGGTACGTTGATTGGACCGGTAGTGACGTTTGTAACACGGACATCGACCCCTATACTGGCCTCGCCGGACGCCCATAACCACAACAGCAACGCGACGGGACCCAATGGAAAGAGACCACGCCAGCCGACCGAAGTCTGGCAGCTCGGTACAGATACCCAGCCTACGAGATGCGATAACGCCCGTCGTCGTACTGGTGCTGCTGTTATCGCTCTCGGTTTACCTGTTCGGCGATGACTCGTCCTACGGCGCCAATCAGGTGGCCCTGATCATCGCATCAGTCGTGGCCAGCTTCATCGCGATCAAGAACGGTCATCGCTGGCAGGATCTCCACGGTGCCATCTCTTCCGGCATCTCGGTGGCGATCGGCGCCATGCTCATCCTGCTCTCGGTTGGCGCGTTGATCGGCAGCTGGATGCTGGCCGGCACTGTGCCGGCGATGGTCTTTTACGGACTCGAGGTCCTTCATCCTTCAATCTTCTATGCAGCCACCTGTCTTATCTGCGCGTTGGTCGCCGTCTCTATCGGTAGCTCCTGGACCGTGGCCGGAACCATCGGCATCGGCCTGATGGGCGTCGCCATCGGTCTCGGTCTGAGGCCGGAGATCACCGCCGGTGCGATCATCTCCGGAGCCTACTTCGGGGACAAGATGTCGCCCCTGTCGGACACCACGAACCTTGCGCCTGCTGTCGCCGGCACCGAACTGTTCACCCACATCCGGCACATGGCCTGGACCACGGGCCCGTCCTTCCTGATCGCGCTGTTCCTGTTCACCACGATCGGCGTATTTTCCACACCGCAGGGAGACAGCCTGCAGCTCGGGGGCCTGTCCGAGGTGCTGCGGCGCGAATTCAAGCTCGGGCCGCTTAACCTGCTGCCCGTCGCACTGATCGTCTGGATGGCGATCAAGCGCATACACGCGCTGCCGACGATCCTGGCCGGCGCCGCAGCGGGCGCGGTGCTCGCCGCGATCCTGCAACCCGGCCAGGCGATAGCTCTGGCCGCTTCTCCCGAACTCCCGGACTGGCTGGCCGTCATCAAGGGTGTGTGGATCTCCCTGTTCGACGGTTACGTGTCAGACACGGGCGACGCGACCATAGACGACCTGCTGACTCGGGGCGGGATGATCAGTTTCCTCAATACGATCTTCCTGATCCTGACGGCCCTTTCGTTCGGCGCCGTGATGGAGCACACGGGCCTGCTCGAACGGATGATCGCGGCCATCG
>Ga0224504_10001412_pt1 | contig 10645 bp, 7 predicted proteins | sample SF_Oct11_sed_USG_3_FD_170160 | JGI IMG/M metagenome (GOLD analysis project Ga0224504, IMG submission 170160) | Sediment microbial communities from San Francisco Bay, California, United States - SF_Oct11_sed_USGS_24 | ecosystem: Environmental > Aquatic > Marine > Sediment | place: USA: California... | reverse complement strand
ATACACCGGATTGCCACCGAGCATCACCAGTGTTGATACGCTCCCACCCTTCATGCGATCAATGAGAGTCTTCAGACCATCACTGGAGGATTGAACGGCATCGTTTGGCTCAAGATATGAGACAGTGTTTCCGACGCTGCCCAGGAGATCATTGAGATACATGGCCAACGCGTGCACTGCCTGCGGCTGACGACGCCCTGCAACGACCAGTGACCGTGGTCCGGCCTGGGCCAGATCGGCGGCCAATGGCGCCACCCAGGCACGACAGGCAGCCGGTAATTCGGTCGAGTCCATCGTGATCTGACCGTCAACCGGTACACCGTTGTCCCGTAAAGCCGCAGCTACGGCCGTGGCGAAGACCGGAATCAGGTCAGGTTTCAGAGCCAATCGGTGATCAGCCGACGCGCCGGTCACGCTGAAAAGGCTCTCCACTACGTACAGGCGATTCATCGAATCCTGTTCAGTATCCAGGTGACGTCCGGCAGCAAATCCAGCGGCGGCAGTGACAGAATCGCTCTCAGTCAACAGGAAATCGGCATCCAGAGACAGGATGACTTGAGCCTGATCATAATTATAAACCGGCTGGTACCTGCTGCCGCCGGCCAGTTCAAAGCCTGCATAAATATTCTCATCACTAACCGGCTCCCAGCCTACCCAGGTAGCTTGGGGAAACCTGGCCTGGAATTGCTTCTTGAGTCGGGCCATGGTCGGTGAAGAATACGGCTCCGACAGAACAGCCAGTCGCGCACCGCCATCGCCGATCAGATCAGTCGACAGCTCCGACCATGCTGCGATGAAATCATCCCATGTCGCGGGCTGGTTGTCATGCAGCGGATGTTGTGAGCGGTCGGGGTCATACAGATCAAGTATGGCCGCCTGCATCTCAAGACTTGATTTTCCACGGGTGGATGGATGCAGTTCGTTGCCCTCGATTTTGGTGGGCCGCCCCTCATGGCTTTGCACTATCGCTCCGTAGGCTGAGTTGCCGCGCGGCATGGTGGTAGCAAAAAAATTAGGCAACCCCGGCGTCACAGATTCGGTATCCTTTGAGTAGGGGACGATTTTTTCCACCGGACGGCGGCAACCGGCCAACCCGGCCATAGCCATCGAAGCCGCCATCAGAGTCAGGAAACTGCGTCGCGACCAGGCGTTATCCATCTCATTGGCGCTCTGGGGAAACTCTTGCTCGACCCATTTCCTAAATTGAGGTGTATTGGCCCGTTCGTCCAGACTGCGCCAGTAATGTTTGCCGTTGGCGGATGGTTTTTGTTTCATCGATGACACCCTGTGCAATCTGAAGGCGGTGACAACGCTTTGTCCGTTATCATCTCGTGTGCAAAGGTCATCTGATCCGGCCCCGGCTGCCAGGCCATGTTTGTGATTTCCGATGCTGGACGAAGGTGTGGCCCTGGATCGCGATGGCAGTCCAGACACCAGCCCATACTCAACGACTGGCGCTGCGTGATGAGTTCCATCTGGTCTACCCGACCGTGACAACTTGAACAGCCGACACCCGCTCGCAAGTGCAGACTGTGATCAAAGTAAGCATAGTCGGGTAACTTGTGTACGCGCACCCACTCGATGGCGGTACCATCTGTCCAGCTTGAGCGCACGGCCTTGAGCTTGTCACTCTTGACCCCCACCAGGGCGTGGCAGTTCATGCATATCTGCGTCGAAGGAATCGAGGCCACCGGCGAGGACTCAACCGATACGTGGCAATAGCGGCAGTCTATTCCCAAATCACCGGCGTGCAGCTTGTGGCTGTAGGCAACCGGTTGATTGGGACGATATCCTACATCGGTATGGCTCGGTGATCCAAAGTACCAGATTCCGGCCACGACCGCGCCACCACTCAATACGGCCAGGCCGAGAACGACAAGAGGCAGTTTATTTATCCACTCAGGAAATATTTGTGGCAAAACTGTTCTTCAAGTTTTTTGGAGCGGGACCTGTCTTCGTTCCCAGTCCATCATTTGCTTCGTAGCGACCGCCTGACACCCCGGTTTCAACCGGCGTCCCCGAGTTATATGTCAGGTCCACAAAGTCGATGATCTATCCTACTGTTACTCGCTCTAAATGTCAATGAGATAATTGACGGCATGGAGCCAATTTATCCTTTGACTAAAGTCAAGCCAGACACAAATACCATTGGTTGGACGGCACAGATGTCCCTGACGATAGCCTGTCCGGCTGAAGCCTGCAACAAAAAAAACAGGCGCGGGATACTGCATAAGGCCATGACATTCAGGACCTTATTATGTCAGCGGGGACCAAAGGCGGCAGCGCAGTGACAGATATGCGCAATGCCAATCAGCCCCCGGAGGCGAACCTCCGGAGGCTTTGCAGAGAAAGAACCACGGACGACGTAGGTGTTTAAGGAATCAGAGAGAGAATGTCCATGGTTGTATCGAGAACCGGCGGAACCAGAACTTTGAGCGAGCTACTCGACTGTCTGAGTATCCCCTCATAATCGGTCGCGACGATAAGTCGACGCCCTCGACGGCTGAGCGAATTGACTTTCTTGTCGGCCAGTTTTTTGACTGGCCGAAGGTCACCGCCAAAGTAGGACACCACACCCTCCTCGGTGCCCGCGTAGACAACCCATGCCGAGGCATCGATTGTTCTTACGTTATTTGACGGAAGACCTTCGGCCGTCGTTATTGTTTCCCACCGCCCGCCGTCGTAGACATGCATTCCGCGAGTGGTACCGACATACAGATGTTCATGATTGTAGTCGAGCGTATTGACAGAGTCGAACATGGTCTGGTCGCGCAACAGGTATCTTTTGTTGAAGTCGTCGCCGTCCCAGCGGTACAACCCCTGTCCGTCCGATCCGACCCACAGACCACTCTCGTCGGCGACCATAGCCGACACGAAGACATCGTCCATCAGCAGATCGCTGGTTGTGCCGTCGTGTGAATAAAGTCCCTGTGCGGTGCCGACCATCAAGCGATCACCATAACTGTAGAGGCAGGTAATGTCGGCGCCCATCTCGACATCCAACTTCTTCAGCATAGCGCCATCGAACTGATAGAGATGCCGCCCACCGACATAGACGACACTGTCGTGAATCGTGACGGCCCTGAAATCGTCGTTCGCGGCGACCACTGTGTGCGACTTGTCGGAGAAGTCGTAGGTGATCACGCCTCCCTCGCAGACGGCAAAAAGTTTCGGACCCTCAACCACCATGTCGGCGATCTTCGTGACCAGTTGTACCGGCTCAGGTGCGATATCAACTATCGGGACTACCTGCTCGACCACGGTCTCGACGAATGCTTCGGCCGTGGTTTCAGCCGGACTCTTCTGGACTGCTTTCACGGTCGCAGCGCTCTCGGTCTCGCCGTCAGCGGCGCAACTGGCGAAGGTGAGAGCGGAAATCAGCAGTGCTGTGGCCATCGCTGTTAGTTTGGTTTTTGTGAACATCACGTCCTCCTTACGGTTTGGGTTTCCATTCTATCAACCGTATATCAAACGCGGTGCCAAGCCGTCAATTGCTTACATGTCAATAACTTAGCTGTGCGGAGAGGAGGCCCGGACGACGACAAACGTGTCAATTCGGACACACCTAACCGGGCCGTCCGGCCAAAGTTGTTCAATTCAGGGACTTACCAGTGTCGAAATTGACACAAATGTGTTCATCAAAAAACTTGTGTTCGTCCGGGCTGTTCTGTTGGTTGTATAAGTTATTGGAGGATATGATGGTTCACCTGACAGCCCGACATGTAATAGTGTCCTGTTGCCTCGTTTTGGCGGCAGCGTCTGTTGTGGCCGGCGGCACGCTCCAGACCCGCATCCTACAGTACAGTCAGGATCGGCTCTACTTCGCCTCCGGAACTGAGGCACATATCTACCCGCACAGCAGGTTCATTATAATGTGCGGCAACGATTCGATATATGAGGGCTGTATAAACAAATCGTTTCTGGGCGTGTCGTACAGCTATCCTGCCCTCGGGTTTTTTGACAGCCTGCCGCTTGATTCGTGCTGCGCAAAGATCGAGTCGGCTGAAGTTGACCGATCATCGATAATCAGAATCGGGCTTTCGGGAATCGAGCCACATCTCTGGCAACGTATGATGATCGATACGTCGAACCCTGGGAGTTCCTTTCCGAATCCGTTCAGTCCGGGTGATTCGATCAGGTCCGGCGGCAGCAGTGCGTCGATAAGCTCTTATCCCGATTACATCGATTTGGTGTTCAAAATGCAACTGGGAGAATTGGATGGGTTTGTTTCCTTTGTCAATCATGGTCAAGAGATGCCGGGCGACATTGTTATCGATGCCCAGGCTCCCTTTATCGTTGTCATGATTCCGAACCTATCACGAGACGTTAATCGCGGCGGGCAGCTTGCCGTTTCGCTGTACTACCGGTTCAACGAGGATAGGCTGCCATTGCTCTTTAGGGGAGACAACGCTACACCCATTCACAGTTTTTGTCCATCGGCTTCAGCAGGTGTCCGTCCATATCCATTCTCGACTCGGCAGGGACGTGAGCTTTTGGAACAACACCAAAACCGACCAAGGCAGGTGCATCTGGGTGTTTGGCGGGAATCGCTTGAGAAACCTGCCTTGTTTTTCGCCGATGTTCTCTCGCGAGACAGAGTCGAGGTGAAACTGGTCGACCGCTTTGAGGACGCTGACGTATGCTTCGCTTTAATTGAGTTCGATGAGCAAAACGATCTGCTCACTTTGAGACGGATCAACGATCTGCTCCGATCCGTCCCGACTGAGTTTATATTCCAACAGGAAGTGCTGGACAGCGTCGGTGTTTGCATCGCCACCGCCGCCGGGGAAACGGATAGCACTCAGCGTACCAAGTTCCTGCTTCGCGCCGACCAATACCTAATGCATGATCTGGGCGTCCTTCCCCTGTTTCGTCCCCGGGTCTATTTTCATGGCTCGAAACTCTTGACCGATTTTCGCTTCAGCGCCGGAGGACGCTTTGTGCTGAACGACCTGACGAAACTCAAGCTGCCGTCTCCGGGCGCCGGGTGCAGCCAATGACCTACACTGGGCGAATACGAGTCTACCTGATAGTTGTAGCCATGTTGCCACCGCTTCTGGTAATGTCGGTAATCTACTTTCACTCGGTCAGGCAGGTTGAAGCCTCGGATCGTCAGCATGCCGTCCAGAACCTTCAAAAGTATCAGATCTTTCTGCGCACCTTCGAGAGCGAACTGAACGACAACCTGGAAGCGCTTTTTGACTCTGAATCGCTGGGCCGGGCGCGATTACTGTTGCAATCCGGGCGTGAGGACAAAGTAGTGCTGACCCCTAAGCAGTTTGGGTTCGACTTCATGGAGATCATTGATACTGCTTACAGGGTAGTGGCAACGCATCATCGACCCGGCCTGTTGGGGGAGTCGATTCGACCGGCGCAGTTGTCGGAGGGTTTTGGCAACACCGGAAGTACTCACACCGTCGAATACGATGTCGGTGGACCACATGCGGCCGTTACATTGGTGAGACCGATCGACCCGGGCCTGTTGTTGTATACCGGTCGATACCTCGACACGCAATACCAACTTCGTCTTGCGGGATTACTGGATGCTGAGATTAACATCGTCATAGAGCCAAAGGTAACCGATATTCATCAGCAGATGGAACCGGGAACTCTGTACGATGTGGAAGGCGAGTACCACGCGGTGTTGACCAAGCCCTCGCCACCTGGTTTTATCACGGTGGCCACCTTTGCAACCGGGGTCGAGAAGCCCATCTTCATTTCGCTTTTGTCTGTTACCGGCTTAGTCGCCGCTCTGTCGGTCAGTTTTGCAATCGGACTGGGCATGTTCATCACCAACCGCGTCAAACGTGAAATCGATAATCTGGTGATGGCCTCGGTCGGAATAGCGGCCGGAGATTTTACCACCCCGGTGATGGCCTACGAGGAAGGGGAGTTTTCTTTGTTGGCCGAATCGTTCAACGACATGAAAACCAAACTGAAATCAACCCAGAAGAAACTGGCCACCAGTGAGAAAATCGCCGCCTGGCAGATGGTCGGGCGAAAACTGGCCCATGAGATAAAAAACCCTCTGACCCCGATCGTCATCGGAGTGGATGATCTCCGCCGCTCCTACCTGGAACAGCTACCCCAATTCGATCAGACGCTGGATCAAACAACCACTACGATAAAGAGCGAAGTCAGCCGAATGACCAAACTGCTGGAGCACTTCGCCGAATTCGCCCGCATGAGCGAACCGGTTATCCGTGTAGTGCCGGCCGATGACTTCGTCAATGAAGTAACCCTCTTGTACCGTCGAGAGGTTGAGTCAAACCGCTTAGCCGTTTTCAACAGCATCCAGCCAAAAGATGTCCGGCTTGATCCCGATGCGTTCAAACAGGTGCTGGTCAATCTAATCAAGAACGGGCTCGAAACCGCTGACGGGACTAAAGTGACAGTGACGCTGAACGATGACAAAAGTGATCTGGTGATCACGGTCGAAGATACGGGTCCTGGTTTTACTCATGAGAAACTACAAAACAGTTTCGAGCCGTATATATCGCACAAGACTGGTGGGGCCGGCCTGGGTTTGGTGATATGTCATCGCATCGTTCATGATCACGGCGGAACGATGGAGCTTTACAATCGACCTGAAGGAGGAGGCGGGGTACGCATCACGTTGCCCCAATAGGCTATGGCACGCATACTGATCATCGATGACGAAGAAAACATCCGCAGTTCGCTCAAATCGGCCTTGGAACGTAGGGGTCATGAGATCGTCACCGCCGAGAGCTTCACGCAAGGAGCTCAATTCGCATCGTCCGGATTCGATCTGATATTCCTCGATGTTCTCCTCCCCGACGGCAACGGACTGGACCTGCTCAAGTCTATCCTGGCTCAGAACCGTCGCCAGATTGTGGTAGTGATTTCCGGTCATGCCGATATCGATATGGCCGTTGAGGCTATCCGTGTCGGAGCCTACGATTTTATCGAAAAACCGGTTGCTCTGGACCGGGTCCTGATCACTATCGACAACGCCACCAAAACCAGCGACCTGGTTACTGAGAACACAAGACTCTCGTCTTTGCTCTACGGCGAGTTTATCGGTGAGTCGGCTGAGATTCGCGGCCTCAAGAACGATGTCGTGAAGTCGGCGCCCAAGGCGACCAACTTCATGATCTACGGAGAGAACGGCACCGGCAAGGAACTGATCGCACACATGATCCACCGGGCCAGTCGCTTTTCCGATGGACCCTTCGTGGCCGTAAACTGTGCCGCCCTGCCCTCTGAGCTTGTCGAGTCGACCTTGTTCGGTCATACCGCAGGCGCTTTCACCGGGGCTCGCAGCGCGCGCAAGGGGTGCTTTCGTGAAGCCGGAAGCGGTTCTATCTTTCTGGACGAGATCAGCGAAATGCCGCCGGCCGCACAGGCGAAAATTCTGCGCGTCGTCGAAACCCGGACGGTTGTGCCGGTCGGATCGGATAAACCCAGTTCCATAGAGTGCAACATCATAGCGGCGTCAAACCGTGATCTTGGCCGGATGGTTTCGGAAGGGAAGTTTAGGCAAGACCTCTTGTACCGTCTTAACGTGGTGCAGTTTCAGATACCTCCCTTGAGAGAGCGAACAGAGGATATCCCGCTCTTGGTGCAACACTTTCTTAGCCGCTTTGCCGCCGAGATCAAGACCGTTCCAAAAACACTATCCGATGATGCGATTGCCTTACTGACCGGCTTTGACTTCCCAGGTAACACCCGTGAACTGAAGAACCTCATGGAGCGTGTAAACATTTACTGCGAAGATCAGGTTGTCCAGCTGCCCGATCTGAAGCCGCTGATGCCGCGGACAATCGCTCCAGCCACAGCCCCCCTGAAGATGGCAATGGCAGATTTTGAGCGTGAGTATATTCAGGCCGCTGTCTCACGCAACAGGGGGAACATTGCCAAAGCAGCCAGGGAGCTTGGTGTCGAGAGATCCCATCTCTACAAGAAAATGAAAAAGCACACCCGGTAGTCATACCTGGAGTTACTCGGGGAAATCGACCAGGGCAGTCGAATGCTGTCTATCGGATCAGGATCACTTTCTTGGTGAACATCCCGTCCCGGGAGATCCACCGGAGGTGGCCCCACGGCTTACGGGAAAGGTCACAGACATAGATGAAGGTATCAACTGAATCGTTGACTTATTATAGACGTTACCATGAGAAGACTCGACGGGGGGTGGAGATATCTATAGAGCCGCACACCATCAGGTCGGACCCGCTCGAAAACAAGTTGTCACCATCGTAACCGACCGTGAACGGATTCACCGAGTCACGTGGCTGATGAGATCACCCGTCAGAGAATCGACACTTTCTGGATGTCAGCAAGTGATGCTTCCTCGTCACCGGCATCACCAACATCACCGACATCACGTGCATTCACCAGTTTCCAGACCTTATTGAACGTCAACGAAGGGTTGTTAAGGTCCAGTGCCTTTTGACCCGATTGCGGTACATTGACCAGTATACGTATCTTGCGCTTGTCGATGATGGCTGCGTTTACCAAAATCGACGAGACCAATTGAGAACAATCTCTGAGTTGGTCGGCATCGTCCAACTGAATGCTGAAGGACTGTAAGACACTTTCGAGTGGGACGGCATTTTCTGCGATGATGCATCTGAGGAGTTCTCGAATGTCATCCCGGTAGTGATCATTGAGTTTTTGGGTCAGTATTTTCAGACCGACGACTATTAGCAGTATCTCTGCGACGGTAAGTCTGCTATGGATTCTCGAATTCTGTTTTGACAGTTTATAGGCGCCCAAATCCTTATCGAAATGGACCGGGAAGTCCGCCTCCGAGATGAAGTTCAAGTAGCGGTATGCGGATCGCTCTGATATTCCGCAGACCGACTTGATAGTATCCATCGTGACATGTTGGCGGTTGCTGAGCAGGCTGATTAGAGCCACGATCTTGTTTATGCGTCTCATAGTATTAGTCTGGGGGAGCGATTACGCTCCCCCGCTCCATCATAGTATGGCAGTGATCAGACTGTAAGCCAGATCCATGAATGTTGTCTCGTATGTGCTTGCCTCGTTTGGATCCTCGGTCGCCGTTGTATCCGGCGGAGCCGGTGGACCCGGCGGTGGTTCCGGTGGTTCGATCGGCGGGTCGCCGGTGGTTCCGTCGGCGAAAGCTATAGATGGAGTTCCAAAGAACGGAGCCCCACATGCCAGGAATACCGCCAAAAGGCAAAACCAAATAACTGTACTGTGGCTTTTGCGTCTCATCTTCTACCTCGTGCTGGGTCTAGGTATAACATGAGGGAGCGATAACGCTCCCCCGCTTCATCATAGTATGACAGTGAACAAACTGAATGCGAGATCCAGAAATCCGCTTTCGAGTGTTCCGGCCTCATTTGGATCCTCGGTCGCCGTTGTATCCGGCGGAGCTGGTGGACCCGGCGGTGGTTCCGGCGGCTCAACGGGTGGGTCACCGGTGGTTCCGTCAGCTAAGGCTATCGACGGAGTTCCAAAGAACGGAGCTCCGCATGCCAGGAAGGCTGCCAAAAGGCAAATCCAGATAACTGTACTGTGGCTTTTGCGTCTCATCATTTTTCCTCCTGCGAGATGTGGTTACATGTTGCCGGAGGTATATCAAAGGCGGTGCCACGCCCACCGAGTTTGGAGTCACACAGTTACTATCTTGTACTACAACGACTTATGCTGTTCAGGCAGGCTGTGTCGGAGACCGATTATTCGCCTGGACTAAATACAAAGTGATCTTGGTTGGTAAATCCTTTGGATTAAAAGGAGTTACGTCAGACGGTCAAGGATTCAAATGTGGTAAGGTGGTAAATGAGAGGGGTGTCAATCTCGGGAGATACCGTATTTTTTTATTTTTCGCCTCAAAGTAGCCAGCGACATCCCCAGCAGCTTGGCGACACGCGACTGAACCCAGTCACATTTGATCAGTGCCGCAATGATTTCTGCTTTCTCTCTGGCCTCTGCAATCTTCTTGGAGGATTCTTTTTTGGAGTCAGAAGTATATATCTCCAGCGGCAGCATCGAAGGGGCGACACGCTGACCGGGGTACAGAATACACAGGCGCTCGATTGTGTTCTTGAGTTCTCGCACATTGCCGGACCAAGCATAAGCTATCAAGAAATCCATGACATCAGACTGAATGCGTGGCGGAACCTTGCCTGCCGAGAAGATTCGGATAAAATGGTCGACCAGAACAGGAATGTCGTTCTGACGTTCTCTCAGCGGTGGGATTTCAATGGTGAAAGTGTTAAGCCGGTGTAGCAGGTCTTCCCTGAATTCTTTGTCCTTTACAGCTTGGCGCAAGTTTTTGTTGGTTGAGTACAGAAATCTTATGTCTACTGAAATCGTTCTGTTACTACCTACTTTTTCGAACTGTTGATACTCAAGAACGCGCAAGAGCTTGGCTTGCACCCCAATCGCCATGTCACCGATCTCATCAAGCAAGAGAGTACCGTTATCGGCGGCTGAGAACTTTCCGTCGCGAACGCCGACCCCGGTGGCCACATTCTTGGCCACTCCGAACAGTTCACTCTCAATGAGGTCATGGGCTATGGCCGAACAGTTCATTTTGATCATCGGCTGGTCAGCACGGACGCTGAGATTGTGAATCAGACTAGCCAGGATTTCTTTGCCCGTGCCGCTTTCGCCGGTTATCAAAACAGGAGCTTCCGAACGAGCGATTTCG
>Ga0224504_10001409_pt1 | contig 10654 bp, 11 predicted proteins | sample SF_Oct11_sed_USG_3_FD_170160 | JGI IMG/M metagenome (GOLD analysis project Ga0224504, IMG submission 170160) | Sediment microbial communities from San Francisco Bay, California, United States - SF_Oct11_sed_USGS_24 | ecosystem: Environmental > Aquatic > Marine > Sediment | place: USA... | reverse complement strand
CTGATCGAGCGAGTCCAGCGTGATGCCCGTGTGCCCGTGATCGGCCACCTGGAGGGCATCTGCCACGTCTACGTGGACGGCGCCGCGGATCTTGAGATGGCGAAACAGATCGTGCTCAATTCCAAGATGCGCCGGACCGGTATCTGCGGCGCGGCGGAGACCCTGCTGGTCGATCGCGCCTGCGTGGACACCCACCTGGATCCGTTGGTGAAGGCGCTCATCGACGCCGGTTGTGAAGTAAGGGGGGATGTCACCGTCTGCGCCACAGACGCCCGGGTCGTCGAGACGACGGAGGAGGACTGGTATACCGAGTACCTGGACGCGGTCATCTCAGTGCGCGTCGTGGACGGTGTCGAGGGGGCCGTAGAGCACATCGCCCGGTACGGTTCCGGACACACCGAATCCATCGTGACCGAAGACGAGGACGCAGCCGGAACTTTCCTGCGTGACGTAGACTCAGCCATTGTCCTTCACAACGCGTCCACCCAGTTTGCCGACGGCGGTGAGTTCGGCATGGGGGCCGAGATCGGTATCTCGACAGGCCGGATCCACGCTCGTGGCCCGGTCGGCGCCGAGCAGCTCACCAGCTTCAAGTACCGCGTTCGCGGTAGCGGCCAGACCCGTCCTGGCTAAGTCGCGCGGGTCCTTGAGACGACGCGCAGCCAACAGGCCGGGAAGATCACCGGTAAGGGGTGAGAACGACCAGCATGATGAGCCCGTTCTGCATCGAATACCAGAAGGCGCCCTGCAGCGCACCCGTCCCAAGCTCCGTCTGCCACATCTGGAAGTAGGCGCCACCGATGGCGGAGAAGATGCCGAACCAGATCACGACGGCGAGGCCGGCGCCGAGGACGGCGAATTTCTTGGCTTCGTTGAAGATTTCCGCGCTGGCCTGGCGTGATCGCCATAGGTCGACGGCGCCTTTTGCAGCCAGCACGCCCGCCGTCAGCTCGAGGAGGATGATGATCCCGAGCATCAGCCACACCAGTGCCGGTGAGTGAACAGACGGTCCCACGTGCGATGGATAGACCACGTGATCCACCATACCCACCATCGCCGCGACGAAGCCATATGCAGGCTGCAGGTTCACCAGGTTCTGCGCCGCATACATCAGACAGAAGAATGCGACGAAACCCACCAGGCTGATCTTCAGGAAACGAATCATAGGGTTCCCCTTGTTGTCTGATTCTCTTTTTCCGGGCGGGATGGATCTCCGCATGCCGCCGGCACTCACAACTGAAGAACGATTCTACTTCGTGCGACTCCGTGGCGCTGTCGACGGCGCCGACATGCGGGCAGGAGGTGTGCGGAGCCGGGAACAAACCCGCTGTCTTACCTGCCCGTCTTCCGGAATACCGGATAAACCGGTCATCACGCTCGCTCTAACAGTCTGCTTCTGGCCGAAAGCAGACGCTCGATATCGACCTAAATCGATCTCACTTCAATTTTTTTCTGAGGGTCTGCTTCCGACCCAAAGCGGTCGTTCGTCGAAGGCCCGAAATCGACAATCTGAGGCGATTACTCCATGATCTGACCAGCGGCATTGGACGTAAGAATAATCATTTCGTTATTCGCCGAACTGAGATACGGATATGTGCCATTTGACAGGGGTCGCATTCGGCGGCGTCGGCAATTGAGAGCAGTCAGATAATGGTCGTTAGGAGAATAAGCAAATGAGTTATCAAGCAGCCGAGGAGCCGCAATGCACAGAGACCAAAGGGTCGGTTGAGCTGATCATCGAGTCCCAGGAAAAAGATCTGGGAGAGTTCACGGTTCGGCGCGTGTTGCCCGCGCCAGAGAAGCAGATGGTCGGCTCATTCATATTTTTCGATCACATGGGCCCTGCCGAGTTTCCGCCAGGGCAGGGCATCCAGGTCCGACCGCATCCACATATCGGAATCGCGACGGTCACGTACCTTTTCGAAGGTGAGATCATGCACCGCGACAATCTAGGGTTTGTTCAGCCGATTCAGTGTGGCGCGGTCAACCTGATGACGGCAGGGCGGGGCATCGTGCATTCCGAGCGCGCCGGGGACGATTTGGATGAGACTTCGCGGTTGCATGGCATCCAGTCCTGGATGGCCCTCCCAAACAGCGAGGAGGAGCGCGAGCCCGCCTTTCAACACTATCCGGCGGCAGGTCTTCCGGACATTGATGTGAACGGTGTCAGTGTCAGGGTGATCATCGGCAAAGCCTATGGCCACGCGTCGCCGGTTCGTGCCTATTCGTCAACGCTTTATCTCGAATGTGTCATGCCCAAAGGGTCTGAACTGACTTTGCCGGATCAATATCCTGAAATCGGGGCGTACGTTGTATCCGGGAGGGTCACGATCGACGGCCGGTCCTATGGCGAAGGGGTGATGGCTGTGGGAGGCTCTAGCGCTGCCATGACACTGACTGCCGACGAAGAGTCGCGAGTCATAGTCGTCGGCGGTGAGCCGCTCGGTGAACGCCACATCTACTGGAATTTTGTCTCCAGTTCGAAAGAACGTATCGAGCAGGCGAAGTCGGACTGGCGTGAGCGCAAGTTTGGCGAGATACCCGCCGAGCACGAGTTCATACCGTTGCCCGACTAACTGATGGGCAGCGGTTTGCCCTTCAGGCCGCGTGTACACTCCTGGGACCGATCCCAATCGCCCAGCGAGGCAGCAGCGTCGTACGTCGATTCCAGAAACGCCATCAGCGTTGACTCGGGGTCAGCAGACGTTCGCACTGCCTCGTAGGGCAGGATGAATTCGCCAAAGTCTTTGTCGAAGTACGCTGCCTCAGGTTTTACCGACGCATCGGAGAATCCTTCGGGCACTGGATAAGCGTAGGAATAGAATGCGGCATCGTCAACTGGGCCACCGCCGGCCCAGAATCCGGCCGACGACACTTCGTGGGAGTAGGCTTCCTGCGTGACATTGTCCGGCAAATTCGGTATGCCGCCTGGATGGAGAGGGGCACGACGCCCTGAGAACCGGGTCACGGCAAGATCGAAGCTGCCCCAGAACAGGTGCACCGGGCTTACTTTGCCACGATAGCTGGTCCGGAAATCCTGGAACACGCGGTTAATTGTGACGAGGGCCCTGTGGAAGCGTCCGACGGCGTCTGCATCGTAAGGACGTGAGGCCGTATCCTTGGCGAAAGGTATCGGATCCTCCAGTTCATTCGGGCTACCGTGAAACGTCGCATTTCCACCGAGATCCCCGATCATCTGGATAAACTGGCGATGGAAATCGACGACCGACATTGGTTCTAGTGCGAATTTTTTGGTTGTCACGCTTCCGCAATGTCCACGCACCGTGTGATCAATAAAATCGAACTGAACTTCGATGCCGCCGTCACCATCTGGAATGAGTGACGTCGTCAGCCCGCGCGGCGTGGAGTAAAAGGTCGCATGCCAGGCATGATTGACCCATGGGCTGCGGGCCAGTCGGTATTTGCCCACAATCTGCAGATAAAGGTGCAGGGCAGCAGCCGTCGTTTGCCATTCGGCAAAGGGAATAGGTGGCCAGTCATTTGCGGTGGATTGATTGTTGCTCATGTTTCCATCACGTCTGACCACTCGGGATGGCGCTGGTATTGAGATCGGACAAAAGGACAAAGCGGCACGATCGTGAAGCCTTCACTGCGGGCATCCGCAATGAGCCGCTCGACAAGTGCTTTGCCGACACCGGTGCCCCTAAGGCTATCGTCAACCGCAGTGTGGTCAGCAATAATCTTGGTCGGCGACATGCGGGAGAATGTCAGTTCACCAACGCCGTTCCGCCCCTCAACACGAGCTTCGTAGCGGCCTTTCGATCCCTCTTCGCTGCGTGCAATCGTAATTGGATTGCTCATGGACTCGCATTGTATGGAACAACCGAAAGAAAGTCAGACGGGTGCTGGATGCGTCGGAGAATTGTGGAGACTGCTGACCCCAAGCGGTGCTCCACGGGCGTAAGTACAATTCGTTCCAAGCATGCCCTGCTGTTGTCAGGGTATCTTTATTGAATGTCTTCTTCTCCAAATTGCCACAAGCTGTGGCGTGTGGGGGATTCAAGGACAGCCAAGTTGTCGCGGGCAGCGGCGCTGAACTTCCGCTCTTGGCCGTTTGGCGATAGACGCCTACTGACCTTGTCTCTATAGTTAAAGTCCACCGAGAAGGGGTTCATGGTGCTCCCAGTAGGAAGCGGATAAAAGAGCACAGGCATGGACGACATAGCATTTGTTCGTGCACTCCATGTAGTCGGCGTCGTTCTCTGGATCGGCGGGGTGTCCTTCGTCACTACCGTCCTGCTTCCGGCGGTTCGCCGAACAAAAGATCCGCAGGAACGCGTATCGCTCTTCGAGCGGATTGAGGGAAAGTTCGCCTGGCAGGCTCGCGCAACGACGGTGCTTGTCGGAGCATCGGGCTTCTATATCACTGAGGTCTGGAATCTATGGGGTCGCTTTTACAGTGCCTCCTTCTGGTGGATGCATGCCATGGTGCTCGTCTGGGCATTGTTTACGGTAATGTTGTTTATCGCGGAACCGCTCTTTCTACATCGCTGGTTTCTCCGCAACGCGAAAGAGGAGCCGGAAAGCACGTTCAGGCTGATAGAGAAACTCCATCGGATTCTGTTGGTAGTCAGCATATTGACCGTATTTGGTGCGGTAGCTGGTAGCCACGGCATGTCGTTCTAGAAATCAGTCTGCACAGGGACTCGGGGCACTAAAAATAGTCCGCTACTGGCCGAAAGCAGACCTTGTCGCCGGAGTGCTGGAGGCACTCCAAGTCTAAATCCTGATCGTTTGATGCCGGCCCAGAGCCGATATATTGGCTTGTAGAATTCTCTTGGCGTGTCTATTCCACTGCAGGCAAGATTGTGTTGCGGCGTGTTGTCATCCGCCTCGACGTACACCTTCGGCGGCAACTGTAAATGCGTACTTCCACGCATGGCATTTCGCTTCAGCACTGCTTTGCTTAGGACGTGCCCGGTGTGGTTCCGGGTACGCGGGTGCGCCGAGGATTTCCTCGACGTTGTATTTTTATTTGGTAAGTAGGCTGGAGGCTCAATATGTACGCGAGGCTCGTAAAAGCACACATGAAACCAGGTAAGTACGAACTGGCGACCCGCAGAATAGAAGAGAAGGTGATCCCATTGCTGAAGCAGCAGACAGGGTTCCGTGACGAAGTCTCCTTCTTCGACAAGGAGAAAGAGGAGTCCGTCGCCATTAGCTTCTGGGACACGGAGGCTGACGTGCGCAAGTATGAGACGGATGTTTATCCGGATCTCATGCGGTCTCTCACTGATACCTTTGAGGGAACGCCCATGGTCCAGCACTTCGAAGTCGCCAATTCGACCTGGTACAAGATTCACGCAAGCTGAGATTGCTGATCGCGAGAGTCTTGGGGGCGGTCGCACGACCGCCCTTTCTTTCCTGCCGTCGCCGGCGGGTAACCTTCCGTACCCTTGCCTGACGCCATACCAGGCGGCTTGTCGTTCGGCACAACCGGCAGACACCAAGCTGTAACCACAAGCTAGCCCTGACTGCTAGTCCCGTGCACTGACAATTCAGGTTCGCATCAATGTCCGCTTACGGCCCAAAAAGGGTCGTTCAGCTTCGCCCAGCGGGGCTCATTTCCGATCTCTCCGAGCGTCTGCAACCGACCCCAAACGGATCTTCGCTGAACCGTCTTTGTCGACAAATTCTTCCCGTTGGCCGATGATCGATCGAATCGAGGGGAGGTCACAAAAACAACGATGTCGTTCTTCGGGGAACTCAAACGCCGCAACGTCGTCCGCGTGGGCGCCGCCTACGTCGCGGTGTCGTGGCTTGTCATCCAGGTCGTAGAGACCCTGTTCCCGGTCTTCGGTCTGAGCGATGCGGCCATCCGCATCGTCGTCATCCTGCTGGCCATCGGGTTCGTGCCGGCGGTGATCTCCGCCTGGGCTTTCGAGCTGACCCCCGAGGGATTCAGGCGCGAGGCCGAGGTGGATCACGACTCGGCGGTTATCCGTCGCATGACCCGCCGACTCGACCGGTTGTTCCTGGTGGCGCTGGCCCTGGCACTGGGTTTCTTCGTCTTCGACAAGTTCGTACTGGACCCGGCCCGGGACGCCGAGGAGCTGGCGACGGCGAGACAGGAGGCCCGCCAGGAGGGCAGGTCCGACGCGATCGTCGAATCCTTCGGCGACAAGTCCATCGCGGTGCTGCCGTTCGTCAACATGAGTTCGGACCCGGAGCAGGAGTACTTCGCGGACGGGATATCCGAGGAACTCCTGAACCTGCTGGCACGGATCCCGACACTGCGTGTCATCTCGCGCTCGTCGGCGTTCAGTTTCAAGGGCAAGGACGTGAACATCCCCGAGGTCGCAGAGCAGCTGAACGTGGCGCACGTGCTCGAGGGGTCGGTCCGCAAGTCAGGGAACAAGATCCGCATCACCGCCCAGCTCATCGAGGCGCGCTCGGACACGCATCTCTGGTCGGAGACCTACGACCGGACGCTCGATGACATCTTCGCGATCCAGGACGATGTCGCGGCGGCGGTCGTCGAGCAGCTGAAGCTGGCGCTGCTCGGCGAGGCTCCGCGGGCGGAACGCGCCAACCCGCAGGCCTATGCGCTCTATATCCAGGCGTCGCAACTTTTTGCCATGGCGAACCAGGAGGAATACGGTCGGGCGGAAGAACTGGTCAGGCAGGCGCTTCAGATCGATCCCGACTACGTCGATGCGCTGCTGCTGCTGGGCAACCTTTTGCGTTTTTCGGAGAGCGCGGATCCGGGAGGCGCGGGCGCGGCTTTCGGCCGGGTGATGGAACTGGATCCTGACAATGCGATCCTGTTGGCTTTTCAGGCGACCGAGCGCTGGTCACAGCATGAGGATCTGGCGGGCGCCGCCCGCCTGCTGGAGAAGGCCTCGAGGTCGGATCCCTACAATCCGCTAGTCCTGTTCAACATCGCCCGGTTCGCCAAGGCCGCGGGGAGGACCGATCTTGCGATTGCGCTAAACGAATACATCGCCGACCGCGACCCGCTGTTCTTCTGGGCCCATCTCAACCTCGCATCGACCTATTTCGTCGCCGGCCGGGTCGAGGAGGCGCTGCGGCAATTCGAGGCCGCCCTCGCGATCAACCCCAGTGCCGGAGCGGTGCGCTGGAAGACGGGGCTCGCCCGGCTTGTCCTCGGCGATGCGGCTGGCGCGCTCGCGGAGTTCGAGCTCGAAGATCCGGGTGGACCCTACGGAACGCATGGCAAGGCGCTTGCCTATCACGATCTCGGCCGCATGGAGGAATTCGAAGTCGCGATGCGGGAGCTCGAGCAACGCTATCCGGATTTCGCCGCTCGATGGGCCTGGGGCTTCGCCCGGGCTCACGCCTGGGTCGGTAACGCGGATGAAGCCTTCCTATACCTCGAGGCCACGGCCGAGCAGAGCGTCGGTCATCTCGGAGGGCTCGCTACTCACCCGCTGTTCAGGAAACTCCACGAAGATTCGCGCTGGGAGCCATTCCTGCTCTCGGTGAACCAGTCGTCGGAGCAGGTGGCGGCCGTCGAGTTCGACGTTACGCTGCCGGATTAGCGGTGGTAGTCAGGCGGCGTATAGTCTGATTCTCAACGTCTGCTTCTGGCCGAAAGCAGACCCTCGGCTGACTCCCTGGATGGCACCAGCCGAGCCGATCCTGACCGGTTGCTTCCGACCCATAGCCGACGATTGGTGTTGTCCGATGAGGGCTGAGCGTTCCGCCCCTCCCGCGGACTTTCTCGCACGTCTCGCCGGAAAGGCTGCCATCTCGCCGGCCCGCCGTCTATATTCGACTTGTCCGCATAAACAGCCCTAGGAGACGAGAGATGCCGGAGAATCCCGACAAGGAAGCACTGATCCAGATGGTAAACGGGTACATGGTCTCGCAGGCGCTGCGCTGCGTAGGTGAGCTGGGAATTGCCGACAAGCTGGCGTCGGGACGGAAGACGATCGCAGAAATCTCTGAACCCGGGGTGATACCGGATGCCCTGTATCGCGTGATGCGCGCGCTCTGCAGCATCGGTGTATTCAGGGAATCCGACACCGGGTTCGAGAACACAGCTCTCTCCGACTTGCTACGAAAGGACGGCGCAGATTCCGTTTGGTCCGCAGCGGTCATGATGCCGAACGAATTCGGTTTGGCATTCAATCTTCTCCCGGAGGCCGTCCGAACCGGCGAAAACATGTTTCAGAGGGCGAACGGTGCTCCCGGTTGGGAATACATGGTGCAAAATCCACAGCGAGGCCATATTTTCGATCAGTTAATGCAGGCGCTCCACGGCCATGAGACTGAAGCACTGGTCGATACTTATGATTTCAGTGCGGCCGAGCTGATCGTCGATGTTGGTGGCGGCAACGGTGACGTTCTACGGGCAATACTTGAGAGCCACGAGGATGTGAAAGGTCTGCTTTTCGACCGGCCGGATGTCGTGGAACGGACACGTCGATCGCTCGAGGGTCACACGATCGAACCGCGATGTCGCTTCGCTGGAGGTGATTTCTTCGAGAGTGTCCCGGCGGCTGGAGACATCTATATCCTGCGACATATCATCCACGACTGGACCGACGACGAAGCGATATCGATACTCCGATCCTGTCGTACGGCGATGCCGGATTCGGGAAAGCTGCTCATTGTCGAGGGCGTCATCGGACCCGGAAACACACCCTCGCCATTCAAGTGGCTGGATCTGGTCATGATGCTCTGCTGGGGCGGTATGGAAAGAACTGAGAAACAGTATTCGCGGCTTGTCCGCGAGGCTGGATTGCGTCTGGGTCGCGTCATTCCGACATCGACGCCGGTCGGCGTTCTGGAATGCCTGCCTGATTAATCAACTACAGCACCTGGGCCGCCGCCCGAGACAGACCGTGCGGCACTACCCACATCCTCGACGTGTTGGTCCGCTTCTGGCCGGAAGCAGCCGCTCGCCGTAACAAATTGAGCCTGTCCGGGACGCAATAGTCCTGAGTCTGAATATCGCAGTGGCACCTCATTCATGATGCTCATGTGTTCATTCGAGCGCGGATAAGGAAATCAGGACCATGCGATGGCTACCGTCGTACTAACTTCCAAATTTCATCCCGATTTGTTGGCCCGTTTCGGGCGTCTATTAGATATTTATGTGCCGAGAGCGACGATCGGCAATTTAGTTACCTACTCAAGAAGTCAATCATGTCAGAGCTAGATCTATTTGAAGCGTCGCAATTGGCGCTTGGAAATGCACTTCAATCGTTCGCGATACTTGTCACGATGATGGGGGCATATCTAACGGTTGCTTACTTAGTAGCCAAGAAACTCTCAACGGTCCAGATTACGGTTATCAATGGGATCTTCATCGTGTCTTCGTTGGGTATGACGTATACGATATTCAGTTTTACCAGCGCCGGTTTAGACTACTACCATAAAATCGCAACAGACACTGAATCATGGCTGCTAATACTCAACGTAGCTATCGACCTATTCATGATTGCAGCGTGCTTGCAGTTTATGTGGGTTTCTAGAGGAAAGGACCCGTTGCAGGGAATCACATAACATGCAGTTGAAGCCGTGGCTTCGCCACTCGGACGTAGTGAGTTTGCACATATGCCAAGCAAGCAAAGAACAAGCAATTGGAGATTGACGCCGCAGAAATCCGCCTTCGGGCAGAGCGTCGGGTTGGTCAGTTAATTGCAGAGCAGCGAGATACGGTTGGCCCGAATCGCGGGGGTCGCCAGGCGGTGCAAGACGCCGAGGCTATAGGGGGCTAGATAGGGGTTGAAATGCTGCCCGGCGGCTTCTCCCGCCGCTTACCGGGGTCTGAGGATGGGTTCCTGAACGTCTGCTTTCGGCCAGAAGCAGTAATTTGGATAGTCATCTACTGGAAATTCCGTTCGCGGGGAATAGCAGAATATAGAAATTCTGCAAACTCACGCCAATACCTAAGACAAGCCCCAAAAAAAATGTGAATTGATGCCATCTAAATAAACCCAACGAACTGGTTAACGTAGCTAGCAAAACGACAACTGTGATGGCAGACCAGATCTTTTGGGTCAGTAAAATTGTGTCCTTTGACCCTCTGCGGAGAAATGCGGCAAAGCCAGAAGTATGCCCTACAAACACCGCAGCATTGGAGGCTCGCCAAATTATTTCGGCGTCTGCAGTAACGAGACCGAGGCCAATAGGAACGAATGCGGCATACAGCGTTACTATGCACGGATTCACCAGAGTCGTAAGCTGAAGTGTCTCTGCTGGGCTCCACTTACCGGAGCCTCGCCGTCCCAATGCGGTAACTACACCGCTGAATCCAATAAGAGCAATTGCGACACCCGCAACACCCATGAGAACTTCTTCAGAAAGATTCATATACGTCTAGGTTTTCGCCTTGAAATTAGATTTGCGCGTCAATTTCTAACTTCGTCAGAAGGATTTAAACGGCTGCTTTGGGTCATTTCCGATCATAGAGAATATCATCCTGAGAGGACTGCTTTGGGTCGGAAGCGGTCGGTCACATTGGGTTTTTAAGGGTTTCGATCAGCGGGAATAGCCGAATGTCTGCTTCCGGCTGCCGATTCAACCGGTCGATGCAACACATGCGGCAAATCGCTCTGCCGGCGTTTCATACTCTAGTGTTTTCCTCGGTCGTTCGTTGAGTTGCCGAGCCACCGCATTGAGTTTCGCCTGTGAGTGCGCCGATAGATCAGTGCCCTTGGGG
>Ga0224504_10001404_pt1 | contig 10687 bp, 9 predicted proteins | sample SF_Oct11_sed_USG_3_FD_170160 | JGI IMG/M metagenome (GOLD analysis project Ga0224504, IMG submission 170160) | Sediment microbial communities from San Francisco Bay, California, United States - SF_Oct11_sed_USGS_24 | ecosystem: Environmental > Aquatic > Marine > Sediment | place: USA: California... | reverse complement strand
GGCTGGCGCTGGGTCAGCTCACTAACCCGAGCTGATACAGGTAGTGGAGCGTGCGAAGTATTCTTTGTGGAACGACTGGTCATCGAAAACCTGTAACCTTAAAATCAAACATCAACCCCTGTTTTCGCAACGAATTCAAACATCACGCCGCATGACAACCAAAGCATCCAAACGTCCCTTCAGCGTGACCGCGCTTAGCCTGCTCATGGGCTGGCTGGCTTTTGCCGGTCTGGCCAATGCCTGGGCCATCCTCAATGACACTTATGATCTGCCCTTTTACTATGGTGCGGTTGCCCTGGCCTATGGCGTCTCCGCAGGTGCGGCTGCAGTTCTGCTGTGGCGTATGCAATCAGCTGCATTAATCACCATAAGAGCATGGATGATCCTCTGCATCGCATTCATCCTGATGTTTGGTTTTTCTATGGGCGATATCGTGCAGGGCGGCTTAATGGGCCTGTTCGGCTTCGCCATTTTTATTGGTGTAATTTTTGCGATGCTGGATCGTTTCGTTAAACGACATACGTTATCCCCGACACCTGAAGATTCGGCTCAATAATCAGCGATCACAGTGCCAGCGCAACTGCAGCCGTAACCCGGCTAAGATCATCCGGCTTAATAACATATGGCGGCATCATGTAAATCAATTTGCCGAACGGCCGTAACCAAACACCGGCATCGACAAATCGCTGCTGCACGACCGACACGTTAACCGCATCATGACATTCAACAACGCCAATCGCCCCGAGCACGCGGACATCGCGAACGGCCGGATGATTTTTATAGCCGGACAACTCTTCAGACAACTGTGCTTCTATGGCTTGCACCCGCTTCTGCCAGGAACTGTTCAGCAATAAGTCGATACTGGCGCTAGCGACAGCAGTTGCCAGCGGATTACCCATAAACGTCGGACCATGTGCCAGCACACCGCCATCAGCAGAGACACCTTCGGCCACTTTTTTGGTCGTCAAGGTTGCTGCCAGCGTCATATAGCCACCGGTCAGCGCCTTACCCAGACACAAAATATCCGGCTCGATACCCGCATGCTCACAAGCAAACAGCTTACCGCTGCGGCCAAAACCCGTCGCAATCTCATCGGCGATCAATAGCACATCATGTTGCTCACACAGTGCGGCCACGGCCTGCAGATATTGTGCTGAATAAAACCACATGCCACCGGCACCCTGCACGACTGGTTCGAGAACGAAAGCAGCCAGTTCATCGGCATGTGTCGAAAACAACATATCCAACTGTTCCAGTTGCCCCGCTTCAGCTGCCGCACCGAAACGCCCGTCCGGCCGGTCAGCAAACAGATGGCGGGGTAACACATTTTCAAAACGCTCATGCATGCCATTGACCGGATCACAGACAGCCATCGCGCCGAAAGTATCCCCGTGATAACCACCCCTGAAGGTCATTAACCGTGATTTTTCAGGGCGCCCCTGAGCCGCATGGAACTGCAAGGACATTTTGATCGCGACCTCAACCGACACAGATCCGGAGTCAGCAAAGAACACATGCTGCAGAGAAGCCGGGGTGATATCGATGAGCTGTTTTGCCAACTTAACGGCCGGCGCATGCGTCAGCCCGCCGAACATCACGTGCGCCATCTTGCCCAGCTGTGCTTCTACGGCCGCATTTAACTCGGGTACGTTATAGCCGTGAATCGCGCACCACCACGAGGCCATGCCATCGATGAGCTCACGCCCATCTGTCAGTGTTAAGCGTACGCCCTGTGCCGAGTCCACCGGATAAGCCGGTAGCGGATTCGTCATCGAAGTGTATGGATGCCAGATATGATCGCGATCAAACTCAATGAGGTCAGACATGTCAGCGACTCATCAACAAGTCGATGTTGAGGTGGTCTGCTGCACGCCGGGCAGCATCAGCCCCTTCCAACGCCGGAACAATGCCCAGCAACGGCGCAGGCAAACGCGCCTGCAAGCTGGCCACATTTTCATCGAACGCCTGCATGTCCGGATCAATCCGATTCGCCACCCAACCTGCCAATATCAAACCTGACGCTTTAATCGCCTGCGCGGTCAGTAAGGCATGATTCAAACAACCGAGCTGCATCCCGACGACCAGTACGACAGGCCGTGCGAGCCCGATACATAAATCCACCATCGTTTCATCGTCATTCAAGGGTACGCACCAGCCACCGGCACCCTCTATGACAGCGAAGTCCGGCTGCAACACATCCAGCGTTTCGCAGCACTGGAGCGCCAGTTGCCGGGCATTGATGTTCACGCCTTCCGCGACGGCTGCGATATGCGGCGCCATCGCCTGCTCTAAAACCACCGGGTTCACCCGGAAATAATCAACATCAAGCGAAGCCGCCTGCTGCAACAACCAGGCATCCTCATTGACCATTACGCCGTCCCGTATTTCAGTACCCGCAGCGACCGGTTTAAGACCCAGCGTAGACAAACCTTTTGCAGCCGCGGCATGCAGCAGCGCTTCTGAAACCAGCGTTTTGCCCGCCGCCGTATCCGTACCCGTTATAAAAAAAGCCTGCGTTGTCACTATTCAGTCATCCGTTCCGGTTGCAGCAACGTCATCCAGCACCTCAGCCAAAACCTGCAAGAGCATATCTATATCCGCTTCGGTGTGCGCCGCTGTTAGAGTAATACGCAATCGGGCTGTGCCCTGAGGGACGGTGGGCGGGCGAATGGCCGTGATCAAAAAGCCACGCGTTTCAAGCGCCTGACTGACCGCCACGGTCTGAGCCGCCTCACCGATGATCACGGGTTGAATCGCAGTTTCTGACGGCAGCAGATTAAGCCCCTGCTGTTCAGCCCCGGATCGGAACCGCTGAATCAATTGCTCAAGGTGACTGCGGCGCCAGTCTTCTTCAGCCACGATCTCAAGACTCTTTAATGTCGCAACGGCGACAGCAGCCGGCAGTGCCGTCGTATAAATATAATTACGCGCCCGCTGAATCAGGAACTCGATCAGATCTTCATCACCAGCCACGAATGCACCGGAGGTACCCAGTGCCTTACCTAACGTCGCCATAAGCACCGGCACATCATTGACGCCAAACCGGGCCGGATCGACTAGGCCCTGCCCCCGGTTACCCAACACACCAAAACCATGAGCATCATCAATCATCAGCCAGGCATTGTGACCGGAGGTCACAGCGGACAAATCTTCCAGCGGGCAGATGTCGCCATCCATACTGAATACACCATCACTGACGACTAATTGCCGGCAGTCGTCACTGGCACCGGCCTGCAATTGCTGCTGAAGATCAGTCGCGTCGCAGTGCTCATACCAGCCAAACTGAGCCCGGCTTATCCATCCACCATCAAGCAATGAGGCGTGATTCAGGCGATCTTCATAAACGCGGTCGCGCGAACCCACCAGCGCATTAATGACGCCGAGATTCGCGGCATAGCCACTGGAGAAAAACAGGGCACGAGGGCGACCGGTGAAAGCGGCCAACGCCTCTTCGAGCTCGTGATGAGCCGAGGTATGTCCGCAGACCAGATGTGATGCACCCGAGCCAACGCCCCAACGATCGGCTCCGGCTTTGAAAGCCTCAGCAACGCGCTTGTCTCCCGCGAGACCCAGATAGTCATTGCTACAAAAATTTAAAAGCCGCCGCCCGTCTATGATCAGCTCACGGCCCTGCCGACTCTCTATGACTTTACGGCGACGATACATCGACCGCTGCGCCAGCTTATCAAGCTGCGCCGGGATATCCGCAAACGATCTGCCCATGCTGCCCGGGCTCCCTCAATCCAAATACTGGGCAATAGTGTAACCCGCCCCGCACAGGCTTTTGGCATATTCGACAGCGTCAGCATAAATTTTCCGGGTGCCTTCATGGATTGACAGCATCACGAACAAAGGTCAGTCAGCGCACCCATCGGACCGGCCTCTTAATGAGACGCCAAACCACCCTGACAAAAAACAACCTTGCATCATGAAGCCGGTTACTCATTAACATAATTCTGCCGGGGCGGGTCCATCAAGATTATTTTTTACGAACTCATGCACACCCAATTAATTTGTATATGACAGGTCGTTAATGATGCCCCCGGCACTACAATAGTCTAAAATGAAGTTATGCAATCCGTTCTGCTGCGGCTGGCTAACGTGGTAGCGTTAGTTCTGGTAACCGCGATCTGCCTCGCCTTTATTAGCCCCGTTACCGCGGACGATTCCCCGACTGTCTCCATTTTGTATTATGAGTCGCTGCAACTGATTGTGCAGCAGCCTTCTTCAGGGAATGGAATAACCGGCCCCGCTTCTATTAATGAACCGAATAATCTTGAATTTGACGCCTATGGTCGTCGCTTCAAGTTAGTTAATGACGAAGCCCCCTATTTCAACCAATACGGTTTCGAGGTGTTTACAGGCAAACTCGAGGGACTGGGCGACTCCTGGTTCCGGTTACTGCGCAAGGACGGTGAGCTCAGCGGCATCATCAATGATGGCAATGAGACCTATCTTATCGAACCGGTCAGGCGCATTTATGACGCCCTGGTCGAACGGCCTGCAAACAAAGGCTCAGCTAATATCATCTTCAGGCTCGCCGACACGCTGGTACCTCAGGGACTGCTTGCCTGTGACACGCTAGAAACCGGCGTTGATACCTCAATTGCTAACAGCACGTCTGAGGTTAATGGACAAATCGCTTTTGCGAAGCTCAGCAGTGAGCTCGAAGCCGCGAGCACTGTAGACACCGCTGGAAATCAGCCGCTTATACTGGAAATAATCGGGGATTTATTTTTCACGGCCAAGCCCGGTACTGACGCGGTAAGCCGAACAGATGATATTGCTGCACTGGTTAATGTAGTGCAGGGTATTTATGACAATCAGATCGGGTTAGAGATCGAAGTCGCCGATATAAAACTCATTACGCCTGATACGGATAATCCCTTTACCGACACAGAAGATGGTTCGGCATTTCTCTCCGAGCTGGCCAGATGGCGTCTTGACAACTTGAGTGGAACAGCCATCACTCATCTCGTTACGCGAAGATCATTAACAGGTGATAGCGGGGGCAATATTGCCGGCACTGCATATCTGGGCAGTGTCTGTAATGACTTTACAGGCGCGTCGCTCAGTCGTGAGATTGATGGGCTTACTGCATTAATCATCGCACATGAAATTGGCCACAATCTTGGCGCCCCGCACGACGGTGAACCGCCCATCAATGGCGCCGCTAAATTTGACTGCGAATCAACTTCGATCACCGGGTTTATTATGGCGCCGACCATAGCCAGCAGTTACGACCAATTCTCACAGTGCAGTATCGAGAAAATCACAACCGTTATTAATAACGCCAGTTGTCTGGCACCAATATCGAATTCATCGACAGGTGGAGGCGGTGGCGGTGGCGGCAGCCTAACCGTCACATCACTCGCAGTCTTATCGCTGCTGGCAGTTCTGCGCCGTCTCCGGCGCCGACCGATCCTTAACTAATCCCGTCCTCTGCAGTGCCGGCTATCGGCTGGAACGTGGCCAGGCAAGATGATGGTCATCAATGATCAGCGTATGGACATGCGTGACGGGCTCATGATGATGTGCATGGCGATGCGGTTCTTTTCCGTCCCAGTTTTCATCACCCAAGGCTTCATCATGATGGTGGTGATGATGCTCACCATGCGTATGGAGATGTTCATGATCGACGGGATCATGCGTATGCGGCACCGGCTTACTGGTACCCGGTGGCCATAACACAGCACCAATGACCGCAAAGACCAGCGTGCTTGCCGCCAGCAACATGGCCGTCGGTTCTATACCGAAAGCTGCACTGAGTTGCCCTGCCACCGGATAGAAAATCAACCAGCAGGCATGTGACAACGCAAACTGTGCCGAGAAATAGGCGGGTCGGTCGCCGGGCGCGGCAGAACGGTTAACGACCCTGCCCGATGGCGTCTGCACCAGAGACCAACCCACACCGACAATGAATAAAGTAATTAATAACCCGGGAAAAGCCGGACCTGTACCCAAGAGCCCCAGCCCTGCTGCCATGATCACAGTGCCCGATAACATGACCGGTCGATCCCCGATCGAATCCAGCACTTTCGGTAATAACAGCGCCACGAACATTGAGCCTGCGCCTGCCGCCGCCATGGCAAGCGCCACATCAGCCTCCGGCCGACCCAGATATTCACGTACATAAACGACAGTATTAACAATCACCATAGCGCTGGCCGCAGATACCGCCATATAAAGCGCCAGCAAACCGCGCAGGCGAGGCGTCTTTAAATAGGCCAGCAGACCAAAACTGATTTGCCGGCTGATCGAACCCATGCGATCGGTTTGCTGACCCCGCGGTAACCGGGTCATCAGAATCAGCAACGCAGAGGCCAGAAAAGCCACTGAGTTAATCGCAAACAATCCCGTATAGGTCACCACCAGCAATGCAAGACCGGCCAGCATCGGACTCAAAACATTTTCAAGATCATAGGCGAGCCGCGAGAATGACAAGGCTCGCGTGTAAGCCTGATCATTCGGCACAATATCGGGGATGGTCGCTGCAAACACGGGCTTGAAACCCGCGGAAAACAGGTTCAATAAAAAGATCAGCGCATAGATTTGCCACACCGAGGTGACAAAGGGCATGACCAGCACAATGCCCGCGCGAACCACATCCATCAGAATAAGAAACGGCTTGCGTGAAAATCGATGAGCCAGACCGCCGACAATAGGTGCGAACACGACATACGCGACCATTTTGAAAGCCAGTGCCGTACCCAGGACGACCGCAGCCTGCCCGCCGACCAGGTCATAGGCCAGCAACGTCAGGGCAATCGTACTCAGCCCGGTGCCCACGAGCGCAATAATTTGCGCCGTAAACAACCGGCGAAAAGCCGGATAAGCGAGCGGATTAACAGACTCAGTCATAAACAGATTTACTCATTATCCATGCTCAGGATCAATGTTCCGGATCAATGTTCCGGATCAAGCACCCGCTGCATGTAACCCTCAATATCACCGCTGATCTCGTCAGCTGACTCAGGCGCTATACCCGCCAGCACCTTGGCCAGATTTTTTTTGAATTCAACCTGCATCTGCCTGGCGATTTGAATGCGCTGCGCCTGTGGTGATCCGGCGCCATGCATCGATTCGGTCAGATAACCAACGGCATTGCGTCCCAAAGTCATATTTTCGATCAGGCGCAGGATGCGGATGCGATCTTCAGTCGCAACCTCAGCCCTGCCCTGCAGATACTTTTTAATCACAGCGCCTAGTTCAGGGTGATCGAGTTCTTGCTGTGACGGCAACGTCACCATCAGGCCGCCTGCCAGATCCTGAGCCAGCCGGCCAATCTCATAAGGCATCTTCGTGACATGATGCTTGCATACGTTCGCGATCATATCGTCATTCAGATACACGCCGGATTTCATTTTGCTGGCCTGATAACTTGAAGCGATACCGGTGCTATAAATCGTTTCGTTGAGATGGGTCATTTCGACCAGCTTGTCACGAATATGCGAGACCTTTTCAACACCATTGAAATCAGCCACGGTTGCCGCTGCGCCGATTAATACATCACCGACCCCCGATTTACACACATAACTGCGGCGGTGGTAACAGGTGAAGCGCTCAACCAGCATTGCGGCGAAATCATATTCGCCATTCATGAAAATCAATTCATTGGGAATAAACACATCATCAAAGATGATCATCGCTTCCTGGCCGGAAAACCCCGCATTGCCGGCATCAATGTCGCCCGACTCCATGCTGCGCGTATCACAGGACTGTCGCCCATATATATAAGTAATCCCTTCAGCATCTGCCGGAATCGCACCAACAATCGCGTAATCGGCATCGTCGGCACTCAGACGCATCGTCGGCATGATGACCAGCCAGTGCGAATTAATACAACCGGTCTGATGTGCTTTGGCACCACTGATATAAACACCGGCCTCTGTGCGACGCGTGACATGCACAAACATATCCGGGTCGGCCTGCTCATGCGGTGCCTTGCCGCGATCACCTTTGACGTCAGTCATCGCACCGCCGATTACCTGGCCACGCCGCTGCACCTGTTTAACAAACTCAAGAAAGCGGGTGTGATACGCAGTCTCGCTGGCCTCATCAATCTCGAAAGTAACCGAATGCAATGCGTTGAGCGCATCCATGCCGACACAACGCTGAAAGCAGGTGCCAGTTAACTGGCCGAGACGGCGCTGCATCTTGTTTTGATTAACCAGATCTTCCGCGCTGCCAGCGATATGCAAAAATCGATTTATACGTTCACCGGTCAGCGGTGACATGACACTCGCCAGTTCAGGATCACGTTGCGCAAGATCATAAGTTTCGGCAATGGCATTAATGGACGGACGAATCATCGGATGGTCTGCCGGTTCTTCCACCAATTCACCAAACAGATAAACCTTCAGTCCGCGACCTCGCAGGCTGGCAATGTAATCCTCGCCGCTTAGAATCGGTGTCTCAACTGCATCCTGCCGGACTGCCATGCGCACTGCTCCGCTGCTTAAGAAACAAACCATAGCCCTATGGTTACCATCGAGCAACATTCGGGTGACCGCCTGTTAATACAGTTGTGATAGCCTCGTGCTAATAATCAACAAACTCCATAAACTCATCCCCATACCTAGGGAGTCCAAAAATGAATGAGCAGACCGAAACCATGGTTCGTGAAGACGGTACCTACCCCACGGTGGAACTGCGGCGCGACCAGATTATTGCCTCGGTCGTGCAGACCCGGGTCGGCGGGGTTGATGGCGCCAATCCCGGGCCCGATATCAAAAAAAATCTGGATTACTTTCTCGAATGCATCGATATCGCACAATCGGGCATGCCCAGCGACCTGCTGTTGTTTCATGAGTTTCCGATCACCGGCTTCAGTGAATGGACGCGTGAACAACATTACAACCTCGCGCTTGAAATTCCCGGCCCTGAAATTGAAGCCGTCGGACAAAAAGCCAAAAAGTACAAGTGCTATATCGTGTTCGGCGCGTACGTCAAAGACCCGGAAAACTGGCCCGGGCATATCCTGCATCAGATGATCATGATGGGCCCTGACGGAAACGTCGTGGCTCAGCACTGGAAACAACGTAACGTGCGCGGCCTGTTCCCCGGTTCAGAGCAATACACATCATCAATCTATGATGTTTATGACCGCTTTGTTGAAATGTATGGTCTGGATGCCGTCATTCCCGTTGTACAAACCGATATCGGCAACATCGCGATGTCGGCCGTGCAATTCGAACCCGAACTGTTCCGTTGCATGGCAATGAAAGGCGCCGAAATCATCTGTCGGGTCGCCACCGGCGGCTTTGAATTTGACGACATGCGTCTGACGTCTTATCACAACAGCCTCTACACGATGATCGCCAACAATTCGGTCAGCACACAGGGGCGACACCCCGGTTTCTTTGAAGCCGAGGGCTATGGCGAACCCGGACAGTCAGCCATCTTCGGCCCGCGCGGTGTTGAACTGGTCAAAGCCGGACCGTTTGAATGCAAGAAGTTCGCAATACTGCCGATGGCTGAGTTCCGCGCCAAGCATCGTATTCCCGACGTACATGTTGACCTGTACCGGCCGGTCTACGACGCCTATCGAACCCGCTATGACCACAGTGGCTATCTTGAAGACATGCCGCAGGACAAACGCGCCGCTTTCATGCAGTTCACAAAAAAATCCCGCTGGTCCCATTACTGGTAAAAATCTGATGCGAACAAAAACACTTGGTCATTCCGGCTTGGAAGTCTCCGCTGTCGGTTTGGGCTGCATGAACTTCGGCATGATGAACGATCAGACTGAAACAGACCGGGTTGTTGCAACCGCCTTGGACTGTGGCGTTAATTTCTTCGATGTGGCTGATATCTATGGCGGTGCCAATCACAAAGCGGAAGCCATGCTGGGCAAGGCATTAGGGGACAAGCGTAATGAAGTCATTGTCGCGACCAAATTTGGCGCCGGCGGTGGCGGCGGGCTGCCGGGGGGCGGCAAAGCTGATTACATCGTCAAAGCCGTTGAATCGAGCCTTAAGTTACTGGGCACGGATTACATAGATCTCTATCAGCATCACTTTCCTGATGCAGAAACCCCCATCGATGAAACGATGCGGGCGCTGGATGACCTTGTGCAGCAAGGCAAAGTTCGATTTATTGGTTGTTCTAATTACTCAGGCGAACAACTCGCTGAAGCCAATGGCTTTGCCATCGGTAACGACAGCAGCCGTTACACCAGCGCACAAAACCGCTACAGCCTGCTGACCCGAACTATTGAACAAGATTTAATCCCGGTAGCCGAACGTGAACAGGTCGGCATCCTGCCCTACTTCCCGCTCGAAAGTGGGCTCCTGACCGGCAAGTACAAACAGGATGTAAAACCGGGGGCAGATACCCGCTTCGGCAAATGGGCCGGAGGCGGACACTTTGCTTCAGACAAACGTTACGCCATCGTCGAACAGTTGCGTGCCTATGGTGATGAAATCGGACGTAGCGTCCTGGAAATTGCGATCGGCTGGCTCGTCGCTCAACCCACCGTTAGCAGCGTCATCGCCGGCGTCACCAAGCCCGAACAAATTGAGCAGAATGTCGCAGCTGCAGATTGGATACCGACCGACGAACAGGTCAACCGTATCAGCGAACTCGCAGCGCTTTAAAAACTGACAACAAACGAATGACCGCTTTCGGCTGCAGTTTCAACTGATCGACGCAACACATTGGTTAAATCGTTCGGCTGGTGTTTCGA
>Ga0224504_10001403_pt1 | contig 10695 bp, 11 predicted proteins | sample SF_Oct11_sed_USG_3_FD_170160 | JGI IMG/M metagenome (GOLD analysis project Ga0224504, IMG submission 170160) | Sediment microbial communities from San Francisco Bay, California, United States - SF_Oct11_sed_USGS_24 | ecosystem: Environmental > Aquatic > Marine > Sediment | place: USA... | reverse complement strand
AGGGGGTTCGGGATGAGGGGGCTCGGGATGAGGGGGCTCGGGATGAGGGGGCTCGGGATGAGGGGGCTCGGGATGAGGGGGTTCGGGACGAGGAAGCTCAGAGTGAGGGCGAGCGGTTTCAAGGAGTTGACCTCATCCTGAGCTTGTCGAAGGACGAGGGCAACGGGCCGCCGCGGACTCCTTCAGCAGCCTGCCTAGAGCCGAATCCCAATTTCAGGCATCGAGGCGGGCGCCGAAGCCGCCTTCGAACAGGGCCTGTTCGGCGGCGTCGCAGATCTCTTTCAGGGTGAAGGGCTTGGAGACGACCTTGCAGATCAGCTCGTCGAGGTTGTGCGCCCGTTGCCGCTCCGCGGAATAGCCGCTCATCAGCAGGACCGGCAGCTGCGGGTAGTCGCGCGCCACCTTGAGCGCCAGGCCGATACCGTCCAGGCCGGGCATCACGATATCCGTGATCAAGAGATCGTAGGTCTTGTCGGTGAGCGATTCGAGCGCCTGGACGCCGTCCCCGACGGCAGCCACGTCGTGGCCGCGAATGGTGAGCGCGCGGGCAACGAAGTTCTGCACCGACAAATCATCTTCGGCAATCAGGATTCGCGCCATCCGTGCTGCCTTCGGCTCCTTCCCAGCGGCCCTTGCGGGCCGGTCTCGTGGCCACCCCTTGGTGGGCGCGAAGCTACGAGACCAGGGTTAATGTTTCCTTAATCCCGGCCCGAGCGGAAAACAGGCTCCCGGCGCGCGGCTCGGCAGACTAGGATGGTTCCCGTCGCCGAACCCGTCTGGCAAACGGCGGCGGAGATTCAACACGCTCGCCCCTGGAGCCGACGCCATGCCATTGGACAACAGCCCGGTCATCGAGACGCTCGGCCGCTTCGCCCTGGAGCTCCGGTTCGAGGACATTCCCGGGCCCGTGGTCGCCCAGGCCCAGAGCCTGCTGCTCGACCTCGTCGGGGTCGCCGCGGCCGGGGCGGCGACGGACGGCGGGCGCATCGCCCGCGACATGGCCGCGACCTTCTTCCTCGCGGACACGCCGGAGCGCTCGGCCCGGATCCTGTTCGACGGCAGGCCCGCGAGCGCCGTCGGCGCGGCCTATGCCGGCGCCACACAGATCGACAACTTCGACGGCCACGACGGCTATGCCCCTTGCAAGGGGCATATGGGCGTCGCGGTCCTGCCGGCGCTGCTGGCCTTTGCCGAGACCGGCGCGCCCGTCTCGGGCCGGGAGGCGCTGGTCTGCCTGGTGCTGGGCTATGAGATCGCCTCACGCGCCGGACTGGCGCTGCACGCGAGCGTTCCGGACTATCACACCTCGGGCGCCTGGAACGCGCTGGCGGTCGCCGCCATCGGCAGCCGGCTGCGGGGCCTGGACGCCGGGCGCCTGCGCCAGGCCGTCGGAATCGCCGAGTACCACGGCCCGCGCAGCCAGATGATGCGCGAGGTCGACAACCCGACCATGCTGCACGACGGCTCGGGTTGGGGAGCGCTGGCCGGGACGACCGCGGTCTTCCTCGCCGAGCGCGGCTTCACCGGCGCCCCGGCCGTCACGGTCGAAGAGGAGGCCGTCGCCCACTTCTGGAGCGACCTGGGCACCGTCTGGCTCACCGCGGAGCAGTACATCAAGCCCTATCCGGTCTGCCGCTGGGCGCACGCCCCGATCGACGCGGCGCTCATGCTGCGCCGGGACCACGGGCTTTCCGGCGACGACGTGGCGGCCGTGGAAATCGCGACATTCCATGAATCCGCCCGCCTCGCCGCCGGCATGCCCGACAGCACCGCCATGGCCCAATACAGCCTGTCGTTCCCGGTGGCGGCCGCCCTGGTGCGCGGCCGCGTCGGACCCGACGAGGTGCTGGCCAGCGGGCTCGCCGACCCGGCGATCGCCCGGCTGGTCGCCAAGACCACGGTCCGCGAGGAGCCGAGCTACGACGCGCGCTTTCCCGAAGGGCGCTGGGGCGACGTGACGCTGGTGCTGAAGGACGGCCGGCGGCTCTGCACGCCCGGAATCAACGCCCGAGGCGGGCCGGACGCGCCGCTCGCCCCCGGCGAGGTGACGGCCAAGTTCCGGGACTTCGCCGAGCCGGTGCTCGGCCGGACGCGGGCGGGCGAAATCGAGGACGCCGTCGCCACGCTGCACGATCCGGAGAGCAGGCTTGCGCCGCTGCAGGATCTGGTGCTGACGGGGCTTATACCAGATCCAGGAAAAGCTGACCCAGCCCACATGCTTCGAGACGCCGCCTCCGGCAGCTCCTCAGCATGAGGCAAGACGTTGATATAAAATACCTAACCTCGTCCTGAGCGTTCGAAGAACGCGTCTCGAAGGATAAGCCATGAGTGACGGTCTTCGGGATTTGGTCTTGGCGCTACTCGACGAATACGAGACTGAGATTGCCCTGGCCGGGCGGATCGGTCGTCGCGGTTTCGAAAGTGGTGATACCGCCCGGCGGCAGCTCCGAGGAGTCTGCCGCGAAGGTCCAATTGGCGAGCTCGGCGCCGCCGGCATCGATTAGGCTGGCCCGCAGCCGGGGTACCGGCCGAACTCGATCGGATACGTTGGCGACGACCCCTCGGACGATCAGCTTGCTCTCACCGTCTATCGACCGGCGGACCGAGGTGACGTCACGCAGGTCGAGGCCGTCGCCGATCATCTCCTGCAGCCCCAGCCGCTCGTAGTACGCCGCGGTTCCGGGCGCCAGCGCCATGATCTTGTCCCGGGCCACCACCAGGCCGCCGACCAGCGCCACCAGGAACAATGTGAGCAGGATCCAACCCAGCACCTGGGACGGCGGCCTTTTTTCTGAGGTCGCCACAGGCTTGCGCTGTCGGCGCCGGCGCTGTTCGTCCAGTTTGTCGAGAGTGTCGGCGCGCGCCGGCCGGCTATCGCTCCCAGGCGCCGCCGCGGTGCCCGGCTGGTCTTCTTCGGCCGGCCCGGGGCCGGGCGGCGTTTCGTGCCAACTGTGCCCGCAGTTGCCGCAGCGCACGCTGCGGCCGGCATCGCCGAGCAGCGCCGCGTCCACCTTGAATTTGGCGCTGCAGGAGGGGCAGTCGAGAATCATACGGAACGGACGTGCCAGGGACCCATGCCGATATTCTTATATGGCCGCCAACTGGGCAACGCAAGGCGAGAGCCGAACGCTTTACGGCCCTGGCGCGGCTGTGTCATTCTCGCCGCCGCCGGAGGAACAAGGACAATACCGCCGTGGTTCGATTCGAGGACGTCGCGACAAATTACGGCACCGGTCCCGACATTCTGCACGCGGTGTCGCTGCACTTGAGTCCGGGTTCGTTTCACTTCGTTTCCGGGCCGAGCGGCTCCGGCAAGTCCTCGCTGCTCAGGCTGATGTACCTCGCCAACCGCCCTTCGAACGGCCGAATGACTCTGTTCGGCCGCGACGTGGAAGGCCTGACCCGCGACGAGCGGGCGATGCTGCGCCGGCGCATTGGCGTCGTATTCCAGGATTTCCGCCTGTTGAAGCATCTCAGCGTCGCCGAGAACGTGGCCTTGCCGCTCCGGATCGCCGGCCGGCGCGAGGACAAGATCCGCGAGCACGTAACCGAGTTGCTGGCCTGGGTCGGCCTGGCGGACCATTTCGACGACCTGCCGGCTACTCTGTCGGGCGGTCAGCAGCAGAGGGTGGCCATCGCGCGCGCGGTGATCGGCCAACCGAGCCTACTGTTGGCCGACGAGCCGACAGGAAATGTCGATGACCGCATCGCGGTGCGCCTGCTCTATCTGTTCGAGGAGCTGAACAAGCTGGGCACCACGGTGGTGATCGCGACCCATAACCAGGCGCTCGTTTCGCGCTTTTCCCATGCCGTTCTGGCACTCGGCGAGGGAACGGTGCGGGTGGAGCCGCCGCCGGACAGCAAGGCGCGCGACGCCGCCGAGGGGAGCATGGCCTGAATGCGCCGCAGACCCGCGGACGTGCCGCTCGCCAAGGACGTTTCGGACCGCTTCCTGCCTTGGCTGGTCGCCTTCATGGTGTACTTCGTCGCCCTGGCGGTCATCAGCGCGACGACGATGCACAAGTTGGTCGAACGTTGGGACAAGGGCCTGTCCGGTCAGCTCACCGTAGAGGTTCCGCCGCCGGGTCCCGGGGTGTCCGAGACCGAACGGCGGGGTCGGATCGACCGTGTCGTCCAAATCCTGAACCGGACCATCGGCGTCGAGGAGGTCGCCCTCTACGGCGCAGAGGAAATCGCCGAGCTGCTGGAGCCGTGGCTGGGCGCCGGTCTGGCCGAGCAGGACTTGCCCCTGCCCGAAATGATCGCGGTCACTATCGATACCGAAGCCCCGCCGGACTTGGCGGTGCTCGCCGAACAGCTGGACGAGGCGGTGCCGGGAACCTTGCTGAACGACCACAAGCGCTGGCTCGGCAAGTTTCTCGACTTGGCGCGCACCATTCAGATCTTCGCCGGGGCGATCGTTCTCCTGGTCGGCAGCATTGCGGTCATGGCGGTGGTTTTCGTGACGCGCACAGGCCTCTCGGTCCACCGGGAAGTCATTGAAATCCTTCATCTGATCGGCGCGCACGACCCCTATATCGCCAGGCAATTCCAGCGTCACGCGCTCGCGCTGGGGCTGCGCGGCGGCGCGATCGGGTCGGTGTTCGCGCTGGCGACCATCCTGGCGATCGGCCAGGTGCTCGGGCCGGTCGAAAGTGCGTTGCCGCCCGTCCTGTCGCTGTCGGCCGCGGAGTGGGGCCTCTTGGTCCTGCTGCCCATCGTGACGGCAGCGGTGGCCATGGTAACGGCCCGATTGACCGTGCTCGGCACTCTGACCCGGATGCCCTAAGTAGGTGCGAGATCGGACATGTTGATGCGCAGGCCACGACGCCGGATCACCTTGCGCCTCCTGGTGCCGGCCGGGGTCGTGCTTTTCGTACTGTGGATTATCGGCCTCCTGTGGTTTGCCACCGTGTTGCCGCGCGAGGTCGGCACCGCGAAACGTCAGACCGATGCCATCGTCGTGCTGACCGGCGGCAGCGCGCGCTTGTCGCAGGGCCTCGACCTGCTGGCCGAACAGCGTGCCCGGAAGCTCTTCATTTCCGGGGTCTATCGCGGCGTCGACATGGCGGAGCTGTTTCGCGTCAGGCAACAGTCGCCGGACGAGTTCGCCTGCTGTGTGATCCTCGGGCACGACGCGGACGACACACGCGGCAACGCCGTAGAGACCGCCGCCTGGATACGCGAGCAGGGGTTCGGCTCGCTGCGCCTGGTGACCGCCAATTACCACATGCCGCGCAGCCTGCTCGAATTTCGCCACGCCATGCCGGACATCGAGATCGTTCCGCACCCGGTCTTCCCCGAAAACTTCAAGCAGGACGAATGGTGGCTGTGGCCGGGCAGCGCGAGCCTCGTCGCCTCGGAGTACAGCAAGTATCTCATCGCTTTCCTCCGCACCATGGTCGCGGGACCGGCCGAATGACCGCGATTCGATCGCTCCTGTTCAACGTCGTTTTTTTCGGCTGGACGGCAGTGGCGTCGTTCTTCGCCTTCCTGACGTTTCTTCTGTCCCGCAGCTCGTACCTGGTCCATAGGGTCGCACGCATCTGGTCGGGTGTCGGCTTCGTCTTTCTGCGGGGCATCTGCGGTATCGAATACCGGATCCGCGGCCTGGAGAACTTGCCGGACGGCCCCTGCATACTGGCGGCGAAACACCAGTCGGCTTGGGATACCATGATTTTCGCGCACCTGGTCGAGAACCCGTGCTTCGTCCTCAAGCGAGAGCTGTTGCAGGTCCCGCTCTTCGGCTGGGCCCTCAAGCAAGCCGGGATGGTCGGCGTCGACCGCGCCGGAGGCGCCTCGGCCCTGAAGCGGATGGTCGCCGAGGTGCGCCGCCGGCTGGCCGAAGGCCGCCCGATCGTGATCTTTCCCGAAGGCACGCGCGTGGCTCCCGGTGTGCAGCGCCCCTATCTGCCGGGCGTCGCCGCGCTGTATACGTCGCTCGGCGTGCCGGTCGTTCCGGTCGGCCTGAATTCGGGTCTGTTCTGGCGCCGGCGCAGCTTTATGAAGACGCCGGGCTGCATCCTGCTCGAGCTGCTGCCGCCGATCGAACCGGGCCTGCGGCGGCGCGAGTTCATGAAACGGCTCGAGGAACAGGTCGAGGGCACGAGCAACCGCCTGATTGCCGAGGCCGGCGTGGAACCTCCCGCCGCCGCGGAGCCGCGGGAACTCAAAACAAACCAGGAACGTTGACCCCCTTCCGGGGCTGTCCTATCCTACCGGGCGGACACCGGTTTTTCCTGTCTTTAAAGGGCGTTATACGAAAGGAGCCCTGGAGCCATGCCGCCGGTTTCGGGCCTGTCTCAACGGATCTGGGACATGAAATACCGCCTGAAGACGGCGGCGGGCGAGCCCGTGGACAAGACCGTCGAGCAGACCTGGCGCCGCGTCGCCCGGGCGCTGGCCAAGCCGGAAAAGGAGTCGAAGCTCTGGGCCGGGCGCTTCTACGAGGCGCTCGACGGCTTCCGGTTCATTCCGGCCGGCCGCATCCTCGCCGGGGCCGGGTCCGGGCGCAACGTCACCCTGTTCAACTGCTTCGTCATGGGGAACATCCCCGACGACATGGGCGGCATCTTCGAGCACCTGAAGGAGGCCGCGCTGACCATGCAGCAGGGTGGCGGCATCGGCTACGACTTCTCGTCCCTGCGGCCCAAGGGCGCGGCGGTCAAGGGCATCGGCGCGGACGCTTCGGGGCCGCTCAGCTTCATGGACGTCTGGGACGCGATGTGCCGCACCATCATGAGCGCCGGATCCCGCCGTGGCGCGATGATGGCCACGCTGCGCTGCGACCACCCGGACATCGACGACTTCATCGTGGCCAAGAGCGAACCCGGCCGGCTCAGGATGTTCAACCTCTCGGTCCTGGTGACCGACGCCTTCATGCAGGCGGTCAAGGAGGACGCGCCCTGGGAGCTCGAGTTCGCCGGCAAGGTCACCCGCACGGTGCCGGCGCGCGAGCTGTGGGACCGGATCATGCGCGCCACCTACGCCTACGCCGAACCCGGCGTAATCTTCATCGACCGGATCAACCACAAAAACAATTTATGGTATTGCGAAAAAATTAACGCGACCAATCCTTGCGGAGAGCAACCCCTGCCGCCCTACGGCGCCTGTCTGTTGGGCTCGATCAATCTGGCGGCCCTGATCGAACGCCCCTTTGAAAGCGGCGCCGCGCTCGACCTGGCCGGGCTCGAGAAGACCGTGCCGACCGCCGTGCGCATGCTGGACAACGCCATCGACTGCTCGCGCTTCGCGCTGGCGCAGCAGAAGCACGAGGCGCTCGCCAAGCGCCGCATCGGCCTCGGCATCACCGGGCTGGGCGACGCCCTGATCATGTGCGGCGTGCGCTACGGCAGCGCCGAGGCGGTCGAGCTGACCGGCGGCTGGATGCGCGCCCTGCGGCGCGCCGCCTACCTCGCCTCGACCGAGCTGGCCCGCGAGAAGGGCGCGTTTCCGCTGTTCGACAAGGAGCGCTACCTCGAGGGCGAGACGGTCCGCGAGCTCGAGCCCGAGGTCCGGCAGGCGATCGCCGAGCACGGCATCCGCAACGCGCTGCTGACCTCGGTGGCGCCGACCGGGACGGTATCGCTGCTGGCCGACAACATCTCCTCGGGCCTGGAGCCGGTGTTCGGCTTCAGCTACAGCCGCGCGATCCTGCAGCCCGACGGCTCGCGCGTGCAGGAGGAGGTGAGCGACCACGCCTACCGCCTCTACCGCAGCCTCGAGGGCGAAGACGCCCCGCTCACCGACGCTTTCGTAGACACCCAGAGCCTGGAGCCCTCGGCCCACGTGGTCATGCAGGCCGCGGTGCAGAGCGCGGTCGACAGCTCGGTCTCCAAGACGATCAACCTGCCGGCCGGCATCTCCTTCGAGGCCTTCAAGGACGTCTACAGCCAGGCCTACGCGCTGGGCTGCAAGGGCTGCACGACCTACCGGCCGAACCCGATCACCGGCGCGGTCCTGGAGGCGCCGGCGAGCCCGGCGGGCGCCACGGCCGCGCCGGCGCAGGCGGCCGAGGGCGAGGGCCCGGACGGGCCGATTGAGGCCGGCGGCGTGGTCTACATGACCCAGCCGCTCGCCCGGCCCGAGGCGCTGCCCGGACGGACCTACAAGCTGCGCTGGCCGGAAAGCGACCACGCCATTTACATCACCATCAACGACGTGATGCAGGACGGCCGGCGCCGGCCCTTCGAGATCTTCATCAACTCCAAGAACATGGAGCATTACGCCTGGACCCTGGCGCTGACCCGCATGATCAGCGCGGTGTTCCGGCGCGGCGGCGACGTGTCCTTCGTGGTCGAGGAGCTGAAGGCCGTGTTCGACCCGCGCGGTGGCGCCTGGCTCGACCGCAAGTACGTGCCCTCCCTGCTGGCCGCAATCGGCGAGGTGATCGAGCGCCACATGATCGATATCGGATTCTTGCCCGGGGCGCAGGAGGCACCCGCCGAGGAGGAAGCGGCGGTCGTCAATCTCGCCGAAGGCCCGCGCCCCGGCCCGGCCCATCGGCAGTGCCCGAAGTGCGGCGCGGCCGGCCTGATCCACCAGGAAGGCTGCGACCTCTGCACCGCCTGCGGCTATTCCAAGTGCACGTGACGGAGGACCGCCGATGAGGCGGCTGTGCCGGCAGTGCCGGGCCGAACTCGGCGTCGACGACGACGCCTGCCGGGTCTGCGGCGCGCTCAACCCGGTGCCCCTGCCCTGGTACACGCCCGTCCTGAGCGCGGCCATGCTCGCGATCTTGGTCTGGCTGCTGGTCGACGTCGACGCCCTGGTCCGCTTCTTCCAATCGGATTGAGCGGCCGCGCGCAGCAGGCGCTTGAGCTGCTCCGGCTTCGGCTGGCGACGCACCCATCCTAGCACGCGAAGGGCCACGACCGGCCCCCGCATATGTCCGCTCCCGGTCGGGAGCCGGGAATACGAGACGGCAGGCCCGAAGGGGCGGCCTGAGAGGTGATGACCGAACTCCAACACCGGTTTTCTAGGAACGCCAATTTCTGAACCGCACGATGAAGAGCAGAAGCGCAGCACCGATAAAGGCACTGATGATCATGCTGAATTTGTCAGACTCTGAAAAAATCCTGAGAGACAAATAACCCCCGATGAATGCACCGGTCGTGCTGATGACAACGTGCCCGAGCAGCCCAGGAAGAGCATTCTTCACGTAAATGCTCGCAAGCCATCCCACGACATTCCCGATGCTGATAATGATCATCATGCTGTATGGGTCCATCGATGGGCACCCCAAGCAATCGGCGGAAATCGGCGTCGACGCCCTGGTCCGCCTGCTCGATCCAGACTGAGCCGCCCCGTACCCGCGTTCAGTCCTCGCCGCGCGCCTCGACCACGCTGAGCAGGCGCTTGAGCGGCCCGGCGCCGAGGCCGAGGCCCTCCAGGTGACGCACGGTATTGGCCAGGTAGTCGGTGCAGGCGCCCCGCGCGCCGTGGCCCTGGAGGATCAGCCGGGCGGTCTCCTCGAGGGTCAGGCGCCCGGTGTACTGCTCGTGCTTCCGGTCGACCACGAAGCCGGCGGCGGACACGGGGCCCTCTTGGGTCTCCACGGCGAGCCAGGTCGGGAGGTAGACCCCGGTGATCATCTCGCGCTCGTGGAGATAGTCGAGCACGCTCTCGCCCTCGGCGGCCGGCACCCGGAACACCAGGCCCCGGCAGGACCCGCCCCGGTCGAGGCCGAGCACCAGGCCGGGGCACTCCGGCGTGCCGCGGTAGCGGTGCGAGTAGACGCAAAAGCGCCGGTGATAGCCGTGCAGCACGGCGACCCGCACCTCGACGTGGGGAAACCCCGGATGCCACATCAGCGAGCCGTAGCCGAAGACCCAGAAGTCCTCGCCCGGCGGCGGCGACAGGTGCTCCCGGGTGTTCGGCTCCGAAGCGGGCGTTTCGGCAGGGATCGGCGAGTCTTTCGGCACGGTCGGGCGGCTCCGGCTTCGAGGGGACGACGCGCCTATCCTAGCACGCGAAGGGCCATGACCCGCCCCCGTATATGTCCGCTCACGGTCCGGTGGCGGAAGCACGAAACAGCGTGCCCGAAGGGGCGGTCGTGACCCTAAGCAGACTCCGGCAGTTCTGCCGGCACCAGAATTATTAGGGAGTGCTGTATCGGTCCGGCGCGCCTTGTTGGGGCAGAAACTTACCATTATGGTCGGTCTGAGCGGGCCTGTTCGTTGGGGAATCCAAGAAGCTTAAGGGGAAAGGCAAACATGAATATTCGCAAGGCTCTTTATAGAAATGCGATCATGATCGGGATCGGCGCGGTCGCCTTTACTTACTCACTTGGAACGGCAAACGCCCAGCAGTTCGACGCCCCGTACTACGAACTGGAGAAGAAACACGCTGCCAAGTGGGCCGAGGAAGACAAGGCCATCGACGCGAAACTCGCCGCGCTGGAGAAGAAGTTCGGCAAGAAACCGAACATCATCTACATCCTGGTGGACGACATTGGCTACGGTGAGCTGGGCGTGCAGGGTGGCGGGGCGATGCGCGGGGCGCCGACGCCAGAGCTCGATCGCATGGCGCACGAGGGCGTTCTGCTCAACGGCTTCTACTCCGAACCGTCCTGCACGCCGACGCGCACCGCCCTCATGACCGGGCGTCACCCCGTCCGGACTGGCCTGACCGATGTGATCTTCCCGGGCAACCCGGCGGGCCTGTCGCCGGAAGAAGTCACCCTCGCCGAAGTGC
>Ga0224504_10001398_pt1 | contig 10725 bp, 8 predicted proteins | sample SF_Oct11_sed_USG_3_FD_170160 | JGI IMG/M metagenome (GOLD analysis project Ga0224504, IMG submission 170160) | Sediment microbial communities from San Francisco Bay, California, United States - SF_Oct11_sed_USGS_24 | ecosystem: Environmental > Aquatic > Marine > Sediment | place: USA: California... | reverse complement strand
GTTGCGGACCATGGCAGAAAAATTTTTGGGTTTGTGCAGGTTTTCCGCAAAAACTGTCAGATCAGGCTGGCGTTGCGCCAATACCTCATCAAGCCTTTTAACGCGTTCAGGCGTCATGATTCACGCGGGCTCTTCATTCCGCAGGATACTCCATGCATCGGAAACGTTGATAAAGGCCTGACCGAGCAATAAAGCCGGCATGACCATGATCAGCGTTTTGAGTAGAAAGACCATCGGTAAGCCGCCGGCTTCCCTTGAGGTCTCTAGCAACTTCCATGAATTGCCGACATAGGGCAGTGCAACGATCAGGATAAAAATGCAGAAAGGTACAAGGAATAACAGACTTCCAAGCAGATTCACCAGTGCACGGTTCCTGTTGGTCATGCCAGTGTAAAAAACATCCACCCGTACATGGGCATCCTCCTGTAAAGCCCAGGCGCAAGCGATGCTGAATACGGCTACGTGAAGATAGGTCAGGGATTCCTGTAGCCAGATCCAGCCTAGATTAAAGCCATAACGAAGTACCACGATGGTAAATGTCAGCAGTACCATCAAAACGGTTAGCCAGGCAACGGCTTTTCCACTGGCGGCAATAAACTTGCGCAATGCAGAAAACCTGACAGGTGCTTTCACCACTCCTTCAGTTTCCAGTATACCGGTTGCACCGGATTCAGTTTCCGGTCGGACTCCCGCAGTTCAAGTTCGCCGTCACCGTCCTCATCGAGATAATAGTAGGCCGGACCTTTAACGGGTGTAATTTTCACCATGTAGGTTCTGCCGTTTTGTCTGTACTCTTCAACACGTTGACCTTCCCGTTCGGTAATGACAACGCTGGGTTCGAGTTCTTCACCAGGAACCTTGGGTGGAATTGGCGGGATAGGTGGTGGTGCGGCCGGGTCAGTAATCTCTGCGGCTTCTTCCTGGGCCATGGCCAGCCCGCAGGTCAGAACGCTGGCCATCAGCATGATAATCAATTTGTGTTTCATTCAGTTTGCTCCCACAACGGCAAATTAATAATGTTTATAAACCTGTTTTTCGATACTCTCAGCATAGCAGACACGAATAACTGAATCTGGAAGAAATGTTGCATGAGCGCTATTAATACTCTTTACCTGGTCGATGGTTCATCTTATATCTACAGGGCGTACCACGCCCTTCCGAACCTGACCAATTCTGCGGGTGAACCGACAGGTGCCCTGCTGGGTGTTGCCAATATGCTGCGGCGCCTGATAAATGATTCCGAGTCGGAAAATATCGCAGTGGTATTTGATGCAAAGGGTCCGACATTTCGTCATGAAATGTATGAACAGTACAAGGCAAACCGCCCGCCGATGCCGCTGGAACTAAGGCAGCAGATAGAACCGATACACGAATTGGTCCGGCTTCTGGGGCTGCCGCTGATTCAGGTTTCAGGTGTCGAGGCCGATGATGTAATCGGTACGCTGGCAAAACGTGCAACTGCCGAGAATATTGATTGTGTGATCTCCACCGGAGACAAGGATATGGCCCAACTGGTCAATGATCGTGTGTCCCTCGTCAACACGATGACCGATACATCCATGGACATCGATGGTGTTATACAAAAATTTGGTGTGAGGCCTGAACAGATCGTGGACTTTTTGGCATTGACCGGTGACAAGGCGGACAACATTCCAGGGGTTGAAAAGTGTGGGCCGAAAACCGCTGCCAAATGGTTGGGTAACTGGCAAGATCTTGAAGGTGTCATGGCCAATGCCAACGATATGAAGGGGAAAATCGGTGGTTACCTGCGAGAAGCACTGGAGGTGCTGCCACTGTCGCGTGATTTGGCGACCATCCGCAGCGATCTGGAACTGGAAGAGGATGTTAAACAACTCAAGCGCGGTGCCGTAGATGAGGCCGAGCTGCGTGAGTTTCTGCAGCGAAATGAGTTCAATAGCTGGTTGAAGGAGCTGGGTTCAGAGGAACCTTCACAGTCGTCAACAACCGAAACTAACTACACCACCATTCTGGATATGGCGAGTTTTAACCTATGGAAGGAGAAGCTTGAACAATCTGACCTGATCGCATTTGATACCGAAACGACGAGCCTTGATCCGATGCAGGCTGAACTGGTGGGTCTGAGTTTCGCTGTTGATGCCTTTGAGGCGATTTATATACCGGTTGGCCACAATTACCCGGGTGTAGAGACACAACTTGATCGTGATGTCGTGCTGGAAGCGCTCAGGCCGCTGCTGGAGAGCGAATCACACAAAAAGGTGGGCCAACATATCAAATACGATATGAATGTCCTGTCACGCTACAATCTCGCGGTTCAGGGAGTCGCATTTGACACGATGCTCGAATCCTATGTGTTTAACAGCACCGGCAGTCGCCACGACATGGATTCTTTGGCACTGAAATATCTCGGCCATCAGACCACACATTACGAAGATATCGCCGGTAAGGGTGCCAAACAGATATCTTTCAGCCAGGTTTCCATTGAGGATGCTGGCCACTACGCAGCAGAAGACGCTGACATCACCCTGCGCCTGCATCAGAAACTATGGCCGAAGCTGCAGGCTGAACCGGCCCTTGAAAAGGTGTTGAAAGAGATTGAAATTCCGTTGATACCAGTGCTGGCCAGAATGGAGCAGGCCGGCGTGCTAATTGATGGAAAAATATTGCAAAAACAAAGTGGGGAACTGGCCAAGCGTATGCTGGAACTGGAAAAGCAGGCGCATGAGGCTGCCGGCCAGCCTTTTAATCTCGGGTCTCCCAAACAACTACAGCAAATACTGTTTGAGAAACTGGAACTACCGGTCATCCGCAAAACACCCAAGGGTCAACCATCTACAGCCGAAGATGTTCTGAAGGAACTGGCTGTCAACTATGAGCTACCAAAGTTGATTCTGGAAAATCGGTCCATTTCCAAGCTCAAATCGACTTATACCGATAAACTGCCGGAGCAAATTAACCCCCATACAGGACGCGTACACACATCGTATCACCAGGCGGTGGCGGCTACCGGCAGACTGTCTTCCGCCAACCCCAACCTGCAAAACATACCCATTCGAACACCCCAGGGGCGAAAGATTCGTACGGCCTTCGTGGCACCTCCGGGTAGCCTCGTGCTGGCCGCTGATTACTCCCAAATCGAACTACGGATCATGGCGCACCTTTCCGGGGACCCGGGATTGCTTAAGGCATTTCATGACGGTGTTGACGTTCACCGGGCAACAGCAGGTGAGGTTTTCGCCGAAGACTATGAAAACGTAACAGATGATCAGCGCCGCGCAGCCAAGGCGATCAACTTCGGCCTGATGTACGGCATGTCAGCCTTCGGGCTCAGTCGTCAACTGGACATCAGCCGGCCCGAGGCACAGGAGTATATGGATACCTACTTCTCCCGCTATCCCGGTGTACGGATTTTCATGGAAGAAACCCGTGAACAGGCACGCGAGCAGGGTTACGTCGAGACCTTATTCGGCCGCAGGTTATATTTGCCGGAAATCAATGCCAGCAACATGATGCGCCGGCAAGGTGCAGAACGTGCCGCCATCAACGCACCCATGCAGGGAACGGCAGCAGACATCATCAAGATTGCCATGATCAAGGTAGACAACTGGCTGCAGACCGACAAACCGGGTGCCAGACTGGTAATGCAGGTACACGATGAACTGGTATTGGAAGTAGAGGAAAACCAGCTTGAAGCAGTGCGCGACGAGGTCATTGGGCACATGTCGGCATCAGCTGAACTGGACGTTCCACTTGTGGTGGATGCCGGTTTTGGAAAGGACTGGGATACTGCACATTAGTGGGTAGTTAAAAAAAGCATTAATTTACCCGGAATGTCACCGGATTTGTTGAACCAAACAAAGGTGTCAGGGTCTTAATTTGTGACTGTTCTACAGCAGTCCGGTTCGCACCCCTTGCGAACCACGGTATCGGTTATCTCCCCCAAGCCGAAACCACCTTTTAACCCTGCCGGGCAACCGGCGGGGTTTTTTATGTTCAGGACAAGGTGAGACCAGAAACTGGTCGAGAGGGTGCCCTGGGGTATGTGCGGCGCGATTGTGTCAGTCTCGCACGGTCTTGAAACAACAGACTACACCCCCTCGGCTATGAGAGTATTCATACAGCAATGGATTCTAATAGACATGCACATATGTGGCTGAGCGTGGGCTGTGAAACACACGGGACGTCAACTAAGAAAAGATCGGACGTTCACTGAAAAACTGACCTGGGCAAAGGTAGAACGACTCGCATCAATCCTCCAATCCTTCCCCCAACCAGTCCCTTGGCCTCAAATACTCCTCAAGTTCCCCTTCGGCAGACCCCTTCTCCGGCCGATAGTTGTAACGCCAGTTAACAACCGGCGGAAGTGACATCAGGATAGACTCGGTGCGTCCACCGGACTGCAGGCCGAAAAGAGTTCCGCGATCATAGACCAGGTTAAATTCGACATAGCGACCGCGGCGATAGAGTTGGAATGCCCGTTCGCGATCACCGTATTGTTTGTCTTTATGACGCTCAACGATGGGCAGGTAGGCCGGCAGATAGGAATTTCCAATGGTTTGCATGAACTCAAAGCTGCGTTCAAAACCCCACTCGTTTAAATCATCGAAGAACAGACCACCAACACCACGCGTTTCATTACGATGCTTGAGATAGAAGTAATCATCGCACCATTGTTTGTAACGGGAATAAACATCATCACCAAACGGCTGACAGGTTTCTTTGGCTGTGCGATGCCAATGAATAATATCATCCATGTTCGGGTAATAAGGGGTCAGGTCATAGCCGCCGCCAAACCACCAGATCGAATCATCTTCACCTTCTTTCGCCCCGGGCTTGCTGGCGATAAAGAAACGCACATTGGCATGACTGGTCGGGATATATGGGTTGCGTGGATGGATGACCAGTGAAAGACCCATCGCCTGAAAGTCACGGCCTTCCAGTTCAGGTCTCGCAGCAGTTGCGGATGGCGGTAAGCGATTGCCAAAAACGTGAGAGAAATTGACCCCCGCCTGTTCGAATACGTCACCTTGCTCTAAAACCCGTGTACGGCCTCCGCCACCTGCTTCGCGTTGCCACAAATCCTCTTCGAAGCGGCCATTGCCATCTTCTTTCTCGAGTCCGCGACAGATACTGTCCTGAAGCTCAAGCAAATATGATTTAACACGTTCAATTGGCATGTAATTCCGCCCTGTTGGTTAACCCTGTCTAATGATTTTCCCGGTAACAAGGTCACGAATTTCGCTGGGTTTGTCACCACTTCCAAGTTCGCCGGCGAGCGTACCGGCAATACCGGTACCAAAATAGTCCCATACTTCAGCCGGGCTGCGTGCGGGCTCGGCAGATGTGTGGTTTGCACTGGTAGAAATCAGTGCAGACCCAAACGATTCGCACAAATCCCGGCTGGGTTGGTGTGCAGTAATGCGTACAGCAATGGTTTTATGATTACCCGCAACGTAATCCGGCACAGTTGCAGCGCGCGGAAACAGCCAGGTCACCGGACCTGGCCAGGTTTGCATGGCCTTTTTGACCAGTGCTTCCTCGACGTCTGAGATCCAGGGCAGAAGCTGTGAGAAATCGCTGGCTATCAGTACCAGGCCAGCGGACTCATGCCGGCCTTTCAATTTTAATAGCTTGCGCACAGCCGATTCATTGGCCGGGTCACAACCGAGTCCATAAACAGCCTCGGTGGGATAGGCGATTACATGGCCGGTCCGCAGTTTTTCAACTGCAGTGGCAGTATCGAGCTGTGATTGGACCGTCATGCTTCAGATGACGGTTTTCTGACCGTGATTCATTTCTTTGAGGCTTTCTTCTTGGCGGTTTTCTTTTTGGACGCCTTTTTTTTGCCGGCCTTCTTCTTACTGACCTTCTTTTTCGCTACTTTTTTCTTGGCTACTTTCTTTCTGCCGCGTTTACGGTCCGGGGCGGCAGCGATCAATTCCTCACATTCGGCGAGGGTCAGAGATTCGGGTTCGCGGTCTTTTGGCATGCGTGCATTTTTGTTGCCATCGCTAATGTAGGGGCCATACCGACCACGCAAAACCTCGATGTCACTTCCCTCAAAGGTCTGAATAATACGGTTAGCTTCGAACTCTTTTTTCTCTGCGACCAGTACCAGGGCCTGTTCCAGCGTGACGTCATGCGGGTCGATATCTTTCAATGACACAAACTTGTTATCAAAACGAATGTAGGGGCCAAAACGTCCGACTGCTGCGAACACTTTTTCACCTTCCGGTGTTACGCCCAGTTCACGAGGCAACTTGAATAACTCAAGTGCTTCTTCCAGCGTAATTGATTCGAGACTTTGTCCAGGTCTGAAACCTGCAAAAGTGGGTTTTTCTTCATCTTCGCGCGTGCCGATCTGGGCATGCGGACCGTAGCGGCCCAGTCGTACGGACAGGGGCTTGCCGGATTTGGGGTCTGTGCCCAAAACTCGGGTTCCCTTGGCCTCGCGGGCATCAACATCTTCCATTTTCCTGATAACCCTTTCATTGAAGGGTTTCCAGAATGATTTCAGCAATGGAACCCAGTCGAGCTCACCGCGTGAGATCTCATCGAGTTCATCTTCCAGGCGTGCGGTAAACTCATAGTCCACGTATTCGGTGAAGTGGTTTTCAAGGAAACGCTCGACTACACGGCCGGTATCTGTGGGTCTGAAGCGACGGTTTTCGAGTTCGGTGTAGTGCCGCCGGACCAGTGTTGACATGATGCTGGCATAGGTTGATGGCCTGCCGATGCCATATTCTTCCATGGCTTTGACCAGGCTGGCTTCTGAATACCTTGGTGGTGGCTCCGTAAAATGTTGCTCAGAACGGATAGCATCCAGTTTTAGAATGTCACCCTCTTGCATATCAGGAAGCCGTCTATCTGCCTTTTTCTCGCTTTCAGGTCCTGAAACCTCGTAAGCCGCCAGAAAACCGGGAAAAATAACGACAGAACCGTTGGCGCGGAAACTGGCGTTCGCGCCGCAGTCAAATTCGACAGCAACGGTGTCCATTTTTGCCGGGGTCATCTGGCAAGCCAGGGTGCGTTTCCAGATAAGCTCATACAGACGGAATTGGTCATCTGTCAGGCTGGATTTGATTTTACCGGGCACCAGTTTGGCGGACGTCGGGCGGATAGCCTCATGCGCCTCCTGGGCGTTTTTTGATTTGGTTTTGTAGAAATTCGCCTGCTCGGGCAGATAGTCCGGACCAAACTGGTCAACAATCTGTGCACGGATATCTGCAAGCGCATCATTCGACAACATGACTGAGTCGGTTCGCATATAAGTTATCAGACCTTCGGTTTCACCATTGATTTCGATGCCTTCGTACAATGTTTGTGCCGTACGCATGGTTTTCTGAGCTGAAAATCTGAGTTTTCTTGATGCATCCTGCTGCAAGGTAGATGTGATAAACGGTGGTGCAGGGCGGCGTTTTCGTTCTTTGCGGGTGATCCTGTCTGCTTTCAGCTGACCGTTGGCGTCAGCGAGCAGCTTTTCACGAACTGCGGTCGCGCGTGTTTCATCCTGGATATCGAACTGGCGGTACTTTTCACCGTCCAAACGCACCAGATTGGCGGTAAACGCATGTTCAGACTTTTGCAGGTCAGCCTCAATGGTCCAGTATTCCTGTGCATTAAACGCTTCAATTTCGCGCTCTCGCTCCACAATCATACGCAGTGCCGGGCTTTGAACCCTGCCCGCTGACAGGCCGGGTTTGATTTTTCTCCACAGCAATGGCGACAGGTTAAAACCAACCAGGTGGTCCAGTGCGCGTCTTGCCTGCTGGGCATTGACCAGGTCCATGGAGAGTTCACGTGGGTTGGCTACGGCATCCTGGATTGCGTGTTTTGTGATTTCAGAAAATTCGACCCGGTAAAAGGGAATTTTATCAGTCAGCTTTTTTTCTTTGAGAATTTCGTAGATATGCCAGGATATGGCTTCACCTTCGCGGTCGAGATCAGTTGCGAGGTAAACCGCCTCGGCCTTTCGGGCTGCCTTAACGATTGCATCAACGTGCTTCTTGCTGCCATCGCTAAGTTCGTAGTTCATGGTGAAATTATTTTCTGTATCGACAGCGCCATCCCTGGACGGCAGGTCGCGTATATGACCATAGGATGCCAGTACCACAAAATCTTTACCGAGGTATCGGTTTATGGTTTTCGCCTTGGCCGGCGATTCTACAATAAGCAGGTTCTTAGCCATAATATTAAACTCAAACAAACACCATCTGCCTGCAAGGCAGGAACATTATCAGATGGTAATTTTCTCCAGCTGTAAAGCTTTTCAGTATCAGTCGGACCGAGTTCCGTGGTCGACCCCTATATTATTAGTGCCGATATTCCTGCTCGGTGTCAAACATCAAATCTTCCATCCAGGCAAAATTCGCTTCCTGGCCCGGTTGATTGAACAACACCATTAGCACGACCCACTTCATATCTTCCAAAGTAATCTCGTCGGTTTCCAATGCAAGTACACGGTCGAGGACAAGTTCACGGCGGTGGGCGTCTATGATGCCGGTGTTTTCGAGGTACATCAGGAAATCTCTGCACTCGGTATCCAGACGGGCAATTTCTGATTCAACATAAACGCGGACAGGCCGGTGGTTATCCCGAAACAGGTCAGGCTGATGACGCTGCTCGGCAAGATCGTCCAACCAATTGAAGGCTTTTTCGATTTCCCCATTGGTGAATCCAGCCTGATGGAGATTCTCCTCTAAAGAGTCTCTGTCCGGTGCATCATCTGGTTCGTCGTATAAATAGTTCTCAAAGAGAAACATCAGCACGTCGAGTACGTTTTCTTTCATTATTGGGCCTCTCTTATAGCTGACTGGTTGCTTGTTGCAGCAAACTCAGTCTGGTTCCTCTCCGCTGTCAGGTCACAGCATGGCTGAGACTTATCTCAGCGTCAATGCACATTTGTGTAAAAACTTGTCAGGATATCGACCGAAAGAAGATAAACCATTGAAATACGTTTGAGGAAGGTTGGGACTCTATTGCTGATGTTCAAGCGAGCGATTGAATCGGTCAGCAGCGATACCTGGGTTGTTGCAGAGATTAAAGAAGGAATTGCAGCGGCACCCGTGGGGATTTTCCGATGTTGTATCCTGTTCATATACGCACATAAAGTCCTGCCGCTTGCTTTTTTATCATGCCCTTGAGCTCCATCATCAAAAGCATCGATGATATTTCACGGGCTTTGAGACCAGATTGTTCGATAATTACATCCAGGGGCTTTGGGTCGTAACCCATTACCTCCCAAACCTTGCGGTAGTCCTCATCATCCAGAAGGGTCTCATTGAACTCAGCGGGTTTTTCGGATGGTTCATCAGGCTGGTCAAGCCGTTGGCGAATTTCCATTTGCAGTTCTGCAGCTACAGGCCCCAGTTCCTCCATGATGTTTGCAGTGGTTTCTACCAGTCGAGCGCCTTCCCGGATCAGCCTGTGACAGCCCTTCGCCATGGGGTTGTTCAGAGAGCCGGGCAGGGCGAATACATCACGTCCCTGTTCCGCAGCTTTGCGTGCGGTAATCAGTGTGCCGCTGTTCAGCCCGGCCTCTATGACAAGAACCGCAAGGCTCAAGCCCGAAATGATTCTATTCCGGGATGGAAAATGCTGCCGTCTGGGTGGTGATCCAAGTGGCAGTTCGGAAACCATCGCGCCCTGTGTACGGATGCGTCCGGCCGTTGCACGGCTGCTGTAGGGGTAAACCTGGTCCAGACCGGTCCCGTTAACAGCTATGGTCAATCCCCCCTCATTCAATGCTGCTTCGTGGGCAGCTGTATCAATTCCGCTTGCCAGGCCGCTGGTGATAGTCATGCCCTGACGCGTGAGCGTGGTGGCAAAGTCACGTGCGTGGTCAAGACCACCGGCAGTGGGGTTGCGACTGCCAATAACCGCGATCTGGGGTTGCCACAGACAGCCAGGGTCACCGTCAATAAACAGTGCCGCCGGCGGGTTGGGAATACGTCTTAATAAAACCGGATAGGCATCATCATCCCAACACAAAAGGTGGCGATTTGGGTGAGAAAGCCATTGCAAATCCGATTCAACTTTCTGCTTATCCGGATTGGAAATCGCTGCGATCGTCTCATCCGCCAAGCCGCACCGGGTTAAATCACGTGCGTTGGATTCAGCCACTGCAGACGCGCCGCCCAATGATTCAATCAGCTTGATAAGTGAAGCGCCCCCGAGCGAGGGCGCATTCAGAATAACTAACCAGTCATGTTGTTTCGTAACAACCCCCTTGCTTGCGCCAGGGGTCTTCCGGTCTCTGCCGGCAGCTTCCTGGTCTGTTTAAAGTGTTTCGTCCGGGTGTTTCAGTATGTCACGTTCACGTACCGGTCGTTTTCCATTCATGATCATCGCATAACTGACTTCATCAAAGACCCGGAAAACGAGGATATGGGCACTGTACTGATCCGGCAGGGTAACCTTGCCGCCATTCAGTGTTTTCTGTTGTGCCCAACTTCCAGTCGGGTATTTCACCTCGTCCTGAATTCTTTTACCAGGCCGGAAAGCCGAAAATACATGACCCACCTCAACACCCTGGTTCTGACCGGCATTGATAGCAACGATCTGGTAGTGACCTGCACCATATCTCGCCTGGGTCAGTGCAACGACTTCCATTCCATCCGGTACCGGATCCATTGCATGAGGTAGTAACTGCTCTGGAAAATCGTGATCGTCAATAGGCAATATGTAATCACCTTCTTTAACCTCGGTGCGACCGCTTTGAATCTCCAGAGTGGCGGGATCGCCCTG
>Ga0224504_10001397_pt1 | contig 10725 bp, 8 predicted proteins | sample SF_Oct11_sed_USG_3_FD_170160 | JGI IMG/M metagenome (GOLD analysis project Ga0224504, IMG submission 170160) | Sediment microbial communities from San Francisco Bay, California, United States - SF_Oct11_sed_USGS_24 | ecosystem: Environmental > Aquatic > Marine > Sediment | place: USA: California... | reverse complement strand
GCCCCTCTACTATGAAAGGCTGTGCGCCAATCTGGTCGGGCTCAACGTAAGCGACATTAACCTGCCCGACGGCGAGTCTTTCAAGACCGCGGCGACCATGCAGTCCATCCTTGACCGACTGGCCGACTTACGCGCCAATCGTGATATCGCCGTAATCGCTTTGGGCGGCGGCGTGGTGGGTGATATGGCCGGCTTTGCTGCCGCCTGTTACATGCGCGGCGTAGATTTCATCCAGGTTCCAACCACGTTGCTGGCGCAAGTGGATTCCTCTGTTGGCGGTAAAACCGGCGTTAATCATGCGCGGGGCAAGAACCTGATAGGCGCGTTCCACCAACCGCAGGTGGTCCTCATCGATACGAACACCTTGGACACCTTGCCCGACCGGGAACTCGCAGCCGGACTCGCCGAGGTCATCAAGTACGGTGCGATTTGCGACGCTGAATTTTTTGCCTGGCTCGAAGCCAACATGGCGGCCCTGCTTGCCCGGGATCCGGATGCGCTCGGACATGCCATCCGCCGGTCCTGCGAACTCAAGGCCGAGATTGTCGCCGAGGATGAGCGCGAGGTCGGGCGCAGGGCCATACTGAACTTCGGCCATACGTTTGGGCACGCTATCGAACACTGTCAGGGTTACGGTGAATGGTTGCACGGCGAGGCCGTGGCGGCCGGCATGATCATGGCGGCCAGGTTGAGTGGGCTGCCCGGAGATGACGTCGATCGACTGGCGGCCCTTGTCGCCGCGGCAGGGCTGCCGGCGGAGCCGCCGGTAATTGCCGCAGACGCCTGGATCGACGCCATGGGGATGGACAAGAAAGTGCAGGCGCGGAAGCTGCGCTTCGTGCTTCTCGACACCATCGGTGAGAGCCGCGTCTCGTCTGAGTATGACAGCAGTCGCCTCGATGCAATCGTACGCGGCTAACGAGGCAACCAGCCGCGGCCGGCGTTTCGATGAGCCGCACGCAACCCACCGGGGCGAATATCAGCGCGACAGGGATCGCATCATTCATTCGACGGCGTTTCGGCGCCTCATGTACAAGACGCAGGTCTTTGTTAATCACGAAGGCGACCTGTACCGGACACGGTTGACGCACTCGCTCGAGGTTTCCCAGATCGGGCGGTCGGTAGCTGTCGCCCTGGGTCTTAACGAAGCCCTGACCGAAGCGATCTGTCTGGCGCATGACCTCGGCCACACGCCGTTTGGTCATGCCGGCCAGGATACGCTGAACGTCTGCATGCGCGACTATGGCGGCTTCGAGCACAACCTGCAGTCGCTGCGGGTTGTTGATGAACTGGAAGCGAAATACGCCGATTTTCCCGGCCTGAACCTCATGTTCGAAACGCGCGAGGGCATCCTCAAGCACTGTTCAGCTCGGAATGCGCGCGGCTTGGGTGACGTTGGGGAGCGCTTTCTGAATCGCGGGCAGCCGGGCCTTGAGGCGCAGATCGCGAATCTTGCGGACGCAATCGCCTATAACAATCACGATGTGGACGATGGCTTCCGGGCCGGCCTGCTGACACTGGAGCAGCTGCGGGAACAGACCTTGTTCGAGCAGCAGTATGAGAAGGTTCACACGCGGTACCCGGAGCTCGAAGACCGGCGCCTGATCTACGAGATAATTCGCCGCATGATAGGAACTGTGGTGGGCGACCTCATTGAGGAAACCAAGCGCCAGATCCAGGCAGCCGGCGTTACGTCGATCCACGGCGTTCGCGAGGCGGAGGGGCCGCTGGTAAACATGTCGCCGCCTGTCTACGAACAGCACCTGTCGCTGAAGCGGTTTCTCAATAAGCACCTGTACCGCCACGAGCAAAAGCTCGAAATGACACGGCGTGCGCAGGCCATCGTGCAGGATCTGTTCAACGCGTATTCCGGCGACGTTACACGGATGCCACAGGAATTTGCGGAGCGTGCGGCGCGCGTTGATCAGACGGCGCGCGCCAGGGTCATTGCCGACTACATTGCCGGGATGACAGATCGCTATGCGATCGCCGCCCACGAGGAGCTCGCGGGCTGCTAGAATGCGCAACCCGTGGGGGGTCTGCAGGCCCGCATTCGCGGCTGAAGCCGCTCCAACTGAAGGACTATTTGTGCAGCACAAGAACATTCCAGCCAGAGACCGGCTCATATTCGCAATGGATGTCCCGACCTGCGATCAGGCGAAAGAGCTCGCCGAAGAACTCGGTGACGCGGTCACGTTTTATAAAATCGGACTCGAGCTGATGATGAGCGGTGAGTATTTTGATCTGCTTGACTGGATGCTCGCTCGCGACAAGAAGGTTTTTTGCGATCTCAAGTTTTTCGACATTCCGGCGACGGTCGGTTCCGCCGTGCGGTCGCTAAAAGACCGTGGCGCAACCTTTGTTACCGTGCATGGCAACCGCTCTATCATGGAAGCGGCGGCTGAGAACAAGGGCGATAGCCTCAAGGTCCTCGGTGTTACGGTTCTGACCAGCCTCGATCGTGGCGACCTCGATGACCTCGGCTTCGACTGTGATGTCGGCGCCCTGGTCCTGTCGCGCGCCAGGCAATGCCTGGAATCAGGTTGTGACGGTGTCATCTCTTCCGGTCTCGAAGTGCCGGCGTTACGCGAGTTTGTGGACGAGAAACTCCTTGTCGTGTCGCCAGGCATTCGACCGGTTGACAACAAGCCGGTTGGCGACCAGAAGCGCGTCGTTACCGTCGAGACAGCATTCCAGAACGGCTGCGACCACATCGTCGTTGGCCGCCCTATTCGTGACGCGGACAGTCCGCGCGCCATGGCCGAGGCCATGCAAGACTCAATTGCAAAACAGGTAGGCACCTGATGACTGAACTAAAGAACGATCTGCTACTCAGGGCTCTGATGAAAGAGCCCGTCCCGCGTACACCGCTCTGGATAATGCGCCAGGCCGGACGTTACCTGCCCGAGTATCGCGCGACGCGCGAACAGGCGGGTGATTTCATGAGCCTGTGCCGCAATCCGGACCTCGCGTGCGAAGTTACCCTGCAGCCACTGCGACGCTACGCGCTGGACGCAGCGATCCTGTTCTCTGACATCCTGACGGTGCCCGACGCCATGGGCCTTGGCCTCTACTTCGTAACGGGTGAGGGACCCAAGTTCCGCGATCCGTTACAAACGGTCGATGCCATCCGCAACCTGCGCGTACCGGATGTCGAGAAAGAGCTTGGCTATGTGTTTGACGCCGTGCGCACGATCCGCCGTGAGTTAAATGGCGAGGTTCCGCTGATTGGTTTCGCGGGCAGCCCGTTTACCTGCGGGACCTACATGGTTGAAGGCGGCTCCAGCAGGGAGTTCCCGACGATCAAGGGGCTGGCAGCTGACGCGCCTGAAGCGCTGGACGAGCTCATGGATAAAGTCGCCGACACGACGACCGAGTACCTCAATGCCCAGATCGAGGCAGGCGCCCAGGCGGTGCAGATTTTTGATACCTGGGGTGCGGCGCTGGAGCCGGACGATTTTCGGCGGTTCTCGCTGGCCAGCATGCAGAAGATCGTCGACGGCCTGATACGTGAAAAAGACGGCCGCAGGATTCCCGTAATTTTGTTCACCAAAGGCGCCGGGCCGTTGCTTAAGGACCTCGCGGACACGGGCTGCGATGCGCTTGGCGTGGATTGGACTACCGATCTCGAGCAGGCGCGCGAGTACGTGCAGGATAAAGTCGCACTGCAGGGTAACCTCGACCCGGCAACGCTGCGGGAGAGCCCTGAGGTTATCCGTGAGGGCGTAGCGAGAACGCTGGCCAGCTACGGTAACGGGCCCGGACATGTGTTCAACCTGGGACACGGCATCACGCCGGACATCGACCCGGACAATCTCGGTGTGCTGGTTGATGCGGTGCACGAGATGAGTCCGCAGTACCACACATAATAAGAGGGGACACCTGAAAGGCGTCCCCTCTTCTCTTACTCGTCCCTTAGGGCGCGGCGGAGAATCTTGCCGACATTGGTCTTCGGCAGGTCGTCGCGAAATTCGACGTGTTTGGGTCGCTTGTAACCCGTAAGGTTTTCACGGCAGTGATCAAGGATGTCCTGCTCTGTGACCGACGCGTCTGTGCGCACCGCGAAAATCTTTACAGCTTCACCTGAGCGCTCGTCAGGTACGCCGATTGCCGCAGCTTCGAGTATGCCGTCGAGTTCGACGATGACGTTCTCAATCTCGTTTGGATACACGTTGAAGCCGGACACGAGAATCATGTCTTTCTTGCGGTCTTCAATCCACACGAAGCCATCTTCATCCATGCGACCGATGTCGCCTGTGCGCAGCCAGCCGCCCGGCAGCATAACGTCGGCCGTTTCTTTCGGCCGCTGCCAGTAGCCTTCCATAACCTGCGGGCCCTTGATGCAGATTTCGCCTACTTTGCCGAGTGCCAGTGCGTTGCCGTCGTCGCCGACGATCATGACGTCTGTCGACGGTACAGGCAGGCCGATCGTTCCGGTGAAATCGCTCCGAACCTTGCAGCAGATCGCGACGGGCGAGGTCTCGGTCAATCCATAGCCCTGCAGGATCGGCTGCCCGGTTTTCTGTTTCCATTCCTTGGCTATCGCAGGCTGCACGGCCATGCCGCCCCCGATGGCAACACGCAGGTGGCTGAAGTCGATGTCCGCGAAGCTTGGCGTATTCATTAGCGATGCGAAAATCGTGTTGACGCCAGTGAACAGATTGAATTCGAAGCGTGCGATCTCTTTGGCGAAGCCTTCGAAGTCGCGTGGATTCGTGATCAATACGTTCTCGCCGCCGAGCGCCATCCCGGTCAGGCAATTCCCCTCGAGCGAAAAGATGTGATAAAGCGGCAGAGCGGTGATGGCGATCACCTGATCGACATCGTCATAGACATCGCCCTGCCACGTAATCGTCTGCTGCACGTTGCAGACCATATTGCGGTGACTGAGCATTGCGCCCTTCGAAACGCCCGTCGTGCCGCCCGTGTACTGCAGGTAAGCGATATCGGCATAGCCGAGGTCCACGACGTCGAGTTTTTCGCCGGCGCCCTGCTTGAGGGCTTTGCGGAATGGCGTGCTGTTGGCAAATCGGTAAGACGGCACGGCCTTCTTGACGTAGCGTAATGCCAGATTCATGAAGGCGCCCTTCGGCCAGCTGAGCAGGTCACCGATACCCGTTGTGACGACGTGGTCGATGTCCGTATCGCCGATGATCTCCTCGAGTGTGTGTGCAAAGTTTTCGAGGATTACAATTGCTCGTGCCCCCGAGTCTTTCAGCTGGTGTTTGAGCTCTCGAGCCGTATACAGCGGATTAACGTTCACGACGACGAGCCCGGCACGAAAAATGCCGCACATGGCTACCGGGTACTGCAAGATATTGGGCAGCATGATCGCGACCCGCTCTCCGCGCGTGAGTCCGAGGGTCTTTTGCAGGAAACAGGCGATCTTCATTGACTGATGGTTAAGATCGCCGTAGGTCAGCGTAGTACCCATGTTGGTGTACGCCGCACGATCAGGGTACGCCGCAAAGCTGTGCTCGAACAGGTCGCGAATGGAACGCCATGGTGGCGTAGGGATTTCCTCCGGGATGCCTTCCGGATAAGACTTCAACCAAACTTTTTCCAAGGTCTTTCTCTCGTTTTATTGCGCGTCCAGTGTAGCGCGGATTATGGGCCATGCGTTATCCAAAAGCATGGGCTGCGCCTCGGCGTTAGGGTGAATGCGGTCTTCCTGCAGCAATTCGTCGTTGAGCGCGATGCCGTCCATGAAAAACTCGATCCAGCGTATCTCAAGATCGGCAGCAACTTCGCTGAATACGGCTTCGAAGGCCTGGGTGTAGCGCACGCCATAGTTTGTTGGGATTCGAATACCCAGCAGGACGACTTCGGCCCCTGAATCGCGCGCACGGCGGGCGATGGTCTCGATATTGGTTCGGATGCTGGAGGTCGGAAAACCCCGCAGCCCGTCGTTGGCGCCGAGTTCCAGGATTATGAGGTCCGGCTCGAAGTCGATGATGGCGCTGGCGATCCGCGTGGCACCACCGGCTGTTGTTTCGCCGCTGATACTGGCGTTCACCACGCGATGTTCGTACCCTGTTTCCTCAAGCCGCTTTTGCAACAAAGTGACCCAGGATTGGTCAACGTCAATACCATAGCCCGCGCTGAGACTATCGCCGAAAACAAGGATAGTCGGAGACTCGGCAGCTTGGGCGCTGGCCATCATTAACAAAGCAACAAGAGTAAGAATTCTTCGCATGCCGGATATATCAGCCAAAAACGTGCTTAAAGCACACCAGTTAAGTAAAGAGGTTAGCAGCCCCGAAGGGACTCTGACCATCCTGAAGGATGTCAGTTTCAGCGTCGATGCCGGTGAGACGGTAGCGGTCGTCGGACCGTCAGGGGCAGGAAAGTCCACGTTATTGGCGCTATTGGCGGGTCTCGACCTGCCAACGCGCGGCCATGTGGACCTCAATGGGGCGAATTTGTCGGACCTGGACGAGGACGGACGGGCCCTGGTGCGCGCCGAGAGCGTCGGTTTCGTGTTTCAGTCATTTCACCTGGTGCCGTCGCTCAATGCCCTTGAAAATGTCATGTTGCCGCTGGAATTGGCAGGCCACAGTGATGCGCGGAAGGCGGCGCGAACGATCATCGACAAGGTCGGGCTTGCTGGTCGCTGGAGTCATTATCCCGCGCAGCTGTCAGGGGGCGAAAAGCAGCGCGTGGCGATTGCGCGCGCGTTTGCCACCGAGCCCGCAGTCCTGTTCGCGGACGAACCCACGGGCAACCTCGATGCGCGCACCGGCGCGAATATCATGGAGCTTATGTTCGAGTTGAATCGCAGCTCGTCGACAACCCTGATACTCGTAACGCATGACAACAGCCTCGCCGAGCGCTGCGACCGCATTCTTGCGCTCGATATCGGCAGCCTCGTAAGCGATACAAGGACGGCCGCATGAAAGCGGTCGTGTTTGCCCTGCGGAGTTTTGGACGCGAGTTGCGCTCGGGAGAGGTGCTCGTGTTGCTGGCCGCAGTCGGCCTTGCTGTCGCGGCACTGACGGCGGTCGGGTTTCTTACCGATCGTATCGGCAAGGCCGTGGCAATGCAGGCCAATGAGGTCTTGGCAGCCGACCTGAGGTTGCGTTCCCAGGCGCCGGTACCCGATGAGTGGCGTGAGCTGGCGGCCGACTATGACCTGCTCGCCGCCGATACGATGTCATTCCCGTCGGTGGTTTTCCACGGCGATGACAATGCGCTGTCGTCGATCAAGGTTGTCAGCGATCTGTACCCGCTGCGCGGGGCAGTTCGCGTCTCGGACGACCTGTTCGGCGAGCAGCGCGCAGTCGACGATATTCCGGCAGCCGGAGAAGTCTGGGCCGATGGCGCGCTGCTCGCGCGGGTTGGCGCCGAGGTGGGTGACCTGCTCGATATCGGGGAATTGCAGCTAAGAGTCTCGGCGGTACTGACGTATCGTCCCGACCAATCGATTGGATTCGCGTCGCTGGCGCCGACGGTCATGATGAATATCGCGGACATCGACTCGAGCGGACTGATCGGCGAGGGCAGCCGCGTTGCCTACGCGTTGCTCGTGGCGGGCGATGAAGAGAATGTCGCCGAATTCAATGAAGCTATTCAGAAAATTCTGCCGGACGAAATTCGCGTGCGCAGCCAGGAAGAGAGCAGCGAGCGCGCTTATAACGCGGCGGATCGTGCACAGCGTTTTCTGTCGCTTACCGCGGTCATCAGCCTGTTGCTGAGCGCTGTTGCTGTTGCCATGTCGGCGCGCCGGTTTGCACACCGGCGTATGGATACCGTTGCGCTGATGAAGAGCCTGGGTGCGACGCAGGGCTTCGTCATCAAGGTGGCGCTGGTACAGCTGCTGCTGCTCGGGATCATGGGCGTTGCGCTTGGCAGTATTGCCGGCTACATCGCCGAAGAGTTGTTGGCGCGCATCCTGTCCGATCTGCTGGCCGGACCCCTGCCCGATACCGGCTTGCGCCCGGTCATTCTCGCGAGCGGCAGTGCGCTAATCCTGATGTTCGGCTTCGCCTTACCGGCCATGATCCAGTTGCGCAATACACCGCCATTGCGCGTGTTGCGGCATGATGCGATGCCGCCCGCGCCGTCGCGCGTACTAGTGGTGGGTCTCTCGCTGGCGGCCGTCACCGCGCTGCTGTATCGCTCCGTAGGCGACCCCCGCATGCTGTTTATCCTGATCGGCGGCATCGTCGTAATCGCCGGCGCCCTGTATCTCGTGGGTCGTGTCCTGGTTGCCGTCATCGGTCGTGCGCGCTCAGGCGTTGGCGTTGCATGGCGATATGGACTGGCCAATGTTGCCCGCCGCGGTCGTGACAGTGCGGTGCAGGTGGTTGCCTTCGGTCTGAGCATTACCGTGCTGTTGTTACTGACAATTGTCCGGACCGATTTGCTGGAGGGCTGGCAACAGACGCTCGACGAGAATGCGCCGAACCATTTTCTGATCAATATCCAACCGCACGAAGTAGATGCGGTTGGTGCAATGTTCGCCGAACGTGATATGGAGGTACCGACGTTTACGCCGCTGGTTCGTGCCCGCATGACAACCATCAACGGCGAATCGGTCAAGGAGCGCGAGTACCCGAACCGGGATGGCGAGTGGCTCGCGAATCGTGAAGCGAACCTGTCGTGGTCCGCTGCACTCAGTTCGAGCAATGACATTCTCGAAGGGGCCTGGTGGTCAGCCGATTACTCAGGCCCGCCGCTGGTTTCGATCGAAGAAGAGGCCGCGACCGACACGGGCGTAACGATCGGCGATCGCCTCAATTTCTTTGTTGCAGGTCGAGAGGTCGAGGCCGAGATCGCGAGCATTCGAAAAGTGAACTGGGATTCGTTCCAGCCAAACTTCTTCCTGGTTTTGTCGCCCGGGGCGCTCGAGGGAATGCCGACGACATTTATTTCGAGTATGCGCATACCGGATGATGAAACATCAATGCTTGTTGGGTTGATGCGTGCGCATCCGAGCATCTCGGTGATTGATCTTGGCGCCATCCTGGAGCAGGTGCGTGGCATCATTGAGAAAGCGAGTCTCGCTGTACAGGCCGTTTTCATGTTCACGCTTGCCGCGGGTATTGCAGTGCTGTTTGCCGCTGTCCAGTCGACCATCGATGAGCGCCGTTTTGAAAGCGCGATGTTACGCGCGCTTGGCGCGCGTCGACGCACGGTGTTCGCCGGCGTCATGGCTGAGTTCGCGGCGCTTGGCGCCGCGGCTGGCGTTCTCGCGTCGGCCGGGGCCTCGATTCTTGCGGCGGTGGTTGCCGTGGAATTGTTCGAGCTGCCCTACGAGTTTAATCCTGTCATCTGGGTGGCGGGTGTCGGTGCCGGCATCCTGGTGGTGTGCATAAGCGGTTTCTTTGCCGCTCGAGGCGCTGTCAATGCCGCACCGGTCGACGTACTTCGGGGAGCGCCGGTATGAGCGAGAACAAATTGTCGTGCGGCGTGGTTCTTGCGAGGCGAACGGACGATGGCTGGGTCACCCTGATGTTGCGTGCGTTTCACCACTGGGACTTTCCGAAGGGGATACGTGAACGCGGCGAGCAGCCCATGGAGGCTGCAGTGAGAGAAGTGGGGGAGGAGACAGGTGTGACCGACCTGGCATTCGACTGGGGAGATCGCTTTTTTGAGACGGGCCCCTACAGTCGCGGCAAGGTCGCCCGCTACTTTATTGCGGCCACTGCGGAAACGGATGTTGAAATGGGCATCTCGCCGGAGACTGGCGAACCCGAGCATCAGGAGTGGCGTTGGGTGACCTTCGATGAGGCTTACGACCTTGGCTCCCCACGTGTTCGATCGATCGTGCAGTGGGCGCGGCAGATCATCGGCACCTGAAACAGGTTTCCGTCAGACCACTCGGCACCGTTCTCGGCCGTCGAGGAATGCAGCAATGTTCGCCGTGAGTTCGTCGACCGCGTTCTGGCGACCGGTCAGGGTTCCCCAGGCAATGTGCGGCGTCACCAGCAGGTTGCTGCCCCGGTAGTCGAGGAGCGGATCACCATCGACGGGTGGTTCCTTTGGCAGGACGTCCACGGCAGCGGCTGCTATCTCCCCGTCGCGTAGCGCGCGCGCCAACGCCGCCGAATCGACCAGGCCGCCGCGTGCGGTATTGATCAATATGGACGTGCTCTTCATCGCCTTGAATTCGGCCGTGCCGAACAAGCCGCGCGTGGCTTCATTGAGAGGGCAGTGCAGACTGATCGCATCGGCACGAGCGAGCAGTTCCCGCATCGGTACACGGTCGCGCGTAACGTCATCGCTCCCCGGACGCGCCGCGACGAGCACCTTCATGCCGAACGCCTCTGCGATTCGCGCAACGCCCTTGCCAAGTTCGCCGTAACCGACGATGCCAAGTGTCATCGCAGACAGCTCGCTGATCGGGTGTGTGAGCATGCAAAAGCTCTCGGCTTTCTGCCATTCGCCGGCACGTACGTCTGTGTTATACGGGCCGAGGTTATGTGCGAGATTCAGCAAGCAGCCGAACACATGCTCAACGACCGATGCTGTGCAGTACGCTCGAATATTGGCGACGGCGACGCCATGCTTCTTCGCTGCCACGAGGTCGACGTTATCCGTGCCCGTAGCGGTCAGGCCGATAAAGCGCATTTCAGGCGCGTTCTCGAACAGCGATTCAGAGATCAGGATCTTGTTGCCCAGCACGATCTCTGCACCGGCAATGCGCTCGGCGACCTGGTCGTCATCGGTGTCGTCGTAGAACTCAAGGTCTGGTAACACTGCACACAGCTCGGTGACATCAAG
>Ga0224504_10001395_pt1 | contig 10739 bp, 8 predicted proteins | sample SF_Oct11_sed_USG_3_FD_170160 | JGI IMG/M metagenome (GOLD analysis project Ga0224504, IMG submission 170160) | Sediment microbial communities from San Francisco Bay, California, United States - SF_Oct11_sed_USGS_24 | ecosystem: Environmental > Aquatic > Marine > Sediment | place: USA: California... | reverse complement strand
GCCGTCATTGCCAAACCTGCTGACCCGACTCCACTTGTGGGTGCTTACGCAATTCGCTTGATGCATGAAGCCGGAGTGCCCACAGATGTGCTGCACCTGCTCTACGGACGCGGCTCGAAGATGGGCGCCAAAGTGGTATCAGATGAGCGGATCATTGGTGTCGCCCTGACCGGTTCAACAAGCACTGCCCAGACCATCAACCGCTCGCTGGCTGCCAAGAACGGAACCATCAATACGCTCATCGCTGAAACCGGTGGTCAGAATGTCATGATCGTAGATTCCTCCGCACTACCGGAACAGGTCACCGATGACGTTTTAACGTCCGCCTTCTCTTCTGCCGGTCAGCGCTGCTCAGCCCTGCGTGTGTTGTATCTGCAAGACAGCATTGCCGACAAGGTGATCGATATGCTGAAAGGCGCACTGGCAGAAAGGCAGATCGGTGACCCGCTCGATCTGGCTACTGATATCGGTCCTGTCATCAACCTCAGTTCGCGTAATGGACTGGAAAAGCATATCGACCGCATGCACAAAGATGGCAAGCTGATTGCCAGGGGCAAGATACCTGACAACCTCGAAAATGGCACTTACTTCGCACCACATATTTTCGAGATTCCTGCCCTCTCAACACTCACCGATGAAGAGTTTGGTCCTATCCTGCATGTGATCCGTTATAAGCACGGCGATATTGAAAAGGTCATGTCTGATATTGCAGATACGGGCTTTGGTTTGACCTTCGGTGTGCACTCTCGTATCGAAGGCTACTGGCTGGAATTATTCGCAAAACATTCCATCGGCAACACCTATGTCAACCGCAACATGATCGGCGCAGTCGTGGGTGTGCAACCCTTCGGCGGCATGGGCCTCTCAGGCACCGGCCCCAAAGCCGGCGGGCCGCACTACCTGCTGCGCTTCGCCAATGAGAAGGTATTGACGATTAATACTGCAGCGATTGGTGGTAATACTGAGCTGTTCAGGCTGAATGAAGGTACATAGGGTGGGTAACTCGTTACCCACGTGACCCTATCAAGCTGGGAAACCCTCTCAATGGAGGGGGTCTGTTGTTTCATTGGATTTAGCAGTGAGGGGGCGCAGGGATAAAGAAATAGGTGGATCAGAAAAAGGTGTGTAAACAGTCACGCACCCAACAAAGAAGGTGGCTAGGCGTTCCGCATCTTGCTTTCAACAATCTTGAGAAAATCAACGATGTCCTGATCTTTCACAAGCGCGCTATCTACTTCACTTCCGCAAATGGCCTTCAGCTCTTCCAGATCAAGGTACTCGGGGTGGTGCACTTCGGCGATAGAGGCGTAATGAAACTCGGCGTTATCTTTTTTGACAATCAGTGAGTAAACGTGAATGACCGGTTGGACTTCACCAATATCGCCAAAGAGTGCATGAACATCTGAGAAATCTGTCAGTGTTTCCAGTTGGCCGATATATTGGTGGCGTTTATCGATAGTCCAGCCATTGTCTTTGAATACAATTCCAATGGACTGGCCGTTGATGATCGCTTCGTGTTCTTTCTGGAATGCCGCTTCAATCACGGCAGGGTACATAACCACCGCAAATGTCCGGTTTGTCTGAAGCCCATCAGTGGTACTGAACAAATTTGAGACGCGTATCCTTAGACCGTTCTCGACGATTTCGATGCCATAATTACCGAACTTCAACCGGATTCTGTCACTATTCCCCAGTTCGGGAATCTGCTTTTCAGCAGCAGGGCTTTCGCCTTGAAGTATTTTTGTCGGGTCACTGGCAAACATGAAATCAGCTTCGATTAATGACAGAGCGCGTACTTTACTACAGCGCTGTTCAACGTGCATGTATGTTGAGCCTGATATGACCTCATCAGGCTCATCAATTCATACCTGTACTTGCGAAATTCACCGTCGAAAACCATGCTATTGCTGAACTATCTCACGCAATGCTGACATTGGAACCGACCCCGTCGCAAGCACCTTATCGACGAAATCCCGGGTGACAAAGTCTTCACCCAGACGTTGTTGCTCTTCCTGCCAAAGCTCATCAAATCCATGATAGCCAACAAAATATGAAGTCAGTTGCAAAGACATGTACAAACCAGATACCCGGTTCCACAGGTTTTCTGCAAACTGGGCCGGCAATAAACCACGCGTGCTGGCGAATTCGATGACACGCTCCTTGCTCCAGCCCTGTGTATGCACCATGACGCTGATATAGGCCCGTGTCGCGTTTTCCAGGCGCTTGCGCAAATGCGCCAGACGGGTGAGTTTATTGCCATCACCCCAACCTGCTTCCAACATCACCACCTCAACGAAAGAGGCCCAGCCTTCTGAATAATACTGGTTGCTGAACAAACCACGTATTTTGCTTGCTTGTGACAGACCCACCTTGAATTGCATGTCATGACCGGGCCATAGTTCGTGCGCAATGATCATCCGGTTGAAATGATTGTTGAATGACCGGTAGAACCCGTCCTTTTCCTCCTCGGGAGCATCATCGGGAATTGATGGCAAATAAAGCAGGGTTTTTGCATCGGGGTCGAAAGGACCGGGCGGAAACACGCCTCCGATCCTGGCAAATGGAGAATGCGACGGTAACAAGTCGATGATAATATTGCGGTTTGCCGGTACCGTTGCCAGTTCATGCTCTATCACAAAATCAATAGATTCCTCGGTGGCCTCTTTAAACACACGTAGAAAATCCTGCCGGTTGTCCTCGCGATCTTCCTCCATGGCAGCAAGGGCAGCATCAAGTAGTGCCTGGCCTGATGGCCTGTCGGCACTCTTGTGTTCTTCATCCCACCAGGCTCCTGACAAATCCAGCATCAGTTCGCGTACCCGGTCGATTTCCTGCAGGGCAATGACCGTCAAGTTTTCAGGGCTTACATTGTTATCCGAGAAAATCGCGAGCTTACGTTTATAAACTTCCGGTCCGAACTTGTCTGGCACTGAAGCCACCGGTAAGACCTTGTCATTGATATGGCTGGCCAGGTCACGCATCTGTTGCGTGGTCTGGGCTACCGATTCCAGAAACCCCTCCAGATCATCTTCTTGCGTCCAGGCAATTGCTTCCGTCGGCAGTTTTTCTTCATAAAACCCGATCGTCCGCTCAAGTGACTTCAATGCGCCTTTGGTTCTTGCCGGGTTACCATTTTTTATGTTTTCGATGCCCAGACGACACAATGCAGAGACACCTTCGACACGCGCTAAGACGGCTTTGTAAGTCTCAGCCTTGCTCAACCTATCCGACACCAGCACATAGGTCAGTGCCTCTGAAATCTTGCCCGTATACCATTGCGGTTGCCGTGTAAGCGGTTCATCCTGCTCCCAAAGCTCCAGTTCCAGCCTGACCTGCCGCAATAGCACCTGCGCATCAACACGTTCATTCAAAGAGGCACTTTCGGGAATGGACATCAGGGTTTTCTCTGCCTGTTGGTTAAACAACAGCCAGTCTGCAACGCGTTGTTTTGAGAAATCTTCAAATCGCCAGGCGGCAGACTTTTGACCCTCTCCAAATGCTGAGCTCGGGTAGAAGTCTTTCCATTGATCCATATAGGCGTCAATCAACTCCTGCGTCTGAGCCTGTAATGTGGGAACCCACAAAACCATGACAACAGCCAATAACCATTTTCCAATTCTGCTTACGTGAACACCGGAACGGTTTTTATTTAACACCCTGCGATTCATCTGGTTCTCCTTGCGCCCCCGAAAGCGTCAATAAGATCAAACTTTCCGGTATAACGCAATCAATAACGATCATCATCTGGCACAATATAAATCGCCCGGCACGAAGAGGATTCCACATGGTAAAGTGACCGGCCATTGCGATGTGAATTTTCCACATTGCTTGCTATCAATTCATACGCCGGGAGGCCGTTTGACCGGATGGATCTAAAACTACCAAGAACCACGCTAAGGGATGACTATTCCATTTCAAAGGTGATCAAGGGAGGGTGGCAACTGGCCGGTGGTCACGGGGCTATTGATGAGCAACAGGCCATTGCCGATATGCGCGATTTTGTCAGCGCAGGAATCACGACATTTGATTGCGCGGACATCTATACAGGTGTTGAGGAATTGATCGGCAAGTTTCTGAGGAAGTATAAAGGCGACTTTATCGGCGGTGAACTTGCGCCGGTTCAGATTCACACCAAGTATGTACCCGACTTTGATGCCCTGGCGACGGTATCAAAAGTGGACACGGAGAAAATTATCGACCGCTCTCTCAAGCGCCTGGGTGTTGAGCGGCTCGACCTGGTGCAGTTTGCCTGGTGGGATTATTCGGTCCCTCGTTATGTTGATGTTTGTTTACAACTGGCTGACCTGCAAAAAGCCGGCAAAATCCGCTATATAGGCGCCACCAATTTCAATGCTTCCAGTTTAGGTGAAATGCTGGACGCGGGTTGTCCGATAATCACCAACCAGGTTCAGTATTCGGTTCTTGATAACCGTCCTGCAGGCCGGATGCAGAAACTCTGCCAGCAACACAATATATCTTTCCTCTGCTACGGGTCCGTGGCGGGCGGTTTTCTGACAGAGAAATACCTCGGTGTGACACATGGGCAGTTTTCGGAGAACAGATCCCTTGTGAAGTATCAGTTGATCATGGAGGAAACCGGGGGGTTTGATCACTTTCAAGATTTACTGCAGGTTCTCAAAAACATAGCAGATGAGCACGATGTGCGGATTGCAGAAGTTGCCGCCCGGTATGTCTTGCAGCAGAACTCCGTGTCAGCTGTCATCATTGGCGCTCGAAACGCCAGCCATCTGCAGAGTTTAAAAAAGCTGGCCAGCCTGACCCTGGACGCAGCAGAGATTAAAAAAATCCAATCCATCATTCAAACAGGACCCGCTGTTCCTGGTGACGTTTATGATATTGAGCGCGACAAGGATGGCCCGCATGGACGCATCATGAAGTACAACCTGAATGAATCGGCCACTAACTGAACATGAGTAAGATCACCGGTTTGTTCTCCAAAATTGTAGGCCCCGCAGCAGTGATGGCGGCGGGTACGATGGGCGCGGGTGCGGTGGCCACCTTCATTCTTGCCGGTGCCTGGTTCCGTTATGATCTATTGTGGGTTGTAGTTGCCATCCTGCCCCTGTTTGTCATCTTTGTAGACTCCGCTTCACGTATCGGTCTTCTGAATACCGATGACGGCATCCTCTCGCTCATCCGCTCACAAATTCATCCATCGCTTGCCTGGTTGATTCTTCTGATCAACGTACCCGTGCATTTACTGGTGGCTATGGGTCAGATGTCTGTCATGACCTCGGCACTGATGTCGGTGTTTACTTTTTATCCGCCCGAAGCCGGTGCCCCGTCAGATTACGTGCAGACTTACAGAATTGCCGAAACCGCGCTGTCGTTGGTGGTTGCCACCTTTATCTATTGGTTACTTTCATCCAACGGCTATGAGCGTATGCAAAAGGCAATGACATCATTAATGATTGTCATGTTGGTTTGCTTCCTCGTTGTGGCCTTACGTGGTTTTCAGGAATTACCCGCCATACTCGCTGGTTTCGTTCCGAAGATTCCCGACGACCTTGCAGTACCAGGTTCCGACAGCATGCGTCTTTCTGGACCATCCATCATGGCCATTATTGGTACTGCGCTGGCACCGGCTGCGTTATTGGGTATCCCTTACATGAGCGCGGACAACAGCAAGGGAACACCTGATCTGAAACGTGAGTTCCGAAAAGCGGTGATTAACCTTGGAGTGGTCTTTGGTTGTTATTCAATCTTTGTGATGGTGGCGGGTGGTTTTGCGCTCTACGGTCTCGCAGATCACGCACAGATCGACACGGTTCACGAGGCAGGAAGGGTATTGGTAAAAGCATTTCCTGCCGGCCTTGGTTTCCTGGGGCCACTCATATTCTCAATTGGTATTAGCCTGGCAGCGCTGACCACCTTTGTCGTTGTGGTACAGGTCGTCAGCTACTGGCTGCTTGATATGCTTGGTTTTGACTGGCATGACCGGGCCGATAATGTGCGATTCAAACACATGTTGAAATTCTGGATTTTTGTTCCCGCAATCCTGGCCCCGTTTTGGAGTTTCCCTGCCCTTTTAAAAGTATTGCTCTTAATGGGTGTCAATGCACTGTTGATACCGATGGTGATGATTATCGTGATCGTACTGGTGAATCGCCAACAGGTGATGGGGCCTTACCGGGCGAACACCGGCCGTAATGCGATACTTGTTATTGGCGCGATTATTTCGATATGGCTGTCGGTGGTGAAACTGCCGGGATATATTGCGATGGTTTTTTAACCCATCAAACTGGATATAAAATAGCGCTGACTTAACTGCCGGCCTGAATGGAATATCATGAAAAAAGACATGGACCAAAGCGACGAGTTTGAATTGTATGACCTTAAAGTCGTGGTGGAATCAATTGAAGGCAATTGCACCTGCAACATGGCTGTAGGTGATTATTTCAACCTCAAAGGTGGCAAAATCTCTCTTCCTGCCAAACAGGACTTCTGTCTTTATGCCTTGCAGTCAGCCATACCCTTATTACCTGCCAAACAACGTCAATGCCACCCCGCGGACTGGATAGAAACCGATAGCCGCTGTGTGTGCCCGGACCCGGCCTGTCGTCTGACCATGCGTATCGACCGGGTTGGAAATCGTCGGCTTAAGCATGACGATGTTAGTCCGGTTTCCTGGGATGAAGTTAAGGGGTAGACCGACCCGCCAGTAAACCGGTAAAGAGTGCTTGAAGATTTGGCGCATTAAGACCTGGTTGATTTCGCACATACAGTTCCGATACACGGCCCCTTAAGTCTCTTCCTGACAAAAAATATCTGAAAGATTTTCATTCCATTTCGGGTCATCTCTCCAGTTGCTCGCCACTTTCATTAGTGGCACCGGACTTTATCGTGCAAACCAGAGGCAGGTTAATGACGTTCAAACCAAACCCGAACCACAACTTGGCCCTTGTGTTGAGAATCCGTACGCGGTCAGTTGGTTTGTTGAGGAACTGCCTTTTAGCCTCACTGCTACTGCCATTTTTCCTGCTAAGCCAGGCAGCCATGGCCCAGTCACCACCAATTATGGTGTTGAACTCCGGTCTCAATGATGCCTGGTATGCCCCTGAAACAGACGGACAGGGTTTTTTCATAACGATTTATCCCGAGCTTGGCAGCGTGTCATTGGCTTGGTTTACCTATGACACAGAGCTACCTTCAGGTGAGTCACAAGCCAACCTGGGTGACGCCGGCCATCGCTGGCTGACAGCTGTGGGTCCGTTTAGCGGGAATACCGCAACTTTAACGATTTATGTCACCAGGGGTGGTCTGTTTAACTCTGTGGTACCGGCCACTTCAACAGATCTCGCCGGTGATGGCACGATCACCCTTGAGTTCAGAGATTGCACCTCGGGTGTAGTGAGTTATGACATCACTTCATTGGGTAAATCAGGCCAGATTCCGATCCAACGTGTTGCGACAGGCAACATTCCGCTTTGCGAGGCGCTCATCCCCGAGGATCCCGAGGTCTGTACCAGGCCGGAACCGGATAAGAGCCATGGCCCCAATAACCCAACCGTAACAAATGGAACAATCATTTCGCGGCGCACAGATATCGTTGATGGTGGACCTGGACCGGATGGTATTCCGCCACTGGAGACACCGGCATTTACTTCGAACCTGGACTCTACCGGTCTTGACCCCGAAGAGTTGGTCGTAGGTGTCAAGGTTGGCAACGACATACGCGCCTATCCACATGACATCATGAACTGGCATGAAGTTGTAAACGATACATTCACCACTAACGGCTCAAGCGAAAACGCGACGCTGAGCTACTGCCCCTTAACCGGTTCAGCCATGCTATGGAAATCATTTATGGAACCGGGTGACGAAACCTTTGGTACCAGCGGTATGCTATTCAACTCGAACCTGATTTTATACGACCGTGAGAGGGTCAATTACTGGTCACAAATGCTGGAGCAGGCCGTCGTGGGAACAGATGTAACTCGAATTCCTGACCGTTTACCGGTTGTGGAAACCAGTTGGGCCACCTGGAAAACCATGTACCCGGAAACGAAATTACTGACAAGGGATACCGGCTTTTCACGTGACTACGACGATTACCCTTACGGTGACTATCTGGAAACTGAACGATTGATTTTTCCAGTAAATAATTCAAACGATTTCCGGCTTTGGAAAAAAACACGGGTTTTGGGTATTAATGTTGGCGATAGCTCCAAGGTCTATCCCATCAATGTATTTAGCAACGCCGTGGAGGTTATCAACGACACCACAGGTGATATGCAAACCGTCGTGGCGGGCAGTAGTGATCTGAATTTTGGCGTGGTGTATAACCGTCAACTGGAGGATTGCACCGTGCTTGAGTTCGAGGCAGTGCAGAACAGGCTTCCGATTGTCATGCGTGATAACGAAGGTAATGAATGGGACGCTTTCGGGGTTGCGGTCAACGGTGACAGAGCCGGGCAGCACTTAGAAAAAACCAATTCCTATATCGCTTACTGGTTTGCCTGGACTGCGTTTTTCCCCGGTGCAGATATTCATCAGTGATATTCAGGACTCTGAAGCCCGTTCTTGGATTACTGCTGTATTTTGGTCTGCAAAACCTTGCATATGCCGCTACCTGCAGTTGCGCGGGCGTGCCTTTGCTGGCCTCTATCGATACCTCTGCCAAGGAAAAGGGTCAACTATTCATCACTTACAACGCTGAAAACCATCAAATCAGTGATCTTGTCAGTGGCTCCCAGGACGTACCGGATGAGACAGACCGGGACCGTCATTCCTTTTCACAGGTATTATCTGCAAGTTATGCGATGACGGATCGCTGGTCGGTTTCCGCCCTGGTTTCCTATGTCAGGCATACTCGGGACATCGGCTCAAGCTTCCTGGGTAAAACAACCTCATCCGGTATTGGTGACAGTGTTCTCCTGCTGAGATACACACCGTTATTTATCACACCCTTTTCGCGCCACGAGGTGTCACTGGGCCTGGGGTCAAGAATACCGACAGGTGATGATGATTATGGCGACTTGTTTATCCTTTCAGAGGATATGCAACCCAGCACAGGTGCCTTTGGTGGAATACTCTGGACCAGTTATAGCTACGCTTTTAACCAGGCGGCTACACTGCAATTCAATACATCGGCAAACTACACCTACAACGGTGTCAATGAACGCGAATACCGCTTTGGTCATGAGTTCAACTTTGCGATGGGGCTTGGACACAGCATTGGCACCCGATTCAGCTACTCCGCAGCGGTTCGCTACCGCAGCACCAGGCCTGATCGCCGTTTAGGGTTTGAAATCCCGAATACCGGTGGTAAGTGGGTGGATTTCATACCTGCGGTTTCTTACGCAGTGACTGACAAATTCCAGCTTGGTCTGTCCGGGCGAATTCCAGTCGCGCGAAACCTCAATGGCGTTCTGCAGTTCACCACCAGTTACGCTTACGCATTCTCGGCATCCTATGCATTTTAAATCACTCATATCTCTCTGCCTGACCCTGCTGTTGGTACATTCCGTGCACGCACAGGAGGCCACGCCATCGTTCAGTGGAACCACCCTGAACACCGGTCAGCAAATCGACCTTGACGGGTTTAAGGGTAAGGTGGTACTCGTTGATTTCTGGGCATCCTGGTGCCCTCCCTGCCTGGCATCATTACCTGCCTATAATAAAATGCGACAGGAGATAGGCACTTCTGATTTTGAGATCATTGCCATCAATGTAGATGAAGATACCGAAGATGGTTTGAAGTTTCTTGAGAAACACCCGGTAGACTATCCCGTCCTTGCTGACCCTACTGGCCAGATCGGCATCCCCTGGGGCATCCGGACCCTGCCCCGCTCTTTCCTGCTAGACCGAGATGGCAAGCTCATTACAACTTACAAGAGCTTTAAAAAGGGTGACGAAGTAAAAATACAACAGCAAATCACTGCCTTACTGGAGCAGTAGATACCGCCGTAGACTTCTGTCATGACCCTGGATCAAGCCATGACTTTTAAAGGCTGTAATACAGGTTCATCTCGAAGGGATGTGGGCGATTGCGAACGGCCACTACCTCTTTCATCTTTTCTTCTATCCAGCTATCGATCAATTCACGGTTGAAGACACCACCGGCTGTCAGGTATTCGTGGTCATCCTTCAGTGCCTCCAGCGCTTCCTCAAGAGAAGCTGGAATCGAGGAGAGGCTCGCTTGCCGGTCTTCCGGCCAGTCAAAAATATTATCGTCAAAGGGGCCGTAGCAGTTTTCCTCGTTCGGAAAAATGGAGTTCTTGATACCATCCAGACCAGCCATCAACAGGGCACTCATAGCCAGGTAGTAATTGCAGGTACCATCACCCGTTCTAAACTCAATACGCTTGGCATCTTCGCTGGTCGCGTACTTGGGAATTCGTATCGCCGCACTGCGGTTGGCAAGGCCAAAGAAGAGTTTGACCGGAGCCTCAAAGCCCGGTAACAAGCGTTTGTACGAATTGGTACTCGGGTTGGTGAGAGCCGCCAGGGAACGGCCGTGCTTCAGGATGCCTCCGATAAAACACAGGGCCTCATCGGAAAGATCGGCATAACCACCCTTCCGGTAAAAAATATTCCGCCCGTCCTTACGCAACTGGATATGAAAGTGCATACCGTTGCCAGGCTCATCATACAAAGGCTTGGGCATAAAGGTGGCGGTCAGATTATGTGAAAGTGCACAGTTGTGGATGATATCTTTCACGTACATCATCTTGTCGGTGATGAGTTCAAAAGGCAGCAGTTCCGTTTCGATCTCC
>Ga0224504_10001394_pt1 | contig 10748 bp, 7 predicted proteins | sample SF_Oct11_sed_USG_3_FD_170160 | JGI IMG/M metagenome (GOLD analysis project Ga0224504, IMG submission 170160) | Sediment microbial communities from San Francisco Bay, California, United States - SF_Oct11_sed_USGS_24 | ecosystem: Environmental > Aquatic > Marine > Sediment | place: USA: California... | reverse complement strand
GGCCCGCATGAAAAGTCTGCCCGGCATCAGTGAGATGCTGGCCGATATGCCGGAATATATGCGCACCGGGTTCAGGGACTCGCAGGTACGGCTGGCGCACGAGTTCGCCAACCTGGTCAACGATGATGTGGTCACGGAGACCGAGGCTAACCAGGAGGACAACCCGAATTCCGTGATGGTGTTGCTGGGCAGGCTTGGCGACAGCCTGGAACCCGGCAGTGCCATGCGTATCGTTTCACCCTATATATTTGTCGCCAGGTACTACGACAAGGAGGGCAATGTTATAGAAGACGGTGCCCTTGATGCTCGCCAGTGGTTGCGTGAACATCCGGAGAACCGTATAGAAGTCGTCACCAACTCGGTGCTTACCAGTGATAACTTTTTGGCCCAGTCCATTATTGATATGGATGTGGGGCCGCGGACACTTTTGACACCGGAGATGGAGGCGGCATGGCTCTCCAGCCTGGAAGAGGGTGAACTCAACCCGCAAGTGGTGGAAAGCGAGGAGTGGCAACGGCTCATTAACCACCCGCAACTGTTTATTTACCAGACCGGCAAGCTGGATGCGGCGCTGCTGGGAAAGGGAGATGAGCATTACGGGAAGCTGCATGCAAAGTTTCTCATCGGGGGCGATATAGGTTTCGTTGGAACTGCCAACTTTGATTACCGCTCCCGGTTGTTTAACAATGAGATGGGGTTTTTTCTGAAGAACCCCGAGTTGCTGGATGACCTGGACGAGGCCTTTGAAATTTTGAAGGCACAGTCCTATCGCTGGGGTACACCGGAGTGGCTGCAGATGCGCCGGGAAGTCATGGAGGCGGGCGGGATCAAGGGCTGGTCGACCCGTAATCAGCGCGGTATTTTCAAATTCCTGCGAGCCACCGGCCTGGACTGGCTGATTTGACGGCATCAATCAACAGGGACCGGGATGGTTTTTGCTGAAAGATATTTGCCACGGAAACACACGGAAATACACGGAAGAAAATGCCTTGCCGGACAGAATATTTCCGTGTATTTCCGTGTTCTTCCGTGGCTAAGCAGGTTTTTTAAAAAATACTCCTGAGTAAGCATGATTAGGCGCTGACCGCATCGACCAGTTGATTTGATAGAATCAATCGACACGGACCGGGATGGTTTTTGCTAAAAGATATTTGCCGCGGAAACACACGGAATTACACGGAAGAAAATGCCTTGCCGGACAGAATATTTCCGTGTATTTCCGTGTTCTTCCGTGGCTAAACAGGTTTTTTAAACGACACTTTTAATTGAGTACGATTGGACACTGGACCCCATTGATTATTCTGTTCAACAAACCTTTTCGGGTGCTGTCGCAGTTCACTAGCGACAGCGACAAGGCAGTACTGGCCGATTATATTGATATCCCGGGGGTGTACTGTGCCGGTCGGCTTGATTACGACAGTGAAGGTCTGCTGGTGCTCACCGATGACGGCAAGTTACAGCAGCGTATAGCGAATCCCGCCTGGGGCAAGGAAAAGGGCTACTGGGTGCAGGTGGAAGGCGAGCCGCCGGAAGAGCATCTTGCCGCGCTGCGCAAGGGCGTGGTACTCAAGGACGGGAAAACGCGCCCGGCCAGGGTTGAGCGGATTGAATTGCCTGATATCTGGCCGCGTACTCCGCCGATCCGCGAACGAAAAAATATTCCCGCCAGTTGGCTAAACCTGACCATAAGTGAAGGCCGCAATCGGCAGGTGCGACGTATGACCGCACATATTGGCTATCCAACGTTGCGATTGATCCGCTACCGGGTGGCTGACTGGTTGCTTGATGATATTGCAGTGGGTAAATATGTCGTCTGTTGATGACATAAAAAATGGCGGCCTGTCAGGAGGCCGCCACAGGGATGATGTTCACATCCATCTCACAGAGTGGGAGTCACTGTGTACAAACATTATAACCAGGCAAACCGGGGATGGAATGTGGCACAGTGTCGCACCTCATGTGCTCCGGTCATTTCCATTGAGCTGATATGCGACGATTAATTCACTGGTTACTGGTTTCTCTGGCAGGGGTGCTTGCCCTCGTTGTGGCAGCGCTGCTGCTGGTGTCGATGCTGGATGTCACGCTGGACCTGGACCATTTGCGTGACGGGGTCCAGACTTCTGCGGGGGTAGCACTTGGCCGTGATGTAAAAATCAACGGGCCGGTGCGGCTGAAGCTGTCAGGCTGGCCTTCCATTGAGGTTCGGGATGTGGAAATTGCCAATGTGCCGGGTGCCTCGAACAAGGTGTTTTTCAGTGCATCTCGCGCACGCTTGCAAATCGGCCTGCCGCCACTATTGCGCGGTGATCTGCAAATCGGGGAAATTAGCGCAGAGTCGGTTGTGCTAAATCTTGAAAATGATGCTGAGGGTAATGCCAACTGGGTATTTGGAGAACAGTCCGTTGGTGAAGATGATAGCGAGCCGCGAAAGCGGCTGTTGGAATTTTCGGGTCTGCATGAGCTGTCGTTGCAGCAGGTTGAGCTGAGTTACCGCGACGCGGCGCTCGACAAGAGACTGCACCTCAGTATTGAATCACTGTATGGCGAGGCGAGCCCGGGTAAATCCATGCAGCTGCAGCTACAGGGTGCATTGCAGGAGCAGACCTATGACCTGGAACTGGCAGGAGGCCCGATTGATGACCTGATGGACCGCTCCGCCCGCTGGCCGTTTAAGCTCAAAGGTGAAGCTTTTGACCGGCGCATTGATGCCAGCGGCAACAGGGCAGTAATAGATGAGGAGCCCGAGCTGGGATTGCAGCTGACCGTGCAGAATGCCGATATCGGTGCCATTTTGCAGCGCCTGAAACTGGTCGAGGGTCTGGAAATGACCACGGGTGTTGCGGCCATTGATGTGCTGGTAAGAGGGAATACACTGAACGAAATTGTGTTGCAGTCGAAGATGGTTTTTGCCGTGCGCGAAGGGGAGTGGGTCATTACCCTGCCCAATACCCGTCAGCCGCTACGCATCCAGCAACTGCAGGGTGAAATAACCGTGCGCCAGGTTAACGAAATCACTATGGATCTGCGCGGCGAGATCAGGCAGACGCCGGTCCGCTTTCTGATCACCGGCGCGCCCTTGATTGAGTACATGAAGGCGCCGCAGGAGCTGCCGCTGAGGCTCGACATCGAGATGCTGGATACGCGGTTGAGTTTTGACAGCAGGCTGGCAATACCGATTGCCAACCGTGACGTCACCATGGGGCTGGACATAAAAAGTGAGCGACTCGATAAATTTAACAGCCTGCTGAAACTCGATCTACCCCCACTGGGACCGGTTGCATTGACGGCACGGCTGGATGTGTCAGCAGCTGGTTATGAGCTGTCGACATTACGCCTGGTTGTTAACGAGAGTGATCTTGAGGGCAAGATCAATGTTGATATGACCGCGAGCAAGCCGAAAGTGGATATTGAACTGACATCCAGCCGTTTCAGGGTTGAAGACTTTGATATCAAGCGTGCTGAAGCTGCTGATACAGCAGAGGCCGAAACGGAGATGTCTTCAAAAACGGCTCCAACACCCCGGCATCAGCCTGCCAGCGAGAATAAACAGCTGCTGTCCCGTGAGGTGTTGAACAGTGTTGATGCTGATTTGCGCATCGAGGCCAGGCAAGTGACATCGGGCACTGATGAACTGGGTTCCGGTTCACTGTTGTTGTCGCTGCGAGAAGGGCGGTTGGCACTGGACCCCTTGAAGATCGATACAGCGGGTGGTGGCATTGATCTGGTGATGAGTCTGTTACATTCCGGTGAACACCTTGATTTTACCGTCACGGCAAATGTCGATCGCTTCGATTACGGCGTGCTTGCACGCCGGCTTGATCCTGAATCTGATATGGACGGTGTCATGAGTCTCGACATCGGGCTGCAGTCAACGGCACCCGTCAAGGCCGAAATCATGGCGAATGCGAGCGGGCATTTCGACTTTGCGCTGGTGCCTGACAATTTCTCTGCAGAGGTTTTTGACCTGTGGGCGGTCAACCTGGTGTCATCGATTGCAGCGGAGGTGGACAAGGACGAGGCATCAAAAATGAACTGCGTAGTGGTCCGGCTGGGTCTTGAGGATGGCCTGTTGACGGAGAAGGCCGTTTTCATGGATACCACCCGGATGAGTGTGGCAGGTAAGGTGGACATTGATTTCAAGTCACAGGAGATTGATATCCTGATGGCACCGAAAGCAAAACGCGCGGAATTTTTCAGTCTTGCGACGCCGCTGAAGGTACAGGGCAGCTTTGATGACTTCGGCATGGGTGTTGGCAAGGTCAGGGCGGCACGCAGCGCTATCTCATTCATAACCAGCCCGATACATGTGCCGATACGCAGGGTGTTCCGCAAGGAAATTCCCGCGGACGGCCGGGAAGCCTGTGAACTGGCCTGGGAAAAGACCGCAGATGAGGGTTATTCGGCAGAAGCTGATACAGACCACGATACTGCCGGACCTTAAACTGGCCATTATGAAACACGGCGGGTACGCTACGCTTTACCCATATTGTTTAAACTCAATTCGTCATTCCCGCAACAGTCGCAGGATGCGAAAAGGCAGCATGAGCTTCAAGTCAGGTGACAGCTCAGGTTAGCTTAACTGAACAGGAGACTTTCATGAGCCGGTTTGTAATATTCTTTTATCTGCTGATTTTCCTTGCTACGGCCATGGCATCTGAACGCTATATCAAAATTATTTCACCGGACACTGGCAGCACGATTGACCCCGGCAAACCGGTACTGGTCAGCGGCACCGGCAAGGGACTATTTGAAGGCAATGTCGTTGTCAGGTTCGAAGGCCCGGACGGCCGCCTGCTGGTCCAGCAGCCTGCTACGATGCCCCGGGAGGATATTTCTGCAGCAGGGGACTGGCAGCAGAGTATTTCACTACCCGTGCCACTACCCGAGTCAATCAGGCTGGTCGCGTTTTCACCCTCACCCGGGGGCGCGGATGCGGCAATCACCAGTGCGCCGGTGTTGCTGGAAACCACCGGTGCCTCTGCGCCCGGGCTAACCGCTACCCGATGGGTGCTGCGCCAGTATCTAAACGAGTCCGGTGATATGCAGCCGGTTATTGCTGATACGGTTATCGATGCGCAGTTCGATGCCGGCAAGGTCAGTGGCAGTGCCGGCTGTAATCGTTATTTTGGGGCTTATACCTCGGGCAATGACAATCGGCTGATGCTGGCTGGCCAAACCGGCGCAACTCAAATGGCCTGTACCCAGTCCGTTGACAGCCAGGAACGCCGCTACCTTGTGTTGCTGGCCAGTATTGACAGCTACCAGGCTGGTGAAGAGCTGCTGCTGTTTAACAAACAGGGGATAGTTATCCTGCGATACACAGCAGAATTACCACTCACTCTTGAAGAAACCCGTTGGTATGCTGCGGGTATCAATAACGGACGAGGTGGTGTCGTCTCAAGCGAGTCAGTGCAGCTGGCCACGGCCGTCTTCGTCGCGGGCAAGGTCAGCGGCAGTGCCGGCTGTAATAACTATTCCGCCAGCTATGAAATCAGTGATTCACAAATCACCATAGGAGCTGCCATGACAACGCGTCGGCAGTGCGCCGAACCCGAGGGCATCATGGCGCAGGAGCAGCAGTTTCTGCAGGCACTAACGGCGGCCCGTCAATACCGGCTGACAGCAGGGCGCCTTGAATTGCGTGATAGTAACGGTTCCCTGCAAGTCAGTTTTTCTGTGTCAACAGCGGAGTGACCGGTGCGTTATCGCGGTGCTGGTCTGCTGGTAGTGTTGTTTTTAGTACTGGCCGCGGTGACACCCTTAATGGCGGCAGAGCAGATATCTGCCTCTGGCGAAAGTGGTGATCAGGCAGCGCTGCAACTGGGGCGACGTGTAGAGGCGGTTAGAGACGCGCTTCAGCACCCGGAGGCCCCCGATGCCCTGGCAGCAATAATCGAGCTGGGTCGAGACCAGCGTTATTACGTCATGGTTCGCGGCTGGCTGGCCTGGCAGCTACAGGGTGATCTGAGTATCGCTGCAGCCAGTCATGATCAGCCGCCGGACAACATCAGTGTGCGTATCCAATTGCTTAATGAGGCGATTCGTGCCATCGATCTGGAGTAGCCGGGGATTTTTTGATCGGCTGGTTTTTATTCAGGTGGTTTCTGCGGATAATGCGTACTAGACTTGTTACCCCGAGCAGTTTGTTCGGGATTTTTCCAAAAACAAAAGGTACTGATGCAATGAAAAAGACTATTCGTACAGTAATGACTTTTATCCTGTTTGCGCTGGTGTCCAGCGCCGGTATGGTGGGAACTGCAGTCGCTGCAGGTCCCGGGGAAGTTGATATCAAGGTTGACGGTACTCTTACGTCATTTAAAAAAGATGTCACGGGCGGTGCTGAATTTTTGAAAAAAGCCAAAGCCGTGCTGGTGTTTCCGGATGTTATCAAGGGTGGTTTTATCGTCGGCGGTGAATACGGTAAAGGTGCCCTGCGTCATGGTGCTGATACCATGGGGTATTACAGTATCGCCAGTGCTTCTCTCGGCCTGCAAATCGGTGCCCAGTCATACGCAATCGTTATGGTATTTCTGACTGACGAGGCGCTGGTGAAGTTTCGTGACAGCAAGGGCTGGGAAGCCGGAGTAGACGGTTCAGTGGCGGTCGCAGAATGGGGCGCCGGCACCGACATCAATACCCAGAATTTCCCGGATCCTATCGTCGGTTTTGTGCTCAATAACAAGGGGCTGATGGCGGGTATTTCACTGGAAGGTTCCAAGATCAGCAAGATTGACCCGTGATCCGGACGCATGCGTGACCAGGGACGGTCTGCGCATGGTTTGAGCTGCTGGCCAGCTGCGCAGCGTGCTATCAAGACTGGCTGCTAGGCGAGGTGCTTGGTGATTTCCGTGTAAAGCAACAGCCCGAACAGCAGCAACGATCCGAGCAGCATCAGGTTGGTCAGCAGGCCGTTCTTCAAATCGCCCAGCAGCTTGCGGCGGTTATTCAGCAGTAGCAGCAGCACACATAGCAGCGGCATAAAAAAGGCGCCGGCCACGGCGTACACGATCACCAGCCACACCGGTTCACCCACCAGCAGCAGTAACATCGGAGGCAACGCAAGGTAGGCAAGATAGCCTCGATAGGCCGTGGAACGTGTATTGACGTGTGAAGGCTTTTCCGGCTGATAGGTATATTGCTCCACGAAGTCGGCGAACAGGTAGGGGATGCCTTGCCAGACACCCAGCATGGAACTGAAAACGGCGCACCAGAAGCCGATCAGGAAGCACCATTTTCCGAAAGGTCCCGCGACTTCCTCAAGCCGGCTGGCAACGCCGAGTGCCATGTCCGGTCCGGTCATGACGTCAGGGTGTATGCCGGCAGCAATAATCATGATGGCGATGCCAAACAGCCCGGTCAGAAAATAGGCGATCGCCAGGTCGGTGCGGCTGCGTGGCAGGTCCTTGGGCTGATTCCAGTTGCGCTCGTCTATCCAGTAGCCATAACACAGTATGGTGACGCTGCCGCCAACGCCGCCGATGACACTGAAGATAAAAATGATCGAACCTTCGGGTACTGACGGTGCCAGTAAACCGTGCAGAATGTCAGGCACATTCGGGGCCACCAGGATGGCGCAGACGAGGACCAGCAGCAACATCAGTCCCAGGAACAGTTTCATGAGGTGTTCCAGCAAGGTGTAGCGCCCGGCCAGCACCAGTACCAGTGCCAGCAGGGAGTGAAAAATTCCCCATTGTTCGACTGAGATACCCGGAAACAGCGCGTGTGCCGCAAGGCCGGTACCGGCGATGAGTGCACCGGCAACAATAAAGCTCCAGGCAAGCAGGTAGATAAAGAAATAGATGGAAATGAATTTCGGCAGCCGCTGCACCCAGCCTTCAAGAAGAGTGGTGCCGGTCGCCAGTTGCCAGCGTGTCAGCCCCTCGTTCATAACATATTTCATGATGGCGCCCAGCACGACGGCCCAGAGGATGGTGGTACCAAATTTTGCACCGGCAACGGAGGCTGCAATCAGATCGCCGGCACCGAGCCCGGTGGCGGCAATAACCAGCCCGGGTCCTGCATGCTTGATGTGTGTGAACGGGTTATTCATGACTTCCGTGATATTTTCAGGGCAGGCTGCAAATTGTCGACAATAGCCGTGGTAAAGTAAACATTATAATAGTTCCGGAATAACTGCAGATGAAACTGCGTACCCAGATTTCAATGTTGCTGTTTATGTTTGGCCTGGTGCCTTTGCTGGCAGCCTATGTGATCAATGTGCCGATGATATTTGATCGCATTGAACTACTATACCACAAGGCCTATGTGCAGAATCTGCGCGCCGGTTTCAGTGACCTCGACCAGCATCTTGCGCGCCGCCATGAAATGGTGCGGTTGCTGGCCAAGATGCCGGAGCCCGGCATGCTGCTGGGTGATATTGAACCGCAATCGCATGAGGCGCTCAGTGCTGCACGCAGCAGCTATGTTGACTGGGTGAACCAGGTGTTGATTGACCAGCTGGATGTTACCCAGATCGTGTTCCTTGACGAAAACGGCAAATCAGGTTTCTGGCTTGATCGTGATTATGAGACGGGCCGGCTGGAGGTGCCTGACGGGGACTGGCAGGGTCTCACTGCAAAGCTTGACAGTATTCGCGGGCATATCGCTCCCGGGGGTGTGGTCACCGGCCCGATTGTATTCGACCGTAGCCAGGGTGATGCCTTGCCTAACCGTTTTATGCAACTCAGCCTGATCGGCTCGGTAGTGATACCGGTGATGTCGCCGGAAACAGGGGAGCTGGAACAACAACGTGGCGAGATTATTATGTACCTTGATATGGGTGGCCTGGCTCGCGCCTACCGCGGCATTTACTGGGTACAGAGTGATGGCAGCTACCTGGATGTTGTTGAAGGTGAACAGCCTGCACGCAAGGCGTTTGATGATTTTACCGGGCTGGAAGAGCTTTTCGAAAAGGGTGAACTGGAGCTGTGGGAATACCGCGGCCAGCAGGTCGTGTGGGTACCCTTGTTTGATACGGATAATTCCGGGCCACTGTGGGTCGGACGCAGCGTCGATGCATCGCCGTTGACTGCGCTGTTGCACAAGGTTGAATGGCGTGTTGGCCTGATTGCCGTGTTGCTGCTGATCGTCGTTTTTATTGTGGCTCGCTGGATTGCGCTCAAAATCGAGCGGCTCGGTGGTGACCTGACGGATGGCATTTCCCGGGTGCTGGAGCGGGACGAGGCGGTCAGGTTTTCCTGGCAAAGGCCGCAGGAATTACAGCGACTGGGTACCAATCTTACCCGGCTCGCTGAACAGCATACCGAGCACAACCGGGCGCTGCACAATTATGCCGAAGAGCTGGAAGCCTCCAATCGTTACAAGTCGGAATTTCTTGCCAACGTCAGTCATGAACTGCGCACACCGCTGAATTCAATCTTGCTGCTGTCAAAAATGCTCTCGGAAAGTTCAGCTGAAAGGCTTGACGGGGAAGAGAGCCGGCAGGCGCGCGTGGTACATGCTGCCGGCAGCGACCTGAAGGCGCTGATCGATAATATTCTTGACCTGTCGCGTATTGATGCACGACAGATGACCCTGGTTGAGGAAACGGTAGAGCCGGCAAAACTGCTGCAGGATGTACTGGAGTTAATGCAACCGCAATTTGACCAGAAGCATCTTGCGCTGACGCTGGAGATAGATGAGGAGGCACCCGACTCTATAACTACGGATGGTGAGAAAGTGCGGCAGATAGTGATTAACTTCCTGTCCAATGCCGTAAAATTTACCGAGTCGGGAGGTGCGACGATTCGACTGGGATCTGCAGATTCATGGCCCGTGACTATCAGCGTTGCTGATACCGGTATTGGTATTCCGGAAGGCAAGCGTGAACTGGTGTTTGAAGCATTCAAGCAGGCAGATGGTTCAACCAGCCGCCGTTATGGCGGGACCGGTCTGGGTCTGACGATCAGCCAGGAACTGGCTATGTTGATGGGTGGACAGATCAGTGTTGAAAGCGCGGAAGGGCACGGGTCAACATTTACCCTGTCATTGCCGCTGCAGGCGCCGGCAATGCTCAACCAGGCCACCACTGAAAAGTCTCCCGCTGAAAAATCCGGGACACTTGCAGAGCAGCCTTTGCCGACAGCTGATTACCGCGGGGCTCGCATATTGCTGGTAGATGATGATGTCAGAAATCTTCTTGCCCTGACTCCGTTGCTTGAACGTTGGGGACTGGAGGTGATGGCAGCGGGAGACGGGGATGAGGCGCTTGAGACGCTGGCGAGTGGCGATGATTTCAGTGTGGTGCTGATGGACATAATGATGCCGGGAATAGACGGGCTTGAAGTGATTCGCCGGTTGCGGAGATCTCCGCAATTCGCCGGCTTGGCTGTGATTGCCCTGACTGCCAGGGCGGCTGATGAAGACCTTCGCGATTGCCGGGATGCCGGTGCGGATGCCTGTGTTGTCAAGCCGGTCGATCCGCAAGCGCTGAAGGATGCGCTGGATACGTTTCTCGCAGATGATGCAGATACCAGGGTGTAACAGGGGTTTTTATGAGTCGATATGCTGATTTCCGGATACTGATTGTTGATGACAACCGCAACAATCTGTTTACCCTGCGCGCGCTGATAAGAAAGCATATGGATGCTGAAGTGCTGGAGGCTGACTCCGGTCAAGCGGCACTGGATATGGCCCTGAATAACCCGCGCATCGACCTGATTGTGCTGGATATACAAATGCCGGAAATGGATGGTTTCCAGACGGCATCAATGCTCAAGGTGCGGCACAGGACCCGTGATATCCCGATT
>Ga0224504_10001393_pt1 | contig 10750 bp, 9 predicted proteins | sample SF_Oct11_sed_USG_3_FD_170160 | JGI IMG/M metagenome (GOLD analysis project Ga0224504, IMG submission 170160) | Sediment microbial communities from San Francisco Bay, California, United States - SF_Oct11_sed_USGS_24 | ecosystem: Environmental > Aquatic > Marine > Sediment | place: USA: California... | reverse complement strand
CCTCACGGGAGCAAAGCTGAACCGGTGGTGCTCACACGGCCCGAATTCCTGCAGACGCTCACGATGAACCTGGGTGCCGTAACCCTTGTGACGCGCAAATTCGTACTCTGGATGGATGCGATCAAGAAACTCCATGATCCCGTCGCGCGTGGTCTTGGCGATAATCGACGCAGCACTGATAGCAGGGACCTTATCGTCACCTTTGACAATTGCTTCGCCCTCGATCCTGGTATCACCGAATGTCAGGTTTGGCAGCCGATTTCCGTCGACTTGCACACCAGACGGGCGCACGGACAGGCCCGCAATGGCGCGCCACATGGCCAGCATCGTTGCCGCCAGAATATTGAGTTCATCTATCTCGCCGGGATTGGACCAGGCTACTGCCCACGACAGCGAGCGCTGCCGGATTTGTCCTGCCAGCTCATCCCGTCGCTTCGCCGACAGCTTTTTGGAATCGGCCAGGCCTTGAATACTATCGCCTGTCCGCAGAATCACAGCGGCGGCAACGACCGGACCCGCGAGTGGTCCGCGTCCTGCCTCATCGACTCCAGCGATGAGTCCGCTTGGTTGAAACAGTGTTGCCTGCTGCATGAATGGTGTGAAATTTGCCCCGTTAACGCCGCGCCAGCTCGATTACCGAGTCCGCGGCGTGCTGGTCTGCGTCGAGTGCCAGCTCTGCCCGCAGTCTATCAAATCTCTCGCTGATAGAACGACGCCGTTCGGGGTCGTCGAGCAACGCAACGACCTCGGCAGCAATGGGCCCTGGCAATGCATTCTGCTGTATGAATTCCGGCACGAGCGGCTGTTCGGTGAGCAGATTCGGCAATGTGAAGTGCTCGAGCTTTACGAGCCGCCTGGCAATCCAGTACGTCAAGGGCGAGACGCGATACGTCGCGACGGTAGGTTTACGCAACAATGCCGCTTCAAGTACGGCCGTCCCTGACGCCTGCAACACCACGTCGGCAGCGCTCATTGCAAGTTCCGAGTCCCCATCCAGCAATATGAACTGCTCCGCGACCCCAGCCTCGTCGAGTTGCTGTTCGATCATCGGGCGCAATTTTGGCATCGCGACAGGCGTCACGAACCTGACACCGGGCCGCGCCGCCAAAATCTCCCGGGCCGCTGCGGCCACAATGCCGCCGATCCTGCTCACCTCGCCACTGCGACTACCCGGCATGACCGCAACTACCTCGCCAGCGTCAAGGCCCAGCCGTAAGCGGGCGGCCTCCATATCAACAATTTCCGGTGCTTCGTGTGCCTTTGGGTGGCCGACAAACACAGCTTTTACGCCGTGCTCTTCGTACAGCGCGGGTTCGAACGGCAATATGCACAGAACCCTGTCCGCCGCCTTTTTGACCTTTTTGACGCGGCCCGGCCGCCACGCCCAGATGGACGGGCTCACGTAATGCGCCGTCTTTATCCCCGCTTTGCGAAGCTTTATCTCGAGGCCAAGATTGAAGTCGGGTGCATCGATACCAATGAAGACGTCGGGCGGCGATTCGCGCCAGCGTTTTGCCAGTCCCCGTCGCAGCCGCAACAGGCGCGGGATATGCGCAAGTGGTTCAACGATCCCCATGACGGCCAACGATTCGGAGGGCTCCCATTGCTCACAACCGGCAGCGGCCATCTCTGGTCCGGCAACGCCTTCAAATACGGCGTCCGGAATTCGCGCACGAACTGCACGTATCAGTCCCGCGCCGAGGACATCACCGGATGCTTCACCAGCAACCAGTCCGATCTTCATCGCAATGTCTTAGCGTGCCAGTCCACGCTCGGATGAGCGCAGTGATTCCAGGAACAGATTTAGCTCGGGCTGCGTTTTTGCAAGCTCTGCTATTTCCTCTGTCGCTTCCGCTTTCTTCTTACCGCTCCGGAACGTAATCCGATAGGCATTCTTTATGTTGCGAATATGTTCTGTGGAAAAATCACGTCGCTTGAGGCCCTCGCTATTGATTCCGCGTGCAGTGGCCGGCTGGCCGGAGACCATCGTGTAGGCAGGCACATCGCGATTGACACCCGTATACATACCGAGGAAAGCATGTGCGCCAACCTTGCAGAACTGATGCACACCCGAAAATCCGCCACAAATCACCCAGTCACCGACATGCACATGTCCAGCGAGTGTCGTGTTGTTTGCCATGATCGTTTTGTTGCCAACGACACAGTCATGCGCGATGTGCACATAGGCCATGATCCAGTTGTCGTCACCGATGATCGTATCGCCGACATCCTGGGTCGTGCCTCGACTGAAAGTGCAAAACTCCCGGATAGTGTTGCGGTCGCCGATAATCAGGCGCGTTGGTTCACCGGCGTATTTCTTGTCCTGTGGATCGTCACCGATCGACGCGAACTGGTAGATATGGTTGTCCTCGCCGATTTTCGTCGGACCGTTGATGGCCACGTGACTATCGATGCGTGTGCCACTACCGATCTCAACTGCGTCGCCGATGACCGAGTAGGCCCCGATCTCGACATCATCGGCGATGACCGCCGTATCTGAAACAATTGCCGTTGCGTGAATCATTTCTTTTCCAGTTTCTTGACCCGATTCTGCAGCGCTTCGATTCGGCGGAATCGCCCGACCTGCTTAGCCCATTCCCTCGCCGGCTCGGCCGGGAAGCTCGCCAGATAGACACCCGGCACAGTGACGTCCTTCGACACGTATGACTGTGCCGCAACTACAACGTCATCACAAATGGTGATGTGCCCGACAGCACCGCCCATCCCGGCGAACATACAACGCTTTCCAATCGTGGTGCTACCTGCGATGGCGACCATTGATGCCATTGCTGTATGCGCGCCGACCCGCACATTGTGAGCGATCATGCAAAAATTATCGAGGCGCACACCGTCTTCAATCACCGTGTCGCCAATAGCCCCGCAGTCGACACACGTGTTCGACCCTATCTCCACATCATTACCGATGACAACACCGCCGACCTGCGGCACCTTGACCCAGCCGTCAGGAGTCATTGCATTGCCAAACCCGTCAGACCCAAGGACTACACCGGGGTGGAAGATTCCGCGCTTCCCAATGACCACCGCACGTGCAAGCGTCACGTTTGCAATGAAACGGCAATCGTCGCCGATATGGCAATCGGGGCCGATCACGGTTCCCGGTCCCAGATAGACGTTTTTCCCAATTGTCGACCGCTCACCAACAACCACGTGAGGCGCAAGGTGGGCACTTTCGTTGACGCTGGCGGTCGCCTCGACCACCGCCGACGGGTGAACGCCAGGAGCAAACGACGGGGGCGGACAGACGACTGCTGCCATGCGCGCGTAGCACGCGTAAGGATCATCGGCGAGGATCGCTGCAACCGGTGAGTCTGCTGCATCGTCAGGACGTAAGATAACAGCAGCTGCCTTCGTCGAAGGCAGCTGCTCCTTGTATGCCTTGCTCGCCAGAAATGTAAGCGACTGCGGGCCCGCATTCAGCAAGGATGCGACACCGCTGACTTCGGTATCTGGGTCGCCGATCAGCTCGCAACCGAACCGCGTGGCGAGTTCTCCGAGACTGATGGGCATTGAAATCAGACTTAGTTGGCGCCGTTAGCCTGGTGGTTGGCCTCGACGATACGCAAAATATCGTCGGTGATATTCACCGTCGAATTAACGTACAGAACGCCATCACCAACGATCAGGTCGTAGCCCTCAGCCTCAGCGTAGTCTTGCACTTCCTTGAGCATCGCACGCTGCAACAGACCATATTCTTCATTCTGACGCAGGTTCAGATCTTCCTGAAATTCGTTCTGCAAGCGAGTCAGCTCACGCTGCAGTTCACGCAGATCCTTCTCGGCGTTGCGGCGCTCTGTCTCGCCCATAACGGCCAGATCTTTCTGCGCCTTGGCTGCCAGGTCCTCATATTCTTTCTGCTTCGCCTGGAACTCACGCTGGCGAGGCGCGAACTCTTCCTGCAAAGCATCCATGGCAGATTTGGTCTGCGGTGCCCTTTCGATCAATGCAGGCAGGCTCACCACGCCGATCTTCAATTCCTGTGCTGCTGCAGGTAATGCAAACGCACAAACCAGGCCGATTGCCAGGACTGTCTTAACCACTTGTTGCTTTACAAACTTCATAAACTAACCATTCCTTTAAAACGCTTGTCCAATGGAGAACTGGAACCGTTCCAGTTCGTCTCCGTAGTATCTGTCGTTACCATCATACGCATTCAGCGGATATGCATAACTGAACCGGAAAAGGCCCAGCGGCGCCAGCCACTGCACACCGATTCCCACTGAAGCACGCAACTCCTTCAGATCCGGCTTGTATTCGAGCGGGGCACCGAGCTTATCCGTAAACTGGACTTCACCCGTGTTGAATACATTGCCGATATCATAAAACAGGCTGGCTCGAGCCTGACTCGACCACTTCTCCGGAAGCGGCAGTATAAGCTCTGCTTGACCCGCAACCAAAACGTTGCCGCCGTATGGCCTGCCAAAACTGTCTCGCGGACCCAGGTAGGATTCCTTGAAACCACGCACCGACTGGGGTCCGCCGCCATAGAACTGCTTGTACGGAGGCAACGCCGTGGTCTCACCAAGAGCCTCGCCAATACCAATTTCCGAATTCAACCGCAGCGTCCACTTGTTGCTCCACAACGGAATGTATTTCGTAAAACTGTAGCGCGCCTGATAGAACTCGACGTCGCTACCGGGCATTGCATACGAGAGGAAAAATTGCTGCCTCGTACCACGATTGGCAAAAATCGCGCGGTTGCGACTGTCATAGGTCCAGCCTGCGATCAACTCGAACGTATCAAACTCCGTGCCAAAAAAGACGGCACCGTTGCCAATGTTCTCAATAAAAGGATTACCGTTGTTTGCAACCCAATCCTGCGCCTGTTGAGTACTGTTCGTCGACGACAGCAGTTCCGAATGCTGGTAGGTCAGACCAAACGACAGCGTCTGATATTCAGAAATCGGGTAACCATAGTCGACTGTTCCTCCTGCGCTGGTCGTCGAAAAGTCGGATGCAGCGGACGTGAACTGCGTGATGTCGCGGTAATTGACGCTAACGGTACGGCGCACGCCATCCATCGTTCGATAGGGGTCAGAGTGCGAAAGGCTGTACAGCTTTTGAAAACGGCCAGAGTTCAATTGCAGGGCCACGCGATTGCCGGTTCCAAGGAAGTTCGTGTGCACAATGCTGCCATTCAGCATGATCTTCTGCGATTCCGAATACCCAACACCACCGGAGAACTGTCCCGGCATGCGATATTCAATATCGAAGTCGACATCGACCAGGTCAGGGCTGCCGGCAACCGGAGCATTGTTGACTTCGACTCTTTCGACATAAGGCAAGCGTTGCAGACGAATCTTCGAGCGATCGACCAGCGAGTTTGACAGATACGCGCCTTCCATCTGGCGCATTTCCCTGCGCAACACCTCGTCGTCGACCTGGTCGACTCCGCCAAAATTGATCCTGCGCACGTAAACACGATTCTGCGGGTTTACATAAAACGTCACGGCCACTTCTTTCTTGTCACGGTCCAGCTCCGGGACCGGCTCGATCTCGGCGTTGGCGTAACCCTCTTCCCCGAGGCGAAACGCCATCAGATCGGACGTCTGCGTAAGAAGATTTTGATTAAAGATGGATCCGGGTTGCGCGAGTATCAGGCGTCTGAGGTAGGCCTCGTTCACCACCATCTCGCCGACAAGCTTCACTTCGGAAATCGTGTAGAGATCACCTTCATCGATATTGATAGTGACAAATATATCTTTCTTGTTCGGCGATATAGCAACCTGCGTCGACTCGATCTTGAAATCAGCATATCCGCGATCCATGTAGTGAGAGCGCAGTATCTCGAGGTCACCCTCAAGCGCCTCTTTTGCATAGCGATCATCCTGTCGAATCCAGGAGAGCCAGTTCGCCGTGTCAAGCGTGAAGTCCGACCGAATCTCTTCGTCGTCGAATGTCTCATTACCGATGATGTTGACCTGCCGAATCTTGGCGCGGTCGCCCTCTTTCACGTTGACTTTGATTCGAACCGTATTGTTCGGGCGATCCTGAATATCCGATTCGATGACGACACCGTATTTGCCGCGATCGTAGTACTGCTCGCGCAGGAACATCTCAACATTGTCGAGTACTGAGCGATCAAATGTGCGGCCACGGGCGAGACCGACGCCGCGCAGCGATTCCGTCAAATCTTCGGTCTTGATGTCCTTGTTGCCTTCGATTTCGAAACTCTCTATTGAAGGCCGCTCCCTTACGACCACCACGAGCGTTTCGCCATCACGCCGCATTTCGATATCGGCAAACAGATCCTGCCCGTAAAGCGCTCGTATGGCTTCACCGATACGAATATTGTCGACCCGGTCGCCGATGTTTATCGGTAGATAGTTGAATACGGTACCTTCCGAAATGCGCTGCAGCCCTTCGACACGCATATCCTTGACCACGAAGTCGCCTGCCGCCATCGAACTGAGTGGCAACATGACCAGCAAAGCGAAAAGTGTGTGTCTCATCTGCAAAGTATCCGTTTCCCCGGTCAACCCAGGATTCTCGCAATATCGTTGTAAAACGCGAAGCTCATTAATAGAAGCAACGCGAGTACGCCAATTTGTTGACCGAGAATCTGCGCACGTTCAGTCAGCGGTCCGCCCTTGATCATCTCCACAACCTGGTACACGATTTGCCCGCCATCGAGCACGGGGATCGGCAAAAGGTTGAGAACCCCGAGACTGATACTGATTATCGCGAGGAACCCAAGAAAGTAGCTAAAGCCCCGCTCGGCCGAATCACCGGCAAACTGGGCAATGTTTATCGGCCCGCTGATGTTCTTGAATGACACATTCCCCGTCACCATGTGGCCGAGCATGCGCATTGTAAACAGCGTTGAGGTCCAAGTCTTGTCTACCGCTGCCGACAAGGACTCCAGGGGCGTGTAGGTTCGCCGAGAATAATAGTCGACCGATGTCTCGGACAGCCCTATCCCGATCAAGCCGCGCCGTTCCTCGCCGGAACCCTCATCTCCGAGCGTCAGGTTGACAGTAGCCGCGTAGCCGTTACGGAGGTATTCAACCTCGACCGCCTTGCCAGGTCTTTCGCGCACCACGCCGAGAAGATCGCCCCAGGACCGAATGCTTTCACCGTCGACCGCAGTAATACGGTCGCCGACCCGAATACCTGCACGTTCGGCAGCGCCACCAGGGGCCAGGGAACCAACCCCAGCCGGTGGTTGCCAGATACTGAAACCGAGACCATCGAACAAGGCTCCGGGCTCCGTCAGTCGCGTTGAATCACTACCAACATCAATGGTGGCTCGGCGGTGGCCACCCTGCTCATTTTCGAGCGTCAGTGGCACCTTGCCGGTTGCAACCATGTTGTCGAGGATCGCAACGAGCGCAGATTCCCAATCCAGAGGCTCGACATCACCAACGGCGACGATCTTGTCTCCAAACTGCAGCCCTGCACGGTCGGCATACGAATCCGGGATCACATCACCGATTGCCGGTGTCTGAACCATGACACCGGGTGCGAACAGGGCCCAGTAGGCGACGATCGCGAACAGGAAATTGAACAGGGGGCCTGCAGCCAGAACCGCTATGCGTGCCGGAATCGGGCGCTGGTCGAATGCCCGCCCCTCATCTTCGGGCCTGACAGGTCCTTCACGACTGTCAAGAAACCGCACATAGCCGCCCAGCGGAATGGAGGCGATGCAATACTCGGTATTGTCCTTGCCGGAGCGCCTCGACCAGATCGGTTTACCGAATCCGATCGAAAACCTCAGTATCTTCATGCCAGCCCAGCGACCAACAATGTAGTGCCCGTACTCATGAATCGCGACCAGCAAACTGATCGCAACAACAAAGGACAACAGATCGGTCAAGGCACTACCCATAATAAGCACAGTTCCCTAGTGGACTCGTGCCAATAGGCACAGTTCCCGCAGCATTGTCCGCCAGACTAGTTGGCGCATGGTGAATGTCCCCTGAACGGCTCATTGAGCCAACCCCAGCCAGCCAACACCCAACGCAAACAGCGGCGCTGCGGCGGCGACAGAATCAACCCGGTCCAGGACGCCTCCGTGCCCGGGAAACAGGGAACCGCTGTCCTTCACGCCAACTGTCCGCTTGAACATGCTGACGGTAAGATCGCCAACAATGGAAATTGCAGCAACTGCGAGGCAAAACGGCAGCAACACGCCAATACTCAGGTCTTGCCAGACTGCGGTCGCCGCGGCAAGGACAGCAACCAGAAGCAAACCGCCAACAACGCCTTCCCAGGTTTTGCCCGGGCTGATGGCAGGTGCGAGTTTGACGCGCCCGAATTTCTTACCAGCAAAGTAGGCTCCGGCATCGGCAGCCCAGACGATTAACAGCGTGAATATCAGGTACTCGACACCCAGGCGCAGCAGTAATACCAACGCGGCATACAGCGGAACGATGACCAGAAATCCACAGATCCAGCGCAACGCCGCCGGAATCGGCGTCGGAAATCTGAGGTTCCAGAGGAAGGCGATAAACCACCAGACACAGGCTACCTGCAACACCAGTGAAGTTTTTTCGGGAAAGACGAAATAGATGAGCCCCAGCGCCGCGGCCACTACAGCTGTGTAAATAAGACGTATCCCGGATCCCGACGAATCGAGAAAACCAGACCATTCCCAGGCGCCCGCGATTAGCAGGGCGCCGATAATCCATTCCGCATATAGCGGCGGCAGTACGAACAGAACTATGCCTATCAGGACCAGCGAGGCCAGGGCTGTAATTATTCTTGTCTTCAGCATTTCGCTTCCTCTACCTGCTCGCCCGTGTGTCCAAAGCGACGCTGTTTTTCCGCGTAATATGCGAGCGCCTTGTCAAACTCGGCCTTGTCGAACTCCGGCCACAAGACGTCGGTAAACCAAAGCTCCGCATACGCCAGATTCCAGAGCAGAAAATTACTGATGCGTTGCTCACCTCCAGTGCGAATCAGGAGATCCGGATCCGGGGTCCCGCCAAGCTGCATTTCCGCGGCGAGCGCCTCTTCGTTGATATCTGCCGCGTCAATCTCACCCGACACAACCCGGGTCGCCAGTACCTGTGCCGCATTGGCAATATCCCAACGTCCGCCATAAGCTACGGCCACATTAAGCATAAGCCCCGTGTTCTTTGCCGTTGTCTGCTCAGCTTCGGCGATACGCCTCATCAAGCGTTCGCTCAGCTGCTCCCGCGCACCAATAAACCGCAGCCTTACGTTATTACGATGCAGCTCACCGACCTCACGTCGCAACGCCTCGATAAAAAGGCTCATGAGACTGCTAACCTCCTCTTTCGGGCGTTGCCAATTCTCGCTGCTGAACGCAAACAGGGTCAGATAGCTGACACCACGCTCCGCGGCCAATTCGACAGTCGACCGTACAGAATTAACACCCGCGCGATGTCCGGCGTGCCGCTTTTTTCCACGCGCACGCGCCCAGCGGCCGTTGCCATCCATGATGACGGCAACGTGTACTGGAACAGATGCGGTATTTGCGGCGATATCGGACACGAAAAAGGTCTACAGGCAAGCCCGTCAGATTTCCATGAGTTCCGCTTCTTTGACGGCGAGGACATCATCGATCTCGGCAATATATTTGTCAGTAACCGTCTGAATGTCCCCTTCGGCGCGATGTTCTTCGTCCTTGCCGATCATCTTCTCCTTAAGGAGTTCTTTCACGTCGTGCATGGCATCGCGTCGAATGTTCCGCACGGCAATGCGCCCATTCTCAGCTTCATGACGGACAACGCGGATCATGTCCTTGCGGCGTTCTTCAGTCAGGGCGGGCAACGGCACGCGTATGACGGTGCCGGCCGACGCGGGATTAAGCCCCAGATCGGAGCCCATAATGGCTTTCTCGATGGCCTGGACCATGTCTTTTTCCCACGGCGTCACGGTAAGCGTACGAGAATCCTCCACGCCGATATTTGCTGCCTGGTTGAGCGGAACCTGACTGCCGTAATACTCGACCGTGATGTGATCGAGCAGGCTGGTATGTGCGCGACCCGTACGAATCTTGGTCAACTCAGTCTGCAGTGACGCCACACTCTTGGACATGCGCACGCCGGCGTCTTTCATGATTTCATCCAACACGACTAATAGCCCTCTCTAGTTTTAAATACCCGAGCATCGGCTCAGGCAGATACCAGTGTTCCTATTTCGTCACCCGACATTGCCTGTACCAACGCGTTCGCTCGCGTCAGGTTAAATACTCGCAACGGCAAATTATTGTCGCGACACATGACTATCGCGGTTGCATCCATGACATTCAATTTGTCAGTGATCACCTGGTCATAGGACACAACGTCAAAACGATGCGCGTCGGGTTTCTTGGCCGGGTCGGCATCGTATACACCGTCGACCTTGGTTGCTTTTAACAAGACGTCGGCGCCGATCTCGATCGCACGCAAACTGGCAGCAGTATCTGTTGTAAAAAACGGGTTGCCTGTACCAGCCGCCATGATAACGATGCGGCCTTTTTCAAGGTGCCGGATCGCCCGCCGGCGAATGTAATCTTCGCAAACGGCGTTGATTTCGAGAGCCGACATCACGCGCGCATGTGCATCAAGCGCCTCCAGCGCATCCTGGATGGCAAGCGCGTTGATCACTGTAGCCAGCATTCCCATATGGTCACCGGTCACCCGATCCATACCTGCGCGCGCCAGACCCGCACCCCGGAAAATATTACCGCCTCCGACGACGATAGCTATTTCGACGCCGGACTGGCGCACACTCGCGATTTCCGCGGCAATGCGTTGGATGACCCGCGGCTCAATGCCGTAAT
>Ga0224504_10001392_pt1 | contig 10752 bp, 10 predicted proteins | sample SF_Oct11_sed_USG_3_FD_170160 | JGI IMG/M metagenome (GOLD analysis project Ga0224504, IMG submission 170160) | Sediment microbial communities from San Francisco Bay, California, United States - SF_Oct11_sed_USGS_24 | ecosystem: Environmental > Aquatic > Marine > Sediment | place: USA... | reverse complement strand
GGGCGCCATGGGTGCATTGGCCTGGGGTATAGGATCCAGTGAGGCGGAGCACGCGCTGGTCACCAAGACTCTTCGAGTAAAGCGGCCGCGCACCATGCGTGTGCGTTTTGACGGCAGTCTGCCCGTCGGCGTGGGCGCCAAGGATATGATTCTCCATTTGATTGCCAGTCATGGCGCCAGCGGTGGCAGCGGCTACGCGGTGGAGTTCACCGGGCAGGCAGTGGCTGAACTGGATATGGAAGGCCGCATGACCTTGTGCAATATGGCGGTAGAGTTTTCCGCTTTTACCGGACTGATAGCGCCTGACGCAAAGACCTTTGCATTCCTGAAGGGTCGGCCTTATGCGCCCGCAAAGCAGCAGTGGCAGCAGGCGCTTTCGTACTGGCAACAGTTGTCCTCGGACCCGGATGCGGTATTTGATCGAGAACTCGTCGTGGATTGTTCCGCCCTGGAGCCACAGGTGACCTGGGGTACCAGTCCGCAGCACGCCACGGGTATCTCCGGCGAAGTGCCGGCAGCTGGCGCCGACGCCGTGGAGCGGGGCAGTTGGGAGCGAGCACTGGCCTATATGGATTTGCAGTCCGGAGATGCAATTGCCGGTCAGCCGCTGGATGCGGCCTTTATCGGTTCCTGTACCAACAGTCGCATAGGCGATCTGCGTCTTGCCGCGAGTATTCTGCGGGGCCGTAAAGTGGCTCCGGGTTTGCGCGCTATCTGTGTGCCCGGGTCCATGCAGGTCAAGGCCCAGGCGGAGGCCGAGGGTCTGGATCGGGTGTTTATCGATGCCGGCTTTGAGTGGCGGGCTTCGGGATGCTCCATGTGTTTTTATGCCGGTGGAGAACACTTCGGTTACCGGCAGCGAGTGATAAGCACGACCAATCGTAATTTCGAAAGTCGGCAGGGGCCGGAGACCCGCACGCACCTGGCAGGGCCGGCAGTAGTGGCAGCCTCCGCTGTGCGTGGTTGTATCACCGATCCGCGCGAGTTCATGGAGAGCTGATGAAAAAGTTTTTACAGCACAGGGGGGTTGCAGCCCCGCTATTGCGCGACAATGTCGATACGGATGCCATTATTCCCTCGCGGGAAATGAAGCGTGTGTCCAAGCTGGGACTGGGGGAAGGGCTGTTTGCCGGCTGGCGCTACCTGGAGCCGGACGGGCGGGAATTGAATCCGGATTTTGTGCTGAATAAACCGGCCTATGAAAATACCAGTATTCTGCTTTCGGGGGCGAATTTCGGCTGTGGTTCATCCCGCGAGCATGCGGTGTGGGCCCTGGCAGAGTTTGGTATCCGCGCGGTGATTGCGCCGGGCTTCGGCGCCATCTTTGCCAACAACTGTGTGCGCAACGGGCTTTTGCCTCTGGAACTGCATGACGCCGCTGTGCGCGAGATAGCCGCCTGGGTGCAGAGCGATCCCGCGCGGCATCAGGTCACTATCGATTTACCCGGGCAGGAGGTGCTTGCGGCAGACAAACGCTATGCGTTCGTTATCGAGCCCGCTGCCAAGCGCATGTTGGTGGAAGGCCTGGATGCAATCGCATTGACACAAACCCGTTGGCAGCTGATTGAGTCTTTCCACGAGCAGAGAAAGCAGCTGCGCCCCTGGTTGTACTGAGCAGCCGTATTGAAGAGCTGTATTAAGGAACTGTATTAAGCCAACTCAGTGCGCATTACTGCGCGATAATGACGCCTGCATCGACCAGTTCCGCCAGGCGCTTTTCGTGGATCCCCAGTGCCTCCAGGTGTTCCAGGGCCCCTTGCCCGGGGTTTGGTAAATCCTTATGCAAGTCCGCTTTGTGCCCGTTGAACTCCAGGGGTAAACCCGGGAGTTTGATGGTCTCACCGGTATTGAGCGTAATGTCCATCAAGCCGCCCCCCTGGAGCATATGGGGGTCATCGACCAGGTCGATGGGTTTATTGATTGGCGCGAAGGGTACGCCGGCACTATCCAGGCGTGCCATCAATTGCTCCTTGCTCATCTGTGCGAACAACGCCTGGAGGTGCGGGATGATGGTGTCGCGGTGTTTGACGCGTTCGTTATTACGCTTCATTTCCGGGTCACCTGCGAATTCCGTCAGTTCAAATTCCGCGCAAAAACGTTGCCACAGCGAGTCACTGACCACGCCGACGAACACTTTTTCCCCGTCTTTACTGGTGAATATATCGTAGACGGACCAGGCACTGCGGCGCACCGACATAGGGGGCGGTTCCTCACCCAGCACACCCTGCTGGGCGATATGCTGTCCCACCATGAAGGCGGTGGTTTCAAACAGTGAGCTGGTAATGTGTTTACCTTCCCCGCTATTGTGCCTTTCCTGCAGTGCCGCGAGTATCCCGATAACACCAAACATACCGCCGGTAATATCGATGACCGAACTGCCCGCACGCATGGGTTGGTCGGGAAGCCCGGTCATGTAAGCCAGGCCGCCCATCATCTGGGTAACCTCATCCAGCGCGGTGCGGTGCTGGTAGGGGCCCGACAGGAAGCCTTTAAGCGAGCAGTAGATCAGCCCCGGATTATTGAGCTTCAGTTCCTCGTAACCCAGGCCCAGTTTCTCCATGGCGCCAGGGCGAAAATTCTCAATCATGATGTCGCTGCGGCCAATAATTTCCTTTGCAGTAGCGATGCCCTCAGCGTCCTTGAGGTCTATGCAAACACTGGATTTATTGCGGTTATACATGGCGAAATAGCCGCCCCCGCTGCCTTTGAGCTGCCGGGTATTGTCACCCTGTAATGGCTCAACCTTGATCACATCGGCGCCCAGGTCGCCCAGGATGACGCCCACGGTGGGTCCCATAACCATATGGGTAAATTCGACGACCTTGATGCCGGCCAGTGGCCTGTTGTGCTGTGACATGAACTGCGCTGTCCTTGATAAGGGCTGAAGATTAAATGATAATATGATATATCATTATATCAAATCAAGGCGGTTTGTAGTGAGTACTATTGACATTGAAATCAGCGAGGTGGGCCCCCGGGACGGTTTGCAAAGTATTGCACCCATTATGGCCACTGCTGACAAGAAAGCCTGGATCAGCGCCCTGGCGACTGCGGGTATTCCTGAGATCGAAGTGGGTTCTTTTGTCCCGGCTGAAGTGCTACCACAGCTGGCAGACGCCGCCGAACTGGTGCGGCATGCTAAGTCCATCCCCGGCCTGACAGTGGCGGTACTGGTACCTAATTTGCGCGGCGCGCAAAACGCACTCGCCGCGGGCGCCGATAAAATGACCATCCCGCTGTCGGTGAGTGAAACCCACAGCCTGAAAAACCTCAAGCGCACCCATGAACAGGTGTTGCAGGAGGTACGCGGTATCCGTTCAGCCATCGATGCGCTGCCGGCAGCAGCCCGGCCAAAGCTGGAAGGGTCATTGTCTACGGCCTTCGGTTGCACTCTGGAGGGCGTAGTGCCTGAGAGCAAGGTGTTGTCGATGGCCGAGAAACTGATGGCCGCCGGATGCGATGAAGTGGGTCTGTCAGATACCACGGGCTTTGCCAGCCCGGTGCAGGTACGCGACTATACGCGGCATATCCGCGAGCTGTTGGGTGCGGATAAGCTCACCGGTATTCACCTGCACAATACCCGTGGCCAGGGACTGGCCAACGTGATGGCGGCGCTGGAAGCAGGACTTACCACCATTGATGCCTCCATGGGTGGTATCGGGGGCTGCCCCTTTGCCCCGGGCGCCAGCGGCAATATTGTCACCGAAGACCTGGTATTCCTGCTGGAAAGTCAGGGATTGCGCACCGGGGTGAATTTTGCCGCGCTGTGGGAGGCGCGCGCGGTGCTTGCCCGGGCACTGCCAGATGTGGAGCTCTATGGATTTACCCCGGAGGCCGGCCTGCCCAAGGGCTTTACCGCGGCGACAACCCAGTAACTGAAAACTGCTATTACTTGCTGGCCTGGATTTTACGCCACAGAAACGGCAGCCAGGCCAGCGCGGCAAACAGGTATACCAGGGCGAACTCAGCCATGGGAATGCGCAAAACCTCCACGGAATCCAGCCAGCGGCCCCAATAGGTGTAGAGCACACACAGCAGGTAGGTGATCACAATCCCCCAGCGCGCCCTGTTGCCCAGGCCGATGCCATGCATCTGGGTGACAACAAACAGGGTGAGGAAGCCAAACAGGAACATCTGCCAGTGACCACCGCCTATGGACAGGTAGGCGACCACGGCGCCGTGGGCCAGCACGAAAACTTCCAGCAGCATGGTCCACACACGGTCCCGGTGGAAACGGGTGAAAAACAGGCTGCCCTGCAGCAGCAGCATCAGTAAGTAGAAGGTGCCCAGCAGGTGGCCGATATTGTCCTCTATGGGGTGGAACCAGAAGGTGTAGACGATCGCCCAGGAGAAATAATAGCCATGGTAGCGGCGCAGGAAGCCTACCGGTCGCTCTACAAAATCAATTTTACGGCCAAAAAACAGTCCCCTGCGGCTGTTTTCCATCATCAGTACGAATACCAGCAGGAAGATCACCGAAAACTGCGATGACAGCACCGAGGTGTCCTGGGCCAGTCCGTCGTAGAACACCCGGGTCTGTAGAATGTGCAGCCCGACAAACAGCAGGTTGAAACAAATGGCGACGACATTCACCGGGTGTAGCCCGGGGGTATACCCGGGACGCTTTATCTGCGCCCAGGCAATCAGGCCCCACAGGCCAAGTTGGTGCAGGCCGTAGAGGAACCAGGCGGAAAACCGTGTCCAGAAATTGGGCTCCGCCAGCTTCCAGTAGTACCAGAGATTGCCCTGGTCGGGAAGAAACATTTCGGCAGAGCTGTAGGGGCCCAGGGCCACGATGACCGCCATTATCAGCAGGCAGGCAAGTATCCCCAGGGTGTGTTGCCCTGGCATGACAAGTGCTGATTTCGCTCTTTCTTTTCCCACAGTTAATCCGGTGTTGGCTGTCAGCGAATCGTTAATTTCGCAAAGCCGCCAGTGCTCTCATTCAGGCTGCCGTCGCTGATAAATTCCCTGGCGGCAATGTCGTCTTTCAGGTAGCTGTCCAGAAATGCGGTAGTGGCGATTTGCGCCATGCGCAAGGCATTTTCCTGAGGCGCTGCCTCGCGTTCCGGGCGGCAAATCAGGTTGCCCAGGTAGTGATCGGCGCCGTCGGTAACCAGGGCGTACTTGTCCCCGGGTATGGCCGTCTCCCAGGACATCAGGTGCATACGCCAGTCGGGCCAGAAGCGCGGCTGTACGTCCCAGGTGCCGGTGCTCACCAGGGTGGGGGTGGCCAATGTCAGCCAGCTGCCGGCAGTGATCGTGTCAAACATGGGCCCCGGGGGAGACATCGCCACCACGGCCTTTACCCTGGGGTCCAGGTGGGACAGGTAGCTGTCTTTATCCGGGTCAAATACCCTGGCGCCGCCAAATTGCTGCGCGGTGAAGGCGCCAAAAGAGTGTCCGGCCAGACCCAGGCGGGCACTGTCTGCCTTACCGGCGAAAGCGGGTGCGGTCTGTGCCAGGCGCGGCAGGTCACGCAAAATCCGCGACATATCAGTGATGCGCGCCTCGACCAGTCCCACCTGGCCGAAACGCAGGCTGTTGAATATACCCTGCACAGCGCTGCAACAGTCCAGGTGGTTGGGTGCGATAACCGCGTAGCCGTGGCTGACCCAGTGCTTGATCATGTGATCGTAACTGTCCTTGTCAGACCAGTTGCCGTGGGAGAACAATACCAGCGGGAAAGACTCTCCCTGGCCGGGGAAGTACAGGTTCAGTACCAGATCCCGCTCATTTTCACCGCCTGCCAGTTGCAGGTCGCGTATTACGCTCACCTGGTGCGCGCCGGGCATGGCGCCATACAGCTGCGCTATGACCGCGTTATCAGTTTGCAGCGGCGTAGCCGGTGCCAGCTCGGGATCGTCGGCGCAGGCCAGTAGGGAGAGTGTGGCAAGTGCCAGCAGGAAATGCTTAAGGCCGCGCATCAGCTTATTCATCCAGTAAGAATTCCCGTGCATCGTCTGCAGATTGATATGGAATTTCCAGCGGTATCACATGGCCCACACCAGGGTATACGCGCTGTTGTACGCTCGCGGCGTTGACCAGCTTGTCGCGGTATTGCTGTACGTGCTCAACGGGGAGCTGGGGATTCTGTTCGCCCCACATGATCAGGGTCGGCGCATGAATTCGGGCCAGGTCGTCACTGATATCGCCGCGTTCCCAGGCCTGCATGCGCCGGAACTCGGCCATGCGATTTCCCGTGCCGCGATACATCTGGTGGAATTCGCGCACACTGTCATCGGTAATCAGTGACTTGTCGATCACCGGGGCCTGCAAGAAAGCCTTGAACAAACTCTCTGGCAGCAGGTAGAAAACATACCCTGCCCAGTCCGGCAGGCCGCGCTCCATATACTTGTTGGTGACGCGCGGCATACCCGGCGCATTAATCAATATCAGCTTGTCGACACGCTGTGGATAGTGGGAGGCAAAATACCAGGCCAATGCGCCGCCGGTGGATGACCCTGCAATGGATGCTTTCTCGATTTCCAGGTGGTCCAGCAGCCTGTTGAGCAGCAAGCTGCCCCTGGCTCGCGAGTAGTCCTCGCTGGGGTCCGCCCCGGTGAGTCCATGGCTGGTCAGGTCGAAACGAATGACGGTGAAATCCTGTTGCAGGGAGTCTACCCAGTCCTGCCACTGGCGCATGGTGTAGAAGTGGGAGTGTATAAGCACCAGCGGTGGGCCAGTGCCCTCGACCTTGTAAGCGAGATTGACCCCGTCTATTTCCAGGCGCTGGAGGTTGTCGCCGCCGTAGCGCTGCTCCAGGGTTTGCATGGGGATATCGCGGTTGCTCCACCACAGTACCGCCAGTGCCAGCAGTAACAGCCCAGCCAGCACAGCCAGGGTTTTTAAAAGGATTCGCAACAGGGGTCTCACAGGTATCAGTCCCTGCTGTCGTAAGTCTGGCCAGCGGCCAGTAATTGATCTGCACCCAGCAGTGTATTCATATCCGACAGTTCGAGCATCTGCTCGCGCAGTTGCGCGGTGCTGCCGGTGCGCTGGATTTCCTGCAGGACATTGCGGGCATGGGGCACAAACGTGTGCAGCAATGCCACCGGGTACAGGGCGATGCGATAGCCCATGTCCTGCAGCAGGCCAACGTCCGCCACTGGGCTGCCACCGCCTTCCACCAGGTTGTGTACCAGCGGGATAGCCGCGCCGAACTCACTGCCAATGCGTTGCATTTGTTCGATGCTCTGGGGCGCTTCAATAAACAGCACGTCAGCACCCGCCTCACGGTAGCGCTGGGCCCGTTCCAGGGCATCGTCGAAACCGTTTACGCCCAGCGCATCGGTGCGCGCTATCAGCAGGGTACCGTCGTGTTGCCGGACATCCAGCGCGGCCTTTATTTTTCCCAGCATTTCCTCGCAGCCGATGACGGACTTGCCCGCCATATGACCGCAGCGCTTGGGTGAAACCTGGTCTTCCATTTGCAGGGCGGTGGCGCCCGCGCGTTCCAGGTCTCGTACCGTGCGCTGTACATTGATGGCATTGCCAAAGCCTGTGTCCATATCGACGATCAGCGGCAGCGCCACACGGTCGCGCAAAATGGCGACGGTATCGGCGACTTCGCTGGCGCACACCAGGCCCATATCGGGGCGACCGAAGCGGGCGAAAGACAGGCTGCCCCCGGACAGGAAAGCACATTCGAAGCCGGCCTGTTCCACCAGTAACGCCGACAGGCCATCATAGACGCCGGGAGCTTTGATCAGTTGTCCCGCGGACAGCAGTTGCGCCAGTTTTTCGCGGTGAGTGCCGGGCATCAGTTTTTTTCCAGCTCCAGGTCCATGCGGTATTGAAAGCGATCCGGGTGGTAGAACACGTGCAGGTGATCCACCAGATGCTCTTGCGAATTGCGCGTTTCGAAGGATTCTCGTACCAGGCTGATCAGTGGCGCCCCGGGCTCGGTTTCCAGGTGCTGTGCCAGTTCAGTGGATGCTGCCACGGCGCTGATGGTCTGGATTACATGGGTAATTTTAAGGCCCTGTTTGCGGAAGATGGCCAGTCGCGGTGATTTCTGGAAATCCCGTTTGCTGACGCTCTTGCTGAGTCCGCTGGTCCAGCTGTCATAGTAGCCAAAGGGCTGGCCGTCCCGGGAGCGAATTCGCACCAGTCGCAGTGCCTTGTCCTTATCGGCCAGTCCCAGCGCCTCGCGCACGGCCCCCGGTGGTAGCTGTTTCTTGCATTCCAGCACCACCACCTCCGTATGGCGTGCCATGCTCTCGATTTCCTGCAACATACCCACCAGCGGCGCTTTTACCGGCCCTGGAGTGTATTCGTAGATGACATGGGTGCCCTTGCCGCGGTGCCGCTCCACCAGGTTTTCGGCGGCGAGTTCATCCATGGCGCGCTTGGCCGTAATGCGCGACACCGCAAAGGTCTCGGCCAGCTGTTGTTCGGTAGGCATCTGCGCCCCTGTTTCGATGGTGCCGTCCAGGATGGCGTTTTTCAGCAGACTGTACAGGCGAAAATACAGCGGTGTGGGAATGTCCTGCTCCAGTGTCTTTAACTGGGACTCGCTGAAAATTTCTGCGATTGTTTGCATTTGAACTGTCTCTTTTCGCTATTTGTATTAATGTTATATCAAAACAAGTCTTTTGTGTGGTTCTCAGCGGGTTTGCTGTTGCCATGCAGCGAGAATGTCACTGGCACTGGCGCTCCATACGCCATCCCGACCGCTGATGTACTCCAGAGCCTGTTCCAGCTTGCCGATGCGGTGCGGTTGGCCCAGCATCCAGGGGTGGATGTTCAACGCCAATATGCGCCCTCCCTGCTGTTGTGCCTCCTGCAGCAGGAAGTCGCAGGCATCGCACACCTGTTCCAGCCAGGACTGCTCCGAGTGCAGGTTGTTCATCAGCACGAAGCGATCTTCCAGTTCGGTGGACAGTGGCATGGCTACCAGGTCGCCGTTGGCGGTGCGGAAGGGGTAGGGCATATCGTCGTTCACCCAGTCGCAGAAATAGCGTACGCTGTTGGCCGCCAGCAACTCCGGCGTGTGCTCACTTTCATTGCGCGCCGGGCTGATCCAGCCGCTGACTTCCCGACCACTCAGCTCGCGCAGGCGCGATAGCGAGCGCTCTATCAATTCTGCTTCCGCATCCCGCTCCATGCCGCCGTAATGCAGGCTATCCATATTCCAGCCGTGGCATAGAATTTCGTCACCGCGCTCCAGAATGCGCTGCAACAGGTAGGGTGCGCGCTCTGCCAACTGGGTGTTGAAGGCAAATGTGGGGTTGATACCGTAGCGGTCAAACGCCTTGAGAAAACGATATATGCCCACGCGATTGCCGTAATCCCGCAGGGTGAAGTGGCGCAGATCCGGATAGGGCATGGTCATGCCGCCGGGCACGGCAAAGGGTTTGCCCTGCTGGTTCAGGGGAAAGAACTGCAGGCAGACATTGACCCATACAGCCAGCTTGCTGCCATTGGGCCAGGTGATGGCCGGGCGCTGCGACAGCATGGACCAGTCGTAGTGGGCGTGGTCCATGCCGTAACTGCGGTATGGGTATTCCAGGTGTTCCTTGTCCAGGGGCATACCTAGCATCCCCCCGCGCGGCTGCTGATATCGGCCACACTTTGCTCGTAGTGATTATCGATAAAGTGCCGGGCAATTTCCCTGCCGGTAGTCACCCAGACATCGCTGTGCCCGGTGATGTATTCCAGGGCCTCTTCGAAGGCCCGCAGCCGGTGCGGGCAGCTCACCTGGTAATTGTGGGTGGGGATACACATCACGGTGCCCGAGTCGGCTCCCTCCTGGTACAGCCGGTCAAAGTTGTCCTTGAGCATCTGGCCGTAGCGCCGGGGTTCGATCTTGTTTACCACGTAGGCGATGGTGTCATTCATTTCCAGGGAGTAGGGAATGGAGACGAAGGATTTACTGCTGCGCAACTGTATGGGTGTGGGTTGGTCGTCGTGAAACAGGTCGCAGGTATAGAATCCGGCCTCGTCGCCGGCCAATTCCGTGCCTACCTCGGCGAACAGGTCCAGGGTCAGCTCGGAATGGGACAGCGCCGGGGCCAGGTAACCGGCACAGTGCTGGCCGGTGTGTCGGTGAATGCTGTCCATTGAATCGCGGATCATGTCCCGCTCCTGCTCCGGAGACATGCCGTAGGTGTAGCGTGTGTTGTAAATGCCATGACTGAAAAACTCCCAGTCACGCTGGGCACACAGCTCAATAATTTCCGGGTGGTGGTCACACAGGGCGGTGGACAGGGAAATGGAGCCGCGCACGCCGTAGCGGTCCAGTACTTCCATTTGTCGCATGTGTCCCACGCGGTTGCCGTAATCGCGGATGCTGTAGCCCGGTAGTGCGGGGTGTGGCTGGGGCCAGGCCTTGCGGTGTGGGTTCGCCGGTGGGTCCAGTTCGTAAAACTCGATATTGGGTGCCACCCAGAAGGCGATGCGGGCGCCACCGGGCCACTGGATCCTGGGACGATTCTCGTAGGGCCAGTAGCCGTAAAATCCGGGATCGGATTTCATGACTGCTGGTCCAGCCAGTCGAATACCTCCTGTACCTCCAGCACATCGGCGTACTTGAGTGACAGGTCAGTAAGATTGGCGAAGTGGTAGCTCTCGTGCTTGTCCGCCACACACTCCTCGGGAACTATGGTGCGGTATCCGCGGGACAGGCTGTCCACCCCGGTAGCGCGGATGCAGCCCGAGGTCGAGCCGCCGGTGAGAATGACCGTATCCACCTGGTGCCATACCAGCAGGGACTGTAATTGTGTTTCAAAGAAGGCGGAGGGCATCTTT
>Ga0224504_10001391_pt1 | contig 10760 bp, 13 predicted proteins | sample SF_Oct11_sed_USG_3_FD_170160 | JGI IMG/M metagenome (GOLD analysis project Ga0224504, IMG submission 170160) | Sediment microbial communities from San Francisco Bay, California, United States - SF_Oct11_sed_USGS_24 | ecosystem: Environmental > Aquatic > Marine > Sediment | place: USA... | reverse complement strand
TGCATGAGATTATCCGTGTCGGGTTTATCCGGTTTGTCAATCCACTCAGTTGGTTCTGGCTTTTCATTTTCGTGTTTGTTTTTTTCTATTATGTCATCAAGGGCGGCCTGGATGTGAGTTACCGGGTTCTGCATCCGCTTATGCCCATCAGGCCCGGTATTGTAAGAATTCGGAGCGTTCTGAAGACCGATACCGGCCGCTCGGCACTAGCTCAGTGCATCACGCTGACACCGGGTACGTTGACAATTGACGTGACCAGCGAAGGAATTTTCTATATCCACTGGCTCAACGTGATTAGCACTGACGAAGAACAGGCTGCCAAACACGTGTTACACCGCTTCGAGTGGTTTATCCAGAGGATTTTTGAATAGGCATTAGACATGACGACGACAGAATTTTTAGTTCCGGTATTGATTGTTGGCCTGCTTATCTGCTGTGCCATGTGTCTCTACCGTATCGCCAACGGCCCCACCGCCGCGGATCGAATGGTTGCCATCGATATACTTGGCACCGTGGTGGTTGGTTTCGTCGCCATCATCACCGCCGTGACCGGCAAAATCTATCTGCTCGATATCGCTCTCGTGTGGGCTCTTGTGAGCTTCGTTGGCACGCTGGCACTGGCCAAGTACCTTATGGGGAAACGACTCAATGAATGAAATCATCGGATCAATACTCATCACGATCGGTGTGCTGTTCGACCTGCTGGGTTGTGTCGGACTGGTACGCTTGCCGGATGTTTACAACCGCATCCAGGCATCCACTAAATGCGTGGTTCTTGGTACCACACTTAGCCTCCTCGGGGCGATGGTATGGCTGGGAACCGCAGCGGTGGTCATCAAGGGTCTGCTCTGCATCCTGTTTCTGCTGATCACCTCATCCACGGCGGCGCACGCCCTCTCGCGTGCTGCACATCGTTCAGGCGTGCAACTGGCTGACGCAAGCGTGGTTGACCACTATGCACAGGACCTGCAGGCCATCAGCAGTAACGAGGAGCCTGTATCGTGAGACTACCCGCATTTATGCAGCCGAGAATCCTGAAACAGGCGGTTCAGGCCGTTTTCTCACCTGCATTCACAACCCGCTTCCCATCCGAGACCTTTGAACCGCAGGATGCCTTCCGTGGACGTCCCCGATTCAATTCTGATGGTTGTATCGGCTGCGGCGCCTGTAGCCAGGTGTGCCCGCCCAAATGTATCGAGGTAATTGACGATCTCGATAGCACCCCACCAAAGCGTGTCCTGATACAGCACCTGGACGCCTGTATCGTTTGTGGACAATGCGAACGCTACTGCCCGACACAGGAAGGTATTCGTATGACCAGGGAATGGGATTTTGCGGGCTTCGAGCCGGGTGACTTTGAGGAAAGGATCGAGAAAGAGCTTGTAATGTGTGAAATTTGCGGTGACTTGCTCGCCCCGGCTGACCAGCTGTACTGGCTGGCTGAACGTCTCGGCCCCGTCAGTTTCGCGAACCCCACCCTTGCCATGTTTTCAGGTCAGCGCCTGGGTTACGTGCAGCAGGGTGTCAGAAATTCATCGGTTACCACACTTCGCTCGGACCGCATGGCGATCCAGTGCCCTAAGTGCAAGCGACAAACGGCTGGAGCAGCCTGACCAGGAATCGAAAATGGATACTCAACTTAAAAATCAGTTAATTCACTTTATTGAAGGACGTGTATGCCTGCTTGGAATCGGCAACCGCTATCATCATGACGATGCTCTTGGGCCCTACCTGGCAGAAGCCATAGAATCACGGCCTGACTATGATGTAATTGATGCGGGAGTCATGCCGGAAGATTACATAGAAATGACGGCCAAGAAACATCCGGAAACCATTTTGATGGTGGACGCCACGGATTTTGGCGGCGAACCGGGAGAAGTCAGGCTGCTTTATCCCGAGTATGTGAGCCATTCAGGCGTTTCCACACACGCCGGGTCACTTAGAATGCTGGCCGAATTTCTACAGGCCAGAACCCACGCCCGTATTGGCTTGCTAGCGGTCCAACCGGCCGACGTCAGCGACGGTAAAGGCCTGTCGCCGCCCGTGTCCAAAACACTTAATGACCTGCTGGATGTCTTACCAGACATTTGTGACCACAAAATTGATGTGCTTCACCACTAGAAAGAATGATATTTCCAGAGGAAGCCGGCCCACAAGGTCTTCTATTCGCTTTCACTTCTCACAAAAACAACCACTTCATCACCCTGGACCGTCACATCAAATATGATTGGGCAGCAGCAGACCTGACAGTCCTCAATATAATTCTGATGTGGCACCGAATCATCAAGCAGCACCTCGATGCGCTCACCGCAATAGGGACATGACACACTTTTTTCATGAAGATCTTGCATTGCTGGTTTCCATTTTGTTTGCAATCCAGATAAGTGTTTTATTGTACGTCATACAAAACCTCTCCAGAATCCAGTCGAAAGTACCATTTTCTTTGCCTTGGGGGCGCTGGGGGTGCGTGGTACCTCTCTTCAGGACTCGCTCAAGCACATCCATGTGTCGCTCATCCTCGACTTCCTGTCTCAGAAGGTCCTGAAGAGAGGTACCACGCACCCCCAGCTTTGTGGATAGGCAAACAACAATGGTTTCAAAAAGATTTAACACGCTTATGGCTGAAGCTGGGGTGGGTATTGTCTTACCAGGACCTTACGAGACAGGAAGTCGAGGAAGAGCCTACACGGACAAGGTGAGACCAGGAACTGGTCGAGAGGGTGCCCTGGGGTATGTACTTGTGGCGTGTCCTGGTAAGACAATACCCGGCCCAGCGCCCCACTGGTTGTGTGAAATTCCTAAACCAACACGAACTCTGGTTAGGCATTGGCCTGACCCAACAACAAAGTGATACACTTGCAATGTATTTATTGTAATATTTGTATCATTATTACTCCTACTATCCAATCATTCCGGCCAAACATATGACAGAAAAAAATCCATTAGCGGATCCACGCTTAGCCGCCTTTGAAGAAAAAATATCCAACGACCAGCGTATCGAGCCAAAAGACTGGATGCCTGATGCATTCCGTAAAAACGTACTGCGGCAGATGTCACAGCATGCCCATTCTGAGGTCATCGGAATGCAGCCGGAAGGTAATTGGATCACACGTGCACCGACGCTTTACCGAAAAATTGTATTGCTTGCCAAGATCCAGGATGAAGGCGGGCATGGTTTGTATCTATACAGTGCTGCTGAAACCCTTGGCACCAGCCGCGAGGAGATGGTGCAGGCCCTGCATGACGGCAAGGCAAAGTATGCCTCCATTTTCAATTACCCGAGCCTGACCTGGGCGGATATCGGGATGATCGGCTGGTTGGTCGATGGTGCGGCCATTGTTAACCAGGTGTCTCTGCAACGCACTTCCTATGGCCCTTATTCCCGCGCAATGATCCGTATCTGCAAAGAAGAAAGCTTTCATCAGCGCCAGGGTTATGAGGCGACCATGGTGTTGGCACGAGGCAGTGCCGAACAAAAAGCCATGGCCCAGGATTCACTCAATCGCTGGTGGTGGCCATCAATGATGATGTTCGGACCGCACGATTCGGAATCTGCGCATAGCGGGCAGTCAATGAAATGGAAACTGAAACGCGAAAGCAACGATGTGTTGCGACAGCGCTTTGTCGACCAGACCGTACCCCAGGCTGAGTTTATCGGTCTGAAAATTCCGGACCCGGATCTGAAGTGGAATGAAGAACGTGGCTCGTATGATTTTGGTGAAATCGACTGGGATGAATTCATGCAAGTCATTTCCGGCAATGGCCCCTGCAATCGCCAACGTCTGCAGCATTCTATCCGCGCACAAGAAGATGGCCAATGGGTACGTGATGCCATGCATGCTTATGAATTGAAACGTCAGGCACGCGAAGTTGCCTGAAAATGGAGTTTTGAAATGAATCAACACAGCCTGCCCCTTTTTGAAGTATTCATCCGTTCCAAGCGGGGTCTTGATCATCGCCACGTAGGCAGCCTGCATGCGGAAGACCCTGCACAGGCACTGGATTATGCCCGTGATGTGTACCTGCGCCGTAGCGAGGGCGTCAGTGTCTGGGTGGTCCGGTCCAGTGATATCACCGCATCGCAGGAAAGTGATATGGCGTCATTTTGCGATCCGATGGATGACAAACCCTATCGTCATGCCACCCATTTCAAGCTTCCCAAAGAAGTGGACAACATGTGATGGATTCCCAAAAGAAAGCTCTACTTAACTACTGCATTGCCCTCGGGGACGATTCACTCACCCTGGGACACCGCCTGTCTGAATGGTGCCGCAATGGACCTTTTCTCGAAGAGGACCTGGCATTGACCAATGTATCTCTCGATTTTATCGGCCGGGCCCGGATGCTCTATAGCTATGCGGCCGAAGTTGAGGACCAGGGACGTGGTGAGGATGACATCGCCTATTTGAGAGACTGCCGAGAGTATCGAAACTTTTTGATCAACGAACTGCCGAATGGCGACTTTGCCTTCACCATGGCACGTCAACTGATGATCGATGCATTTGACGTGGGCTTTTATAAAGGACTCACCCAATCTGCTGATGAGATGTTAGCCGCCATCGCTGCCAAGGCCATCAAGGAGTCTCGCTATCATCTCAGACGCAGTGAAGACTGGATCAAACGCCTGGGTGACGGTACAGACGAGAGTCATGAACGCACCCAAAAGGCCTTCGATCAGTTGTGGGGCTATGCCGCCGAAATGTTCGAAATGGCCAGTGATGAGCAGCAGCTTGTCGATGCGGGTATCGCCGTTGACCGTAGCGCCCTGAAGGCGGAATGGTCATCGACCATGCATTCGGTATTGAAAGAAGCAACATTGGATATCCCGGCACAGGATTGGGCCATTGGTGGTGGACGTGAAGGCATTCATACCGAGCACCTGGGCTATCTTTTGGCAGAACTGCAATATCTGCAGCGTACCTACCCCGGTCAACAATGGTAGCCATGTCTGAAAAGACAACAACAGATCAGCTGTTCGAATTACTGAGCAGCGTGACCGACCCTGAAATTCCTGTACTGACACTTCAGGACCTGGGTGTTCTGCGTGATATCTCGATTGATGATGGCGTGATAAACGTCACCATCACGCCCACCTACGCAGGCTGTCCGGCTATGCAAACCATGCGCGTTGATATCGAGAAAGCGTTATTGAAGGCGGGTCATCAACAGTTCAACGTCAAGGAGAGCCTGAGTCCGGCCTGGAGCACCGATTGGATGACGCCAAACGGCCGGGAAAAACTCCGCGCCTACGGTATCGCGCCACCCCTGAAATCAAGCTGTGACCAGTCGAGCGGCGGGATCGAGTGTCCACAATGTAATAGTTCAGAGGTAAAACGAATCAGTGAGTTTGGCTCCACGGCCTGCAAAGCACTGTACCAATGCCAGAGATGCCTTGAGCCATTCGATTACTTTAAATGCATATGACAGATACATGCAGACAACAGCAAAAGGGCAAACTGTTTTGAACCAGTCATTCTATCCACTGCGCGTTAAAGAACTGTACAAGGATACCGATGAAGCGGTTGTACTGACCTTCGATGTGCCCACTGAACTGGCCGATACTTTTAGCTTCATACAGGGCCAGTACCTGACCCTGGAGCAAACCATCAACGGTGAGCAGGTCCGGCGCTCCTATTCCATCTGTTCCGGTCTGGACGACGGTCATTTACGGGTGGCAATCAAACATGTACAGGGCGGTGTATTTTCAAGCTGGGCTAACCAGGACCTCAAGGCCGGTGATGTGCTGGAAGTGATGCCGCCCCGGGGTAGTTTTTTCTCAGCTATAGATCCCGGGCAAAGAAAAAACTACCTGTGTATCTGTGCCGGTAGCGGAATCACCCCGGTGTTATCTATCATCAAAACCGTTCTGGCACGTGAACCGCAAAGCAAAGTCACCCTGTTGTATGGTAACCAGCGTACCGCCAGCATGATGTTCCGCAACGACCTGGCGTTCCTGAAAAATGCTCACATGGAACGCTTTCACTGGGTCAATATATTCAGCCGCGAACCACAGGAAGTGGAGTTACTCAGCGGCCATCTTGATAACCGCAAAGGCGGTGCACTGAACCGGCGTCTGATCAATATACGGGGATACGACGAGTTTTTCCTTTGCGGACCGGAAGCAATGATTTCAGAGGTCTCTCGTGGCCTTCGTGGTGAGAAAATCGCAGAGGAAAACATTCATTTCGAACTATTCGCCGCATCCGCTGAGAGTGCCCGCCAGGCCATTGAGCGCCACCATGCACGTGCGAAGGAATACAAGGGACAGGTTAGTAAAGTCAGCATTCTGGCTGATGGGCGGGAATTTGCATTTGAATTGAGTACGGATGGTGAAAACATCCTTGATGCCGGTCTTCGTAATGGTGTTGATCTGCCTTTTTCCTGTAAGGGTGGTGTTTGTGCAACCTGCAGGGCACGTCTGCTTGAAGGTGAAGTTGAGATGGATCAAAACCAGGCTTTACGACCGGAAGAGATTGAAAAGGGGTTCATATTGACCTGCCAGTCACACCCTATATCAAAAAAGGTCGTCGTTGATTTCGACCAGGTCTGATCTGGCTAAACCCATGGTCGCCAGGGCAGTCCATCCACTTGACCGATTCCTTCAGCAACGTATGCAGGAGGGCAATATCAGTGCCACCGCACTGGTTTTTACCTTCTTCTGTGATGTGGTGACTCAACATGACGGCGAAATTTGGCTTGGCAGTATCATCCATGCGCTGGCACCGTTATCTATCAACGAACGCCTGACGCGGACTGCCGCTTTTCGTCTGCAGCAGGACGACTGGCTGCAATCGTATAAGCAAGGCCGGCGTAGTTATTATCAGCTGACTCCAACAGGGCAGAATTACTACAAAAGGGCCGCCAATCGAATATATGCCGGCAAGCAACCCGATTGGGATGGACACTGGACCTTACTGTTCACTTCGATGGTGCCGGAACAGAAACGCGATGCCCTGAGACGGGGTTTGCTGTGGCAGGGTTACGGACGCCTGGCTTCGAGTGTTTATGCCCTGCCCCGCGATCAGCGACCAGCACTGGACCAGCTGCTGACGGAACTTGGTGTTACAGACAATATCGTCGCCATGCAGGCACATGCAGACGATGCGGAAGCTTTGCGGAAACTGGTATTGTCACATTGGAAGCTTGATGAGCTACGCCGGAGATACAAGGCATTTACCGGCCACTACAAAAAGGCTTTCAAAGCGCTGAACAACCGTCGACCTGCCAGCGCACATTCCATGTTTCTGTTACGCATATTGCTGATACATGAGTACCGCAAGATTCTGCTAAGTGACCCCGAGCTTCCGGCAGTCATGCTCCCTGCTGATTGGGATGGTTATGCCGCTCGATCGTTAACAGGCGACATTTATCGACTGACTGCCAAAACATCAACTGAATGGGTCAGCCAGGCATTGCTTAATGCTGACGGTTTTCTGCCACACGGTGGCGATATCCTGAAAACTCGTTTTACCCAATAGGAAAAATCAGTCTTCTACAAACCCTTTCCAACCAGCCATGTAATTCACGAAGGCATCTCCCAGTCCCTGTGAGCGTAGGTAATCCCGGCTTACCGGTAGTGCAACGGGTTCGAAATCACGGTCATTCTGCATTTGTTGCGGAAAGTCGTGATGCAAAATGGCGGCACGTCCCAACACGACAAAATCGACACCTGCTTCCAGACACCGCCTGGCATCCTGCGGATTGTGTATTTTGCCCGCGGTTCCCAGCCGGACCTCACCACGTTCCAGACCTGTAAAGTAACTCAAAAGAGTCTGCCCCTGAAACGCTTCCTCGGCAGGTTCCTTGAAAGAGTCCCACAAGGACATATCAAGAAAATCGATTTGAGCACCGGACATCAATCGTTGGGCGACTTCAAGAATTTCACCTAGCTTCAAGTCGAAACGCTCCGGCGACAACCTGACACCCAGCAGGAATCCAGGACTGCAGTGCTGGCGAATCCCTTCGATGATGTCAAAAATGAACCGGGCCCGGTTCTCCAGTGAACCACCATACTGGTCAGTGCGCTGATTAATAGTCGGGCTAAGGAACTGGCACAGGATATAACCATGAGCACCATGGATTTCCACGCCATCAAAGCCGGCCTTCTCCGCCCGCTCAGCCGCGGTAATGAAATCTTCCTTGAGTTGCTCAACTTCAAGCAGCGTCAGTGCGCGCGCACCAGTCTCTTCGTTGTCGGAGGGGCATACAGGTTGGCCGCCGATTTCTTCAGTCGGTGAACGCATGCCTGCATGGTGCAACTGCAGTACGGCAAGGCTCTGTTCCGCCTTAATTCCCCTGGCCAGCCTCGTCAGCCCATCAAGGTGGTTATCGGAAAAACATCCCAGTTGACCGGGAAAACCTTTGCCATTGGCCTGTACATGAGATGCACAGGTCATGGTCACAGCAAAACCACCCTTGGCACGCATGGTAAGCCAGTGATACTCGTCATCCGACAAACGGCCATCGGCATGGCTTTGTGTATTCGTCAACGGAGCCAGCATAAACCGGTTTTTTGCGACGGCACCGCTTTTGAAACTCATGGGTTGAAACAGATCGCTCATTTGAAGTACTCCATACAGGGGGGCACTTTAATCTGACCCCATATTTCCTCAACTAGCCACCGAGTTTATCCGGTTTGGCCAACCACTCGCGACCCTTGAGCATCAGTTGGTAATAAACCGTGGGTAGCATCTTTTCCTTCAGGAACCAGGCCAGTTTGCTGGGCTCGTCACTCTTGATCAGCCATTCCGGGAAAGTCGGCAGTAATTTTCCACCGTAACCAAACTCCGCCAGGACGATTTTTCCTTTTTCCACCGTTAGCGGGCACGAACCGTAACCGTTATATTCGGCAGTTGGTTCCTTACCGTCGAAAACGGCGATGAGATTTTCTGCTACTACCGGTGCCTGCAACCTGGCAGCCGCCAGCGTTTTGGCGTTCGGGGCAGAACAGGCGTCTCCGAGACTAAATACATTTCCATACCGCTTGTGCCGCAAAGTATCCTGCGCGACATCGACCCAGCCAGCCTCATTCGACAACGGACTGTTGATGATGAAATCTGGTGCGGTTTGCGGTGGGCAGACATGCAGCATGTCGAATTCCATCTCTTCACGCACGGTATCCTCACCGGGTTGACTGACGTCAAACCAGGCCTTTTTGGCTTCACCATCAACTGCCACCAGGTTACTGAAAAGCTCGAGGTTGGCGTCATATTTTCTGACATACTCCATCAATGGCGGAACATAGTGATCAATACCAAATAACACGCCACCCGCATTACAGAAGCTGACGTCAATCTTATCCAGCACCTTATTGCGTAGCCAATGGTCACAGGATAAATACATCGCTTTTTGCGGTGCGCCTGCACACTTGATCGGCATTTGCGGCTGGGTAAATATGGCACGGCCTGATTTAAGGTTTTTGACCAGTTCCCAGGTATAGGGTGCGTAATCGAAGCGATAGTTGGAGGTAACACCATTTTTACCCAGACTTTCATGCAGGCCTTCAACCGCATCCCAGTCCAGTTTCAAACCGGGTGCGACCACCAGGTTTCGGTATTCCAGACGGCTGCCATCTTCAAGAATGACCTGGTTACGATCCGGATCAAATGATGCCGCGGCCGCCTCGATCCAACGTACTCCGTCAGGCATGACCTTTTTGGTAAAGGTCTGCGGTTGAGTGGGTGCAAATATACCGCCGCCCACCATGGTGAACCCAGGTTGATAAAAATGTTTGTATCGTGGCTCAACCACCACGATATCCAGTTGTGGCCGGCGTCTGAGCAGGCTTGACGCAGCAGCAATACCCGCACTGCCGCCACCGACAACCACCACGTCATAGGTTTTGGCCTCGCTATGGTGATGAACCGGTTCATCAATTCCCGCTGCCTGTGCCAGGGCATCATCAAGGAATTCTCTTTGCCAACTCAGGTCATAACCGATCGTCGAGGCAAAATTGATGATGCTATCGGCACCCATATGCCTGGCTTCGTAAAGCGCCCATAAACTGGTCGAGCGCATACCCGAACGGCAATAGGCCAGAACCGGTCCGGTGACGCGACTCATTGCGTCACCAAACTCCTTTACGTTTTGAGGAGTCAATTCACCGGGAATGACCGGTATGTTAATAAACTCAATACCGTGCTTGATGGCCTCTTCCGACAACTCTTTACCCAGGGGCTGGTCATCGGTTTCATTGTCCGGACGATTATTGATAATAGTCCTGAACCCTTGCGCGGCCAGCCGTTCCACATGTGCGGGATATATTTGCGGTGAAACCGATAGGAAGGGTGAAATTTTCTTAATTTCCATACATCAAATCTCTTCAGGTGACTGGTGTAGTGTACTGGCTTTAAATTGCAGGGGTTTGAGAAAACTAAAATGGCCAAACCGACGGTATGGTTCGAGCCAGGATATATATTCCCATTACTATCAGGAAAAATCCAAAAACTTTCCTGAGTTTGTGTTGATCCACACGACCTGCAATACGTGAGCCTACAAAACTGCCTGCCACACCCAATGCTGTGACAATGGCGATGACATTCCAGTCCAGTGAGAGACCCTGGGCATCCAGTACATCAATGTATTTCCAGAAGCCGGTAAATGACTTCAGCGCAATAATGACCAGGCTAGTGGCAACCGCCCGGTGCATTGACAATCCGCCCAGCAGCACCAGTGCTGGAACAATCAGAAATCCGCCGCCAACACCTACCAGGCCGGTAAGCACACCGACCAGCAAGCCATCAAGAACGATTTTCCAGACC
>Ga0224504_10001388_pt1 | contig 10782 bp, 9 predicted proteins | sample SF_Oct11_sed_USG_3_FD_170160 | JGI IMG/M metagenome (GOLD analysis project Ga0224504, IMG submission 170160) | Sediment microbial communities from San Francisco Bay, California, United States - SF_Oct11_sed_USGS_24 | ecosystem: Environmental > Aquatic > Marine > Sediment | place: USA: California... | reverse complement strand
AGAGGTCGGGCTGCCCGCCGGGACTCCAATGCACACGCTGCACGCTGTCCGCGGCACCGTGGAGCTCCGAACCTCGGACGACCGGACGCTGGCGTCGCTGACCCGCGGCCAGTCGGCCCTAATCCCCGTGACCATCGGTAGCTACCGGCTTGCCACAGCCGACGGCGATGCCGAGGTGGTGATGGTGACTATTCCTCCGTCAACGGCGGTGCAAACACGCGGCGGACCACCCTCATGACAACCAGTGGCTACCCTTACCTTCTTGACCTACATCCCTTGCGAGCTGCGGCACGCGATCGCGACGCGCACTCGAATGTTCGCGCCCTGCTCACACGGCAGGGCGAGGATTCCCTAGGCAGAGATCAACCAGTTCCTGCACTTGCGCGGTGCCCGCGCACATGACGCTATCCGCCCCACCCCAGTAAAGCTTCACAGTACCGTCTTCTTCCGGCACGGCGCCACAGCAGAACACCACGTTGTGGACATAGCCGGTCAGCTCCCACGGATCTTCGGGTGCGAGGATCCACTCGTCCGCGACTCCGAGGACATTGGCCGGATCGTCGAGCGCGTGCAGTGCCACGCCGACGCGATACACCGCACCGTCCATCGTGTCGAACACGCCGTGATAGATATTCAGCCAGCCGTTCGCGGTGGCGATTGGGGTCGCGCCCGGACCCACCTTCGCCTCATCCCAGTGATAGACGAGGGGCTTGATGGCCACTGTCGACTTACCCCAGTGAATGAGGTCTGGAGACCAAGAGAGCCAGATTGACCAAGGGTTGATTTCCGAATGGGGTCGATCAAGCCGTGCGTAACGTCCGTCGAAGATTTCCGGAAAAATCACCACATTGCGCATATCCGGCTGGCTAATCAGCGACACCCTCTCGACAGCTGCAAAATCGTGGGTTTTTGCAAGACCGATGCGCACGCCGTGCCTGGAATAAGCGCTGTAGGTGATGTAATGCTCACCGCCCATAGAACAGATTCGCGGGTCTTCGATGCCATACTCTTCGTACTCCGCGAAGACCCCGTCAGTGGCCGGCACCATGAACGGCTTGGGCTTCACCTGGAACTTATAACCATCATCGCTCCATGCAATGCCGATGATGGATCGTCCGTTACGCAGGTGGGAGCGAAATAACATGACGTACCGACCCCCATGCTTGGTTGCACCCGCATTGTGGACGGTCTCCACAGGATAAGGAACGTCATGCTTGGTGAGGATAGGGTTACCCTCGTACCGCTTCACTATCGGCTTATTGCTCATCGTCTGCCTACAATTCCAGGATTTCTTGGTATGCTCGGACGTAGTCTTGCGCCATGCGCGCATCAGAGAAGCGCTGCTCAACGTCATCACGACAGGCAGATCTGTCGATCGAACGCACGGCCGCGACCGCTTCCACGGCCTGTTTCATATCCTCGACGATGTAGCCCGTCTCACCGTGTCTAATGATTTCCGGCATAGAACCGCGACCAAATGCGATGACCGGCGTTCCGCATGCCATGGATTCCACTAGGCTCAAACCAAACGGCTCGTCGAAGCTGATCAAATGCAATAGTGCCAAGGCCTGACCCAGCACTTCCGGTCGCCGATCGGGTCCGATCGCACCGAGGTATTCTACCGTTGTGCCGTCAATGTAGGGTTCGACAAGCTTTTCGAAGTAAGCTTGATCCTGGATGATGCCCGCGATCACTAGCTTCATTCCCACCCGCTGCGCCACTTGAATGGCTTCGTAAACGCCCTTCTCAGGGTGGATCCGGCCAAAGAACAACAGGTAATTTCCCCCACCCTCGGAAAAGGGAAATTGCGTAATGTCGATACCGTGGTGAATCGTGGCCAGGTATTCGAGTTCCGGCGACTTGTCCGCCTCGCTGATAGCCACGTAGTGGTTACGGTCATTGTACTTCTTGTACACGGGAATGATTGAGGGCGACGAGAAACCATGGATGGTGGTCAACATCGGTGTTTCGATCAAGCCGGAGTAGGTCAGTGGCAGAAAGTCGAAGTGATTATGAATGAGGTCAAAATCGGCGGAGCGCTCGAAGACTTCGGAGATATGCAGGCACTCCGCAACCTTGGGATTGACCGAAGAGTCCTCTGAATAGGGACGCGGACAGACCGCGACCAATTGCCCACTGGTTTGCGAGTCGCCGGTGGCAAACAGCGTCACCTTCAGACCCATTCTCACCAACTGCTCCGTAAGAAGGCTGACCACGGACTCCCACGGGCCGTAATGGCGAGGAGGTGTCCGCCACGAGATGGGGCTGAGGATAGCAAGGCGAATAGACATGCTCGAACTCGATGGGCTTGCTAGAGCGCGATTGGTGTAGTTCTAATTGTCTTAGTGTCCGTTTCGAAAGGGGTTGAGTGGCTAGCATCGATGTGTTTCAAGCAGATTGCCAGGATCGATCTGGAGTCGCCATGCGGACGCCGAACACCCGAGAGCAGCATAGCCGTAAGGGGCTGCGTTACCAGAGCGATTTGACCGACGCGGAGTGGACCGTGATTGCGCCTCATTTACCCCCGGTTTGCAGCGGGGAATGCCCGCGTGTTTGGCCGATGTGCGGATCATCAACGGCCTCTTTTGCGTGATGCGCGCCGGCTGCCCCTGGCGCTTGCTGCCGAGCGACTTCCCGCCCTGGGAGACGATCTATCGCTGCTTTGCTACATTCCGCGACGAGGCCCGCTTCGAGAAGATCAATCACGCGCTGGTCATGATGGATCGTGAGCGGGCCGGACGCGAAGCCGGTCCGAGCGGTGCGATCCTTGACAGCCAGAGCGTCAAGACAACCGAAGCCGCCCGCCCGCGGGGTTACGACGCGGGCAAGAAAATCAAAGGCCGCAAGCGCCATGCGCTGGTCCATACCGACGGGTGTGGCCTCCTGCTCGAGCCGCTTCCGGCGAGCATCCAGGATCGCGACGGCGGGGCCCCGCTGCTGTGTGCCTCGCGCGGCTCGTTTCCCTTCATCGAGAAGGTCTTCACCGCCTCCGGCCACGCTGCCAGAAGGTCGCCGAGGCCACCGTGATCGCCGTCGAGATCGTACAAAGAATCCCAATCAAGTGGGATTTGCCGTCCAACCGCGCCACTGGGTCGTCGAACGCTTCTTCGCCTGGATCAACCGCAACCGTCGTCTCGCAAAGGACTTTGAGGCCACAACCGACTCCGCCCGAGCCTTCCTCTACGCTGCCTCCGTCATGCTCCTCGTGCGACGGCTGCCCCCTATCATGACTTTCGAAACCGACTCTTAAGGTGCTGATGTCTATAACATCCGCAGTATCATCGGCTGCTAGCGCGAGTAGATGGCTGCAAACCATGGTCAGGCAGATTAGGTTAGTGGGCAAGCATTGATGGGGTCATGAGCAGAGTGATAGAGGGCCACCGGAGATTTGTGAGACGACGGCGAGCCGTATTGAGCGCCGAGAGTTCTCGCGTCATTACTCGGCTATATTTTCCGGGCGATGGGCCGCGACTCGAGCGCATGATCGAGCGGGTCACAAAGCTAAGTGACGATGACGTGCAGCATTTGCTGAAAACCATATTCCGGGATTTCTCAGAGCGTCATCGATACTTCAGGGAAGCTCTGGAGAGAAACTTCGAGCACGTTGCTGCACATTCGCCCAAAAGCCGCTCCTTATCACTGGAACGACGACTTCTGCTCGGCGCGTACTTCACCTCTGAGTATTCAGTCGAGTCAGCCGCTCTCTTTAACCCGTCGATCGTGCCACACCCGGATCAGAAAGGCATCGGCAAAGGATCTCAGAGATTCGTCATGAGCTTCAGAGCGACCGGTGAGGGGCATATTTCCTCCATTGAATTCCGTAGCGGAATTGTTGACAAGAACCATGACTTATATTTCGACCCCGTCAGCCAGTACGTGGAGACGCCTGAAATTCACGCCGATCCCATCTATGACCGCCTTCATTTTCAGCAAAAGCTCGAAGAGATCGGCGTACATACTCGCCTCCTGGATCGACTTTTGGAGGGTCTAGGAGAGGAATTCACCTTCGATGAGCTTCAAACCCAAATCAAGCATATCCAGTCAACCAAGTTTCGATCAAAAGACAAGTCGAATGCAATTGATACGGCATTGTGGCTGGCGCGGTCCAACTACGAGGTTATCTTTCGCCGCGACCATCAGATCTCGGAGAGGGTAATTTTCCCAGTTACTGAAAACGAAAGTAGAGGCATCGAGGATGCGCGCTTTGTCCGTTTCGTCGATGACGACGGCTCAGTCAAGTACTATGCAACTTTCACCGCTCACAACGGATTCACGATACTTCCACAGCTTCTCGAGACCACAGACTTCGTAACATTCAATATACATACACTCAATGGCAAGGCGGTACAGAACAAGGGTATGGCATTATTTCCCAGGAAGATCGGTGGCCAATTCGTGATGTTGTCACGTCAGGACGGTGTGAATAATTACATCATGTTCTCGGACAATGCCTATTATTGGAATGAAACAAACCTCACACAGGGGCCGACCCATCCCTTGGAGTATGTTCAAGTCGGTAACTGCGGCTCACCGGTAGAGACACCGGAGGGGTGGATTGCGTTATTCCACGGTGTGGGACCGATGCGGAAATACACCATCTGGGCGGCCTTATTGGATATTGACGATCCGTCGAAGATTATCGGCCGGCTCGACGAGCCGATACTGACACCCGATGAGCACGAACGAGATGGCTACGTGCCCAATGTAGTTTATACCTGCGGAAGCATGGTTCACGAAGACGAGCTGATCATTCCGTATGGCATTGCCGACCAAAGGTGTGGCGTTGCCAGCGTCTCTATTCCAGAGCTATTGTCCCGGCTCAAGGCGGGCGGGTAGGTTACACACCTATTCTCAAAAGACCTGTCCCTTCGGTAATCCGGCAGTGGCTTTCGAGCTGTTGATGCCGGCTCGACGTTCCTCACGGCATATGCGTGCGCTGGCACGATCCGGAACTTGCCAAAACGCCATGGAGAGTTGCATCTGCCGGCGAGGCACCCCATGTCAAGAGGGACACGGTAGTGAACACGCGCGTGATGGTCTTCGTGATTTGAGCTAGGGCCGTTTGTCGTCGGAGTCCACTCCCAGTAAATTCGTGCGGCCTATGACGCCTCTGATCTCGAGTAATGGCTCGAAGTGGAAGTGTGCGTCACCCTGGGTCGGGCCACTACAAGCACAGTTCCGAGCCTGGCCGCGGCTACCGCAACGGGGTGCGCGAGGGGCGTCTGAAGGCCGCGGAGGCCTGCGACCAATCTGGCCTGCTGCAAAAGCTGGTTATTCGTCGGCCTTAGAGAATTTTCGGGAGAATAAGGCGTATTTCGCCGATCTATATGGGAGGGCACAAACCTCGATGACAAAGTTTCGACGTATTGCATTCATTGGCAATCATCCCCCGAGGATGTGTGGTATCGCGACCTTCACCGATAGTCTGTATCGGGCCGTTTCGAAGGATGACCCAAATCTCGAGGCGTTCGTCGTGGCGATGACGGAGACGGGATCCGAGTATGAATATCCACGAGAGGTGTTGTTTGAGATCCGCGAAGATGTGATCGGCGATTACGCTCAGGCCGCCGAGTTCCTTAACAACGCGGACGTGGACGTCGTTTCCCTTCAGCACGAATACGGAATTTTCGGCGGCGAAGCTGGCAGTAACATTGTGCAGTTGCTGTCGCGGCTCAAAATGCCGATCGTGACCACACTTCACACTGTGCTCACTGAACCGACACTAATGCAGCGCACAGTGATGGATCAGCTCGTTCGCCACTCGGCGAAGATCGTTGTTATGGCGGAAAAGGGGCGCGAGTTACTTCAGTCCGTTCATGACGTGCCAGCTCAGATGATAGAGGTCATACCGCACGGCATACCCGACCTTCCGTTTCTCGATTCGACCTGCGGGAAGGACAAACTCGGTCTCGAGGGGAAAACCGTCATCCTTACCTTCGGCCTCCTGTCACCGAACAAGGGTATCGAGACGACGATCGATGCCATGCCCCGTATTATCGAAGCCTGCCCGAACGCAGTCTATGTCGTGCTTGGTGCCACTCACCCAAATCTCCTTCGCTATCAAGGCGAAACCTATCGCGACAACCTGACTGCGCGCGCGCGCGAACTTGGTCTTGAGGATCATGTTATCTTTTTCAACCAGTTCGTGGCGCCGAATGACCTGCTTGATTTCATTGCGATGTCGGACGTTTACGCGTCGCCCTATCTCAATGAAGCACAGATCACATCCGGCGCCCTCGCCTACAGTTTTGGGCTCGGAAAAGCCATCGTATCGACGCCTTACTGGCACGCCCAAGAACTCCTCGATGACGGGCGTGGGGTTCTTGTCCCGTTCCGCGATCCGGCGGCAATGAGCCGTGAAATTATCGCACTGCTGACCGACGACGCGCGCCGTAATTCCATGCGCCAAAGCGCCTACTTGGCAAGCCGATCGATGACCTGGGAGCAAACAGCCAAACGCTATCTTGCAACCTTTGACGATGCGCGCGCCGCCACTCGCCCTGGAAAATCACTTCCTGCCATGCCGATTAAGACTTGGCATGAAGGCCAGGCGCTTCCGGAGCTGCGGGTCGACCATTTCCTCTCGCTTTGCGACAGTACGGGAATGTTGCAACATGCGCTCTATTCGGCGCCAAACCCAGATCACGGATACTGCATCGACGATAACGCGCGCGCGCTCCTTTTCTCAAATATGCTTCATAACAATGGGGAAACACACCTGCCCGATCGGCTTACTGCGCGCTTCGCGGCGTTTATTCAGCAGGCATGGAATCCGGAAAGCCGCAGGTTTCGGAATTTCATGAGCTACGATCGCCGATGGCTAGAAGAATCAGGCTCCGAAGATAGCCACGGTAGGACCCTTTGGGCGTTGGGCGAATGCACGCGCACAGACATCGATCTATCTCGTCGCAGATGGGCCGCTTCGCTATTCAAGACCGCCCTTCCCGCCGCGGAAGGATTTACATCCCCACGAGCCTGGGCCTTCTCGCTTTTGGGCCTTGACGCCTACTGTGCGCAGTTCAGCGATGACCTCGACGCCGACCGTGTCCGTCGTTTGCTCGCAGACAGGTTGATCGCGGCGCTCCGCATGGTGGAAACCAAAGACTGGGTATGGTTCGAAGAGGTGCTCGCATACGACAACGCCCGCCTTTCGCAGGCGCTGATCCAGACGGGCATGATGACCGACACGTCAGCTTACGTTAATGCCGGGCTGCGGTCACTTCGTTGGCTCATGGAGCTTCAGACAGCGCCAACTGGACACTTTAGACCTGTTGGCAACGAAAGCTTCGGCAGAATGCGGCAAGACCCCAAGGCGTTTGATCAGCAGCCATTGGAAGCATCGGCGACGATATCTGCCTGCCTCGCAGCCTCGAGGGCGGAGCAGAGTGCAACCTGGACAGCAGGTGCATTTCGCGCGTTTGGTTGGTTTCTGGGCGATAATGACGTCCGAACGACACTGGTAGACCTCAGGACGGGTGCCTGTTCCGACGGGCTCCATATTGATCGGCGTAATGAGAACAAGGGTGCCGAATCGACGCTGTCGTATCTGCTGGGGCTTGCGGAGCTTCGGAAGTTTGCAGGAACTACCGCTGAGGAAAACAACGACCTTGAGGCGCAATTGATCCGCAGCGCCTCACGCGCCGGATTCTATCAGCCTGCCCAAATGCCAAACGTCCATTATAGATCCGGTCAATCCGCCCGTGAAGTCGTTTAGCGCACAGCGTGAGGTTACTGTCGGTTCACAACATGCCTCCGCAAGATTGCGGATCCGATCATTCAACAATGGATTAGGACTTCCCAGGAACCTGGGCCCGCATCACACTTATGCCAAATTGCGCCTTAACACCGCTGTTGTGGCAATGCGCTCTCATGCGCTCTAGAAATTGCCCGTGACCTCAACCGGCTCCGACGCCGCGACTGGACAACGTTCCCCGGGCTCATGAAGATGGCCGCATATGCAGTGATGGTAGAGGTAGCCAATGATCTCCCCAAGGTCTCCGGTAGCCACGCAAACGGTGGTATCGGCGGCGCCATAGTAGAGCCGGACGGTGCGACGATCGTCTTCCAGTATCCAACCACAAGGGAACACCACGTCCGGCACGTCGCCGCTGCGCTCGTACTCGGATTCCGGCCCGAACACCCATTCATTGCCGCGCACCAGTACGAGGCCCGGATTGTCGCGGTCAAGCATGGCAATCCCCAGGCGATATATCGAACCGGCGACCGTGGTACGCACGCCGTGATAGAGAATGAGCCATCCGTATTCGGTGAGCAGCGGTGGCGGGCCGAGGCCGATCTTGTTCGCATCCCACCAGCCCCCCCGACGTGCGTGAACGAGGATCGTATGGTCACCCCAGTGACGCAGGTCGGGGCTCCATGAAAGCCAGATCTGCGCTCCGACCCTTCCAGCGAGGTCCATGCTCGACGACGGCCGGTGGAGCAGCGCCCAACGCCCGTCGAACTGGCAAGGAAACAGTGCAGCATCCTTATCATCGGGAGGCATCAGTGTGCTACGACGCTCGAATGTGCGAAAATCACGCGTCGACGCGAGGCATACAAGCGGCCCGCCACGGGAATAACCCGTGTAGACGACCATATACTCGTCGCCACATTGCGTAATCCGGGGATCCTCGATACCCCACGCTTCCTCGTAGCGCCCCGGGTCCATTTGGAAACTGGGCTCGGGCTCGATGCGCCAGTTCGTGTACCCATCGGAGCTGCGCGCAACGCTGAGATGGGAGATGCCGCTGCGATCCTCGACGCGGACCAGCAACAGCGTCTCCCCCTCAAAGGTGACCGCACCTGCGTTGAACACCGCGTTTACGGTGTGCGACCATTGTCCCGGCACCAGGATCGGATTGTCATCGTAGCGCCGAAAGAGTTGTTGCTTTACCTGCATGCTTGCTCCCCATGTATCGGGCCCGGTTTCCTGGCCACAAGCTTCTCTTATGCAGCGTACATGAGCGACATCGCCAGGTCCCACAAGGCGGAAGTAAAAGGGTCCGACTTTGAACGGCAGTTCCTGGCTAAACCCGGCTGTGTGAGATCCGGCCAAGCCGCGACCGCTCGAACCCGGTAAGCCGGCCTTCCAGCATAGGGCCGGGGCAGCCCCCTTGGCATAGCAAGCGCAGGGGTTGTTCCCGCCCACGACCGGGGCCTGAAATAACTTCATTCGTGGAAGCTCGAATTCGTGAAGCGCATGATAGGCTGTCACGAGAGCGAGGCAGGCTGATCGGCGGCGCGGTGAGCGCGCGGGTCGAATATGGCTGCGGGCCGAGAGGAAGGCGGGGAAGCTGCTTCCCAAGCTTGAAAAAGCAGTAGGTGGACAGCCCGACCAGTCGCCCGGGGCGACAGGTAGAACGCCTTACCATTTTCGATTCGGAATATGGAGGCGGAACGAACTATCCCGCCAGCGCTCGTTCTGCTCCTGGGCGCGAAGCGCGCGGAGGCGGCGGTTTTCGCCCTCTGATTTCCGGGCCTCGTTTTGCTCGTTTTGTTGCTGCATTATCTCTTGGCGGCCCTGCCAGCTCGGTTTGTAGAGCCAGTTTGGTTGCGACGGAAAATAGTGATCGCAAGCTGAGCTCGGATAGCAGGACGTCTGGGCAGGAGCCGGGCCGGATGCCAGTAGTGTCGCGAAAGCGAAAAATAGAAGGGCTTGATAGCGCATGGGCCGCCTCCTCCTACGGTCACGTTGCTGACGCCCCGGCACCTTCGTCCATAATTCAACCGCAAGTCAACGCGCCGGTGCCTTGCTGGACGAGGGCGACATGGACGGACGCGCCGTAGGGTGCCCGCCATCGCGCCGGCGCGATAGCCGGCCGGGTCCTCTCGTGCCGATCTCCTGGAACGGGTTGCCGATCGCGGCCGGTCGGGTACCATTGGCGGCGCGGTCCTTGGCAACGGGAAGGGTGGGGCGATGCCGGTTTCGATGATCCGCGAGTTCCTGAAGCTCGAGGCGGCCGGCGGAATTCTGCTGGTCTTCGCCTCGGCCCTGGCCCTGGTCTTGGCGAACTCGCCGCTCGGCGCCTACTACATGGCCTTTCTCGTAACCCCGGTGGCCGTGCAGGTCGGCGCGCTCGAGATCGCCAAGCCCCTGCTGCTGTGGGTCAACGACGGGCTGATGGCGGTGTTCTTCTTCCTGGTCGGCCTCGAGATCAAGCGCGAGTTCCTGGAGGGTGAGCTGTCCAGCCCCGCCCAGGTGACCCTGCCCGCTCTGGCGGCCGTCGGCGGCGTGGCGCTGCCGGCCCTGGTCTACGTTCTGCTCAATCGGGGCGATGCGCAGAACCTGAACGGCTGGGCCATCCCGGCGGCCACCGACATCGCGTTTGCGCTCGGCATCCTCGCCCTGGTCGGCGCGCGCGCGCCGCTGGCACTCAAGATCCTGCTGACCGCGATCGCGATCATCGACGACCTGGGCGCGATCCTGATCATCGCGGCGTTCTATACGGACAGCCTCTCGCTCACGGCGCTCCTCCTGGGCGTCGTCGCGATCGCCGGCCTCGCCGTCGTCAACCGGCTGGGCGTGCGACGTATGGCCCCCTACGTGCTGCTCGGCATCGCGCTCTGGGTCTGCGTGCTCAAGTCCGGGGTTCACGCGACCCTGGCCGGCGTGGTCACGGCCTTGGCCGTCCCGCTCAGGCCCGCGGGCGGGGGCGAGGGCGGGGGCGAGGGCGGGGGCGAGGGCGGGGGCGAGGGCCAGGCTTCGCTGCTCAGGCATGTCGAGCACGCGCTCCATCCCTGGGTCGCCTACGGCATCCTGCCGCTCTTCGCCTTCGCCAACGC
>Ga0224504_10001386_pt1 | contig 10787 bp, 9 predicted proteins | sample SF_Oct11_sed_USG_3_FD_170160 | JGI IMG/M metagenome (GOLD analysis project Ga0224504, IMG submission 170160) | Sediment microbial communities from San Francisco Bay, California, United States - SF_Oct11_sed_USGS_24 | ecosystem: Environmental > Aquatic > Marine > Sediment | place: USA: California... | reverse complement strand
AATAATTGCTAATAGTACTAATTTTTTCATTTTTTTTGTGTGGTTTATAAACACGTTTTAAACGTCATCTAATAATTTATTTAAAGCCATTTCATCTGGGACTAAAACCTGTCGAGCTTTACTACCTTCAAAAGATCCAACAATTCCTGCGGCTTCTAGTTGGTCAATCAATCTACCTGCCCTATTATAACCTAATTTCAATTTTCGTTGCAATAAAGATGCTGAACCTTGTTGTGCGTGAACAATTAACAATGCTGCGTCTCTAAACAAAGCATCTCTTTCTGCGATATCGATATCAAGACTTGTGCCACTTTCTTCACCATTGTATTCAGGCAATAAATAAGCTTCAGGGTAGGCACGTTGGGATCCAATAAATTCCGTTATTTTTTCAACTTCAGGAGTATCAACAAAAGCACATTGTAAACGAATTACATCATTTCCACCTACATATAGCATATCCCCTTTTCCAATTAATTGATCTGCACCTGAGGTGTCAAGAATAGTTCGTGAATCTATTTTTGAAGTTACTCTGAAAGCCGCTCGTGATGGAAAATTGGCTTTAATGATTCCGGTTATAACATTTACAGAGGGGCGTTGGGTAGCAACAATTAAATGAATACCAATAGCCCTTGCTAATTGAGCTAAACGAGCAATGGGTGTTTCAACCTCTTTACCAGCTGTCATAATTAAATCAGCAAATTCATCAATAACTAAAACAATGTATGGTAAAAATACATGTCCATTTTCAGGGTTTAATTTTCGAGATTTAAATTTTGCATTATACTCTTTAATATTGCGTACCATTGCTAGCTTTAGTAAATCATAACGATTGTCCATCTCAATACATAATGAATTTAAAGTGTTAATTACTTTTGTAGTGTCAGTAATTATCGCGTCATCTGTATCTGGTAATTTTGCTAAATAATGTCTTTCAATTTTGTTGAATAAAGTTAATTCAACCTTTTTAGGATCAACCAAAACGAACTTTACTTCGGCAGGATGTTTTTTATATAGTAACGATGTTAATACCGCATTCAATCCAACAGATTTACCTTGACCTGTAGCTCCAGCCATTAACAAGTGCGGCATTTTAGCTAAATCAACAACAAATGTTTCATTTGAAATGGTTTTTCCTAAGGCAATGGGTAATTCCATTTCTGAATTTTGAAATTTGGTAGAGGAAATCACAGATTTCATAGAAACCATAGTTGGTTTTTTGTTTGGTACTTCAATACCAATTGTACCTTTTCCTGGAATAGGAGCTATTATTCTTATTCCAAGGGCAGAAAGTGATAAAGCAATGTCGTCTTCTAGGTTTTTAATTTTTGAAATTCTAATGCCAACATCAGGTACAATTTCATATAAGGTAACAGTTGGCCCAACAGTTGCTTTTATTTGTGCTATACCAATTTTATAATTGTTAAGGGTTTCAACAATTCTATTTTTATGTGCTTCTAGTTCTTCTTGATCAACTGAAATACTTTCGTTATAATCTTTTAATAAATTTAGGGTAGGAAAAGTATAACTTCCCAATTCTAATCTTGGATCAAATTCACCAAAGCTTTTAACTAATTTATCAGAAAGATTTTCTTCTACATGAACTTCTTCTATAATTTGTTCAACATCAATTTCTACGTCCTCCTTGGTTTCAGGTTTTTCAATAAGGTTATCTTTAGTTTCAATTTTGTTATTATCAAAATCAGGTGCGGGCTTTGATTGAGTTGTATCTATAGATAATTCAATGTTAGATTGTTTTTCCTGAACGTCGGTCAACGAATTATTATTAATTTTAGGAGTTGTAACTAGTGGTTTTGTATGGTCTAGTTTAGTTTCATCTATACTATTAGTGGCAGGTATTAATTGCTTGAAATTTTCAGGAGTGATTTTAAAACGGATTATAAAAAAAGATATTATTAAAAAAAGGAGTGATAAAAATAAACCTGTTTTTCCCAAAAACTGCTGTAAGTATATGTTAAGTTCAAAACCAATTATACCGCAAAGCAAGGCATTTTTATGAGCTAAGAAACCAAATAATATGGAAAACCAAAGCATTCCTAAAATGCCCCAACCCCAAGATTCTCTAACTTTCTTTATGTTTCCTTTTAGAAGTACATAGAATCCAGAAATAAAAAGTAGTATTGGAAAATAAAGAGCTATAATTCCAACACCTCTATAAATAAAAAAATGGCTTAATGAAGCTCCAATCTTTCCTAATAAATTTTTTACTGGGATGTTTTTGTTAGTAAAATTAGAAAGTTGACTTTGATCATCTTGCCAATTAAAGAGATAAGATATAAATGAAGCTAATAAAAAAACAGAGAACACCATAATAAACCAACCTAACACGGTTTGAGTTAGTCGATTTTCAAAAAAATATTTTATTTTTTGAAAACGTGGTTTTTTAGGCTTTTTGGGTGTTGTTGTTTTGCTTTTTGCCATGGATAGAATTGTACCACAAAAATATAAAATTAAAGTTATTGTGGTCCATTTCCTAGATAAATTTAGGTATGTATATTATTAAACCAATAATTACTGCAAATATAGCCGCAAAAAATGCGGCTCCAGCGGAAATATCTTTTATTCGGCCAATTTGTTTATGGTAATTAGGATGGACAAAATCAGCTAATTTTTCAATACCTGTATTCAATGATTCTGCTACCAAAATTAATGCAATTGCAAATAATTGAAACATCCATTCGGTAGCAGAAAGATTCATTAAAAACCCAAAAATGGTCATAATAATACCAATAATAACTTGGGCTATAATACTATTTTCAGAAGTAATTAAAATCCAAAAACCTTTTGCGGCATATTTAAATGCTTTGATTCTATTAAGAATAAAATTACTTTTTTTATTCATATATTAAAGTGCTTGTAAAGCAGCTTCATAATTAGGTTCGTCAACAATTTCAGGAACTTGTTCTGTATAAATAACTTCCCCTTTTTCATCAATAATTACAATAGCTCTTGAATGTAAGTTGGCTAATGGTCCGTTTTCAATTGTTAGGCCATAGGCTTTTCCAAATTTTCCAGATGCAAAATCAGACAAAGTAATTACGTTATCTAAACCTTCAGCACCACAAAAACGAGCTTGTGCAAATGGTAAATCTCTTGAAATACATAAAACCTTTGTGTTTTCTAATTTCCCCGCTTCTTCATTAAATTTCCTAACAGATGCAGCACAAGTACCAGTATCTAAACTTGGGAATATGTTTAAGATAACTTTTGAACCTTTAAAATCTTTTAATTTAGCTTTAGATAAATCAGCCTTAATTAGTGAAAATTTTGGAGCAACTTTACCAATTTTTGGTAATTTACCAATTGTTTTAAAAGGATTTCCTTTGAGTGTTATTTTTGTCATTTTTATTTTGTTTAGTGATAAAAATCAAAGTTAGTTTAAAAACTAAAAACTCCCGATAAATTTCGAGAGTTTTTTAGCAATTTAATTTAGTTAGTATTTAGTTTTTAGATAAGTAATCAGCAACTCCTTCGTGCGTTGCTTTTAATCCTTCTTTTTCTGAAGTCCAGTTTGCAGGACAAGCCTCCCCGTTTTCTTCATTAAATTGTAATGCATCAACCATTCTTAAAGCTTCGTCAACATTTCTACCTAAAGGTAAATCGTTTACAACTTGGTGACGTACAATTCCTTCTTTGTCAATTAAAAATAAACCACGGTAAGCAATTAGTTCTCCACTTGCTTGTAATTGGTCTTCATCATCATAAAAATAATCTCCAGCTAAAACATCGTAATTTTTAGAGATTGTTTTATTTGTATCGGCAACTATTGGGTAGGTAACTCCTTGAATGCCACCAGCATTTTTAGGCATTTGCAACCATCCCCAGTGAGATTGTTCTGTATCAGTTGACACGGCAACTAATTGTACATTTCTTTTTTCAAATTCAGCTAATTTTTCTTGAAAAGCAAAAAGTTCAGTAGGGCAAACGAAAGTAAAATCTTTTGGGTAAAAGAATAATACTACATATTTATTTCCTTCAAATTGTTCTAATGAATAATTATCAACAAACTCTAACCCGTTAACTACAGCTTGAGCATTAAACTTTGGTGCTTTTTTTCCGACAAGTACAGCCATTTTTATAATTTTTTAAATGAATATTAAATTTTCTCTTACAAAAGTACATATTAAAAAAGGGATTTTAAATGAAGTCAATTTTAATATTTTATGCTTAGATAGATTTTTCTTATTGTTAGGAGGTAAATAATTAATTATCAGCTCAAGAACTAAAGTTCAACAATGTTATTTTTTCGCGTATCTTCGCATCCTGAAATAATGGAAAATTGAATCTAAAAAAATACACTTCAGAATTTAAGAATAATCTAAAGTTAGCAACCCCCATAATGATGGGGTCTTTAGGACATTTATTGGTGGGTTTAATTGATGATGTCATGGTGGGTAGCCTTGGTCCTGTAGAGTTGGCCGCAACATCACTTGGAAATAGTTTAGTATTTATTGCACTTTCAATAGGTATAGGATTTTCGTTTGCAATTACACCATTAATAGCTGAGTCTGATGGAGCAGGAGATACTGAAAAAGGACGAAATGTATTTCAACATGGGATGATATTAATGACTATTTTGGGGATTGCATTATATATAATGCTTTATTTTTTAAAGCCAGTGTTGTATCATCTAAATCAACCTGAGGAAGTTGTTGTTTTGGCAGTACCATATTTTGAAATTGTGGCCATTTCCATGATTCCATTAATGATTTTTCAAGGATTAAAGCAGTTTGCCGATGGATTGTCACAGACTAAATACGCAATGTGGGCTACTATTTTTACCAACGTTGTAAACATAGTATTGAATTTTGCGTTGATTTACGGCCTCTGGATATTTCCTAGATTGGAAATTGTAGGTGCAGCCTTGGGAACTTTATTTTCAAGAATTTTAATGGTAATTTTCCTATACGTTGTATTGTCGAAAAAAGAAAAATTTGCCAGTTATATGCGTAGATTAAGACTTGCTGAAATTAAAAAAGAATACTTTAAAAAAATAATAAATTTAGGCTTCCCTACAGCACTACAAATGTTGTTTGAAGTAGGGTTGTTTACTGCCTCTGTATTGTTAGCAGGAACTTTAGGTGCTTTTCCTCAGGCGGCAAATCAAATAGCATTAAAATTAGCATCAACTACATTTATGATTGCAGTAGGAATTGGTGTGGCAGCAACTATTAGAGTAGGAAATCAAAAGGGATTGGGGAATTTTATAGAGTTGAGAAGAATTGCTTTCTCAAACTTTTTTTTGGTGCTAATAATTATGTCTGTTTTTACAATTGGATTTGTATTGTTAAAAAATATATTACCTTGGATGTTTACAGACAATTTAGTGGTGATAGAAATTGCCTCAAGTTTATTGATTATTGCAGGATTATTCCAATTGTCTGATGGTTTGCAAGCTGTTATTTTAGGTGGGTTACGAGGTTTACAAGATGTAAAAACGCCTTCAATACTGTCATTTATTGCCTATTGGATTATTGGCTACCCGGCTTGTTACTTTTTAGGAACAACCTTAGAAATGGGCACTATAGGCATTTGGATAGGGTTATTAACAGCTTTAACAAGTTCGGCAATCATGTTGTTTTTTAGATTTAATTACTTAACAAATAAATTAATAAAAGAAAAAAATGGAGTTACCTAAATTTTTACTGGGAGATAATACAGATTGTCAAGATGATATTTATGTAATACATACTGAATTTCCAAGATTTATTATTAATTTAGTTGATGATGAAATTGAATGGTGGGAAGATTTTGACGGTGCAGATCAGGAAGAGTTAGAAATTCAAGTTGCCATGCTTATTGAGCAAGCAAGTGAATTTTATGATCGTGAAATGGAACTTTATCAAAAGGACTAATTTAATTTATTTTTTTGCGGCTTCAACCAACTCTAATTTGTTTAGAGTTGTTTTTGTTGTGAAAAAACCATAATTAATAAAGGCGTTCTTTTTTTCAATTTTATCAATTATACCACAAGAATTACTTCCTGTAATTCTAACTTTATCATTTATTTTAAAAGTGTAGTTTGCTTTTTGTTTTGCAACTTTAATGGCTTCAGTTTTTTTCTGTTCTCTTACCTTTACAACTTCACCTACCACTTCTTTTTCAATGGATTTTAATTTTTCTGATACTTTTTTTGTTTCAACTTTAACTTGTTTTTTTTGAGCTTTTGTTTTAGGTTTTGGCGGGTTCTTTTTTAAATGCTTGGTCTTTTCAATAAGTATCCATTTATTAAACTCTGTAGTAAATTCTTTTTTATTATTGGTTTGAAAATATTTATTTATCAGTTCATTCATCTTTCTTCCATACGAGAGCATTTTTTGATTACTATCATACAATTCCTGAAAACCTTCTAATTTTTCTTGAATTTTTTGTTGTTTAGATGATAGACTATCTGATTTTTCAATAGCCTTTATTTTTTCAATTTCTAAAGTATCAGAGGTTTGTTGTAACTTATTTCGTTCTTTTTGAAGTTTTGAAATGGTTTTATCTAATCGAACTTTTTCTCCTTCAACACGTTTCTTAGCTCTGTTAATTAGACTAAATGGAATGCCATTTTTTTGAGCAACTTCAAAAGTAAACGAACTTCCTGCCTGGCCAATAAATAATTTAAATAAAGGTTCAAGTGTTTTTTCATTAAACTGCATATTGGCGTTTGCAACATTTTCTAATTCACTGGCCAACACTTTCAAATTTGAATAATGTGTTGTGATAATTCCAAATGCTTTTTTATAATAAAATTCTTCTAAAAATATTTCAGCTAAGGCACCGCCCAATTCAGGATCACTTCCAGTACCAAATTCATCAATTAAAAATAAAGTATTTTCATTACAACTACGTAAAAAATTACGCATGTTTTTTAATCTGTAGCTATAGGTGCTTAGTTGATTTTCAATAGATTGATTGTCTCCAATGTCGGTTAAAATTTTGTCGAAAAAATAAGTTTTAGAGCGTTCATGAACAGGAATTAAGAAACCACTTTGTAGCATAACTTGTAGTAAACCAACGGTTTTTAAGGTAATACTTTTTCCACCTGCATTTGGACCTGAAATAACAATAATTTGTTGTTTTTTATTCAATTCCAGTGTTTGTGGAATGGTTTTTAATTTTTGTTTGTTGTTTTTTAGTAATAAAATAGGGTGAAAGGCATCTCTTAAATAAACCTGCTTTTCATCTGTTATTTTAGGTAGGCAAGCATTAAGACTTTTTGCGTAACTGGCTTTTGAAGCAATAACATCTAATCTTGTTAAATATTTTTGATAAGCAATTAAATCAGGTGTGAACGCTCTAAGAGAATCTGTAAGTTCTTTTAAAATTCTAACAATTTCTAGGTGTTCTTCGTAAGCTAAATTTTGTAATTCTCTACTATATTGTAAAGTCGCTTCCGGAGCAATATAAACAATACTGCCAGTTTTTGAACTGCCCAATAAACTTCCTTTTACTTTTCGCCTGTACATAGCCAAAACAGCTAATACCCGTTGATTGTCGATAACAGATTCTCGAATATCATCTAAATAACCAGCGCTATTGTATTTCGTTAAATCTCTGGTGAAACTTGAGCCAATTTTACCACGAATAGCATTAATTTCGTTTCTAATTTGTTTTAATAACGCCGATGCATTTTCGTTAATTTCACCAAACGAAGTAATTTTAGCGTTGATGTTTTCGGTAATTATTTTTTGATATTCAATCTCTTCCGAAAAAGTAAAAAGAACAGGATAAACAGCTTTCAACTTTTTAAAAAATTTCAATAACTCAGAAATGGTATTTGTATTGTTTAAAATTTTTAAAAAGGATGCTGGTTCTAAATAACTATTTTCAATATTTAATAAATGAATTTCTTTTTGAACATCATCAAAATAATGATTTGGAATTCTGTTGTCGTTTAAAAAAGAGCCCAAGTATTCATTTACTTTAAATAATTCAGGTAGTAATGTTTCTTTTTTATCAAATGGTTTAATTTCTAGTGCTGCTTGTTTTCCTAAATCAGAAATACACAATTCACTTACCGATTTTAAAATAGTAGAAAATTCTAGGTCAATTAAAGTTTTTTCTGAAATATTACTCATAAAAAATGCTATTTTTGAAAGCTAGACAAAAGTATAAATTTAAGATGAATCCCGATAATGAATGTTGATATTGATGATAGTTGGAAAAAACTATTGGTTGAAGAGTTTGAAAAGCCTTATTTTGAACGACTTACTGAATTTGTGAAAAAGGAATATAATAGTGAAACTTGTTTTCCGGAAGAGCATCAAATATTTAACGCTTTTAATTTGTGCAAATTTGACAATGTAAAAGTAGTAATTATTGGCCAAGATCCTTACCATGGAAATGGACAAGCCCATGGTTTGTGTTTTTCAGTAAATGAAGGAATTTCTCACCCCCCTTCATTAAGTAATATTTTTAAAGAAATTGAAAGTGATTTGAAAATTCCAATTCCTAAAAGTGGAAATTTAGAACGTTGGGCAAAACAAGGAGTACTTTTGTTAAATGCAACCTTGACTGTTAAGGCTCATATGGCGGGTTCTCATCAAAACAAAGGTTGGGAACAATTTACTGATGCCGTTATATCGTTAATTTCTGAGAAAAAGGAAAATGTAGTCTTTTTATTGTGGGGTGGTTACGCAAAAAAGAAAGGTTCTAAAATTGATATTTCAAAAAATTACATACTAGAAAGTGGACACCCTTCACCACTAAGCGCCAATAGAGGATATTGGTTTGGGAATAAACATTTTAGCAGTGTTAATAATTACCTGAAAAACAAAGAATTAACTTTAATTGATTGGTGATTTAAATCATATTATACTTTGTTGTTTTTGTCTATTTTTACATCAAATTAATTTAATTAAAAATAAAAAAATGAGAAACAAAATAAATATTTTAATGGTGCTAATGGCTATTGTGTTGTTTAGTTGTAAAGATAAACAAGGGTATACAAAAATTAACAATACTCCTGCTGTAGTTGAAAATCCTATTCATAAAATAGTAGTCAACGAATTTATGAATGCAGGAGGATATACTTATATTAATGTTATAGAGGGAGAGAATAAATATTGGATGGCTATTCCTAATACAGATGTAAAAAAAGGAGAAACTTATTTTTATAAAAGTGGTATGGTTATGAAAAATTTTGAAAGTAAAGAATTGGGTAGAACTTTTGAGCTTATAACGTTTTCTGAAGGTATTAGTGCAAATGAAAGTGAATTAACTGAAAAGAAAAAAAATCCACATGTAACAGCCAATACCAATACATCAAGTATTTCAGATATAAAAATTGACAAAGCTAAAAATGGAATAACTGTAGAAGATTTGTATGCTAAAAAAGAATCTTTTTCAAATAAGGAGGTTATTGTAAGAGGAAAGGTTGTAAAAGTAAATAACGGAATTTTAGATAGAAATTGGGTACATATTGTTGATGGTACACAATTTGAAACAAAAAAAGATTTGACGGTTACTACTGGTGAAATGGTAAAAGTTGGAGATACTGTTACCTTTAAAGCAACAGTTATTTTAGATAAAGATTTTGGACAAGGGTATGTTTATGGCGTTTTATTAGAACGAGGAGAGTTGTTAAAATAACCCTAAGCTATGTATAATAAAAAAAAGCGCTTTAAAGCGCTTTTTTTTATTAACTAACTCAAACATTTATAAAATGAGAACAAAGCTAACAACTTCCTTGTTCTGCTAGTTGTTTAGCAATACTTGTGCCAATAATAATTTGGTTGTTGTTAATTAAAAGTTAAAGTAAACTATAGACGAAAACCGTTTTTTAAGAAATGTATTAAACGATAAAAAAGCGCCTATGGGGCGCTTTTTTATTAACTAACTCAAACATTTATAAAATGAAAACAAAGCTAACAACTTCTTTGTTCTGTGAGTAGTAAAGCAATACTCGTGCCAATAATAAAAAGGCTATTGTTAATTATAAGTTAAAGAAATTAGTGTAAAAAAAATATTATTCTAAATGCTTTTGAGCTTTATAAGATGAACGTACCAAAGCGCTACTTTCAACGTGCCTAAAACCCATTTTTAATCCAGCTTTTTCATATTTTTCAAACTGCTCAGGTGTAATGAATTCTTTTACTGGTAGGTGATTTTTACTTGGTTGAAGATACTGACCAATAGTTAGAATATCGACATTTGCATTTGCTAAGTCTTGCATTGTTTCTAAAACTTCGGCTTCTGTTTCTCCTAAACCAAGCATAATACCTGATTTGGTTCTTGGTTGACCTTGGTCTTTCATGTATTTTAAAACTTCAAGACTTCTATCGTATTTGGCTTGTATTCTAACTTCTCTAGTTAATCGCCTTACGGTTTCTAAGTTATGTGAGATTACTTCAGGAGCAACAGCTAAAACCCTATCTATATTAGTTTTGTTTCCTTGAAAGTCAGGAATTAAAGTTTCCAATGTGGTGTGGGGGTTTGCTCTTCTAATAGCATTAATTGTTTCTGCCCAAATAATAGATCCACCATCTTTAATGTCATCTCTATCAACAGAGGTAATAACTGCGTGCTTAATTTTCATTAATTTAATGGAGCGTGCAACTTTCTCAGGCTCTTCCCAATCAACGTTTTCTGGTCGTCCAGTTTTGACGCCACAAAACCCACAAGAACGTGTGCAAATGTTTCCCAAAATCATAAATGTAGCTGTTCCTTCCGTCCAGCACTCTCCCATATTAGGGCAACTACCACTAGTGCAAATAGTGTTTAGTTTGTATTTGTCAACCAAACCTCTTAATTCAGTGTATTTTTTACCAACAGGTAATTTA
>Ga0224504_10001385_pt1 | contig 10788 bp, 7 predicted proteins | sample SF_Oct11_sed_USG_3_FD_170160 | JGI IMG/M metagenome (GOLD analysis project Ga0224504, IMG submission 170160) | Sediment microbial communities from San Francisco Bay, California, United States - SF_Oct11_sed_USGS_24 | ecosystem: Environmental > Aquatic > Marine > Sediment | place: USA: California... | reverse complement strand
AGGACGTGCATGCTCCCGGCTACTACGTCCACATAGACACCCGTGACGTGTTCGTCGGCGCCGGCGCCTGGCGGCCGCCGGCTGACGCGCTCAAGACGATCCGAGCGGCGATCGACGAGCACCCCAGGCGGTGGCTCACAGCCAGGGACGAGCCGGACTTCGCTTCCCGCTTCGTCCTGTCGGGAGAGTCGCTCGTCCGCCCGCCGCGAGGATATGACGGCGAGCACCCGTTGATCGACGACCTCAAGCGCAAGAGCTTCATCGCACTCCACTACATGGACCACAGCGCGATTCAGGATGGGAAATTCGTGGATGCCGTGGCGCGGGCCTTTCGATCGGCGACGCCGTTCATGCGATTCCTGTGCGCAGCGGTCCGAGTCCCCTTCTAGACATCCGGACGACTATCAGACGCGCCGCGTTGGCAAGAGATCGGGGTCGGCAGGCTAGACCGTAGCTGACCGCTCCGCCGCCAGCAGTTCCACGGACTGTTCGCGCATCCTGAATTTCTGCAGCTTGCCGGTCACGGTCATGGGGAACGCATCCACGAAGTGCACGTGAGCCGGTATCTTGAAGTGCGCCATCTTGCCGTCGCAGAAGTCCCGGATCTCCGTCTCGTCCGCTTGCTCGCCAGCATGAAGCTGTACCCAGGCTATGACCTCCTCACCGTAGAACTCGTGAGGCACGCCGACCACGCCCGCCTGGGCCACCTTCGGGTGACTCGAAATGATGCGCTCGATCTCTGCGGGGTATATGTTCTCGCCGCCACGGATGATCATCTCCTTTAGCCGACCGGTAATGCGCACATAGCCTTCTGCGTCCATGGTGCCCAGATCTCCCGAATGCAGCCAGCCGCCGGCATCGACCGCCTCGGCGGTCGCCTCCGGGTCGCCGTAGTAACCCTGCATCACGTGATAGCCGCGGAAACAGACTTCCCCGATCTCCCCCAGTGGCAGCGTGCGTCCCGTCTCGGGATCGACGATCCTGACCTCCTGATGGGGCAGGTTGCGGCCCACGGTTTCCGTGCGCCGCTCGAGACTATCGGAACGCTCCGTGAGATGGGTCAGCGGCGAAGCTTCGGTCTGGCCGTAGCCGATCAGGATCTCCGCGCAATGCATGTCCTCCATGACCCGCTTCATCAGGGCCGGGGGACACGGCGCGCCGGCCATGATGCCGGTCCTCAGGCTGCTCAGGTCGATCGAAGGGAATTCGGGCCGCTCGAGTTCCGCCACGAACATCGTCGGCACGCCGTGCAGGGCCGTGCAGGCCTCGCTCTCGACGGCCCGCAGAACCGGCAGGGGGTCGAAGTATTCCACCGGAATGACGACGCATGCGCCAACCGAAAGACACATGAGATTCGCCAGCACCATGCCGAAGCAGTGATAGAAAGGCACCGGGACACACAGCCGGTCCCGCTCATCGAAACCCAGCGCCCGCGCCGCGAACCAGGCATTGTTGAGGATGTTGTGGTGGCTGAGCACAACCGCCTTGGGGAAACCAGTCGTGCCCGAGGTGTACTGGATGTTGATGGCGTCATCAGGCTCCAGCGTCGCCGAGACATCGTCGAGACGTGGTCCGGGTACGCTCTGTCCGGCGGCAATGACCTCCTCCCAGGTCGTCAGGCCCGGCAACGGCCGCCGGGTATCCGATGCCCTTCGCGGATCGAATACGACGACCCTGCGGAGCGCGGGGAATCCGGCGCAGCGCAGGTCCGAGGGCGTGTTCTCAAGAAGCTCGGGAACGATCTGGGCAAGCATCTCGAGGTAACGACTGGTCTTGAAGTCGGGGATGGTGAAGAGACCCTGGACCTCCGATCTGCGCAAGGCGAACTCGAGTTCCTGCGGCCGGTAGGCCGGATTGAGATCGACCAGGATCACACCGACTCTCGCCGTGGCCATCTGTAGTACCAGCCACTCCACGTTGTTGGTCGACCAGATGCCGATACGATCGCCCTTGCCGAAGCCCAGGCCCAACAAGCCACGGGCCAGGCGGTCGATCTCGCCCGCGAGTGCGGCGTAGCTCAGTCGCTGCCCCTGGGGCAGCGACACGACCGCCTCCCTGGAAGCATGCCGCGCGGCGACGATGGCGAAATGCTCCGGAATGGTCCTGCCCAGCAACGCCTCTTCACCGCCTCGGTGGAAATAGCTCTTACTCACCCCGACCTCCTTGGCGCTGCCGTGACAATACGCCTGGCGGCAACAACCCGGGCCCCCGGAGGGTGTTCCCGACGGCGCCTGAACCGGGTCCGCCGCGATCTCGCATTCCACTCCATGACGAACTCCGTAGGCTCCGGTGCATTTATTAGTTACCCTTTATGTACGTAGCAGAGGGCCGTGCTCAGCGGTATCAGCCCTTCTACCTAGTCAACGGCTGGTCGCCGCCTGACGATGCATGTACCAGCGGCAGGCTTCGACCGTCAAATTCATACCGGATCAACGAGGATCGAGATGAGCAGAGACTTTCCGGCACTCATTCCCGCATTTCGTGAATTGAAGGCACGGGGCGAGGCGATCGTCATGTGCACGATCGTCGAGACCGAAGGATCTACCTATCGGAAAGCAGGCGCCCGCATGCTGGTCGACGGATCGGGAAATTACTACGGCGTCCTCGGGGGAGGCTGCTTCGAAGGTGACCTCGTGGAACGCGCAGGCGTGGCCATCGATTCGGGGACACCCGCCCTGGTCGAGTACGACATGCGCGGCGACGAAGACCTGATCTGGGGCCTGGGTCTCGGCTGCAACGGGCTGGTCAAGCTACTACTGGAGCCACTCTCGCCGACAAACGGATATCAGCCTCTTACCTACCTGGCTGAAGGGGTGCAGGCGCGGCGCGAGATGGTCCTCGCCACTGTTTTCACGGGGCCGCGAATCGGCCGCTCACTGGCATTAGACACTGAGGGTGTGACCGCCATTGGCCTGCCGCCCGATGAATTCCCCGAGTTGACGGAGGCCTGTCGGCAACGGCTCCCGGGCGGTCGTCCCGATGTTACGAAACTGGCGGATGGATCCAGCGTGCTGATCGATGTCATTCCTCGTCAACACCACCTGCTCATCATCGGAGCCGGCCCTGACGCGGTACCTATGGCGAAGACCGCGGCAGACCTGCACTGGCGCGTGACCATCGCGGATCACCGGGAGGTGAACCCGGGAGCCGGTCACTTTCCTGAGGGTGTGATCCGGGTGTCCTCGGAGCCGGGTCACCTGGCTGATACCGTGGAACTGGCAGACGTATCCGCTGCTCTCCTGATGACGCACAACTTCAATGCCGATGTGGGTTTTCTCAGATCCCTGGCATTGCGCCCACCAGCCTACGTGGGTCTGCTGGGGCCGACGGCACGGAGAGGAAAGCTCATCGAGGAGCTGGATGATGCGCAAAGGGAAGCACTCAAGGATCGCATCCGTGGGCCGGTTGGCCTGAATATCGGCGGTGAGTCGCCGGCGTCCATCGCGCTGGCGGCGATCGCGGAAATCCACACCTGTCTCGAAGGCGCGGACGCAAGCTCGCTGGACCTGAGCCCGAGTCGATCAGCCGCTTGAAACCGTCAGTCCGGAAGTCTGCTGGATGGGCTGGCGCCCGTCACGGTCTCTGCTAAGCTGAACAGACAGGCCGCCGGCCGGACCGGCGCCTGCTTCGAACGATGGAATTCCAGGCTGCATATCGTCACCTGTTGCCCCACGGGCAGCTGGATGCCCGGGCAGAGGAGGCCCGGCGCCACCTCGTGGATTGTGATCTTTGCGCACGCGATTGCCGGGCGGACCGACTCGAGGGTCTCGCCGGTGTCGTCTGTCACACGGGCGAGAACGTCGTCGTCCACAGCTATGGCGCACACCACGGCGAGGAAGCAGCCATCAGCGGCTGGAAAGGCTCCGGAACCATATTCTTTAGCTGGTGCAGCCTGCGCTGCGAGTACTGTCAGAACTGGCAGATCGGTCGCCACGGTACCGGCCGCGAGCTGGATGCCACTGGCCTGGCGGACTGCATGCTGCGGTTGCAGGACGAGGGCTGCCACAACATCAACCTGGTCACGCCCAGCCATGTCGTGTCACAGATTATCGAAGCCGTCGCCATCGCCGCTTACAGCGGTCTGAACCTCCCGCTGGTGTACAACACCGGCGGTTACGACAGTCTGCCGGCCCTCAGACTGCTGGACGGTATCGTGGATATCTACATGCCGGACATGAAGTACGGCGAGGCGGCGGCCGCCCGCCGGCTGTCCCACGCCCGAGACTATGTAGACGTCAACCGCGCCGCAGTACGAGAGATGTATCGCCAGGTAGGCGACCTTCAGATCGACCGGGACGGTGTCGCCAGACGCGGGCTGCTCGTCCGGCATCTCGTACTCCCCGGTGACGCGGCCGCCACCAGCAAGGTACTCGGGTTTGTCAGCCGGGAGCTTTCGCCTGCGACCTACGTGAATCTCATGGACCAATACAGGCCCTGCTTCCACGCGAGCCGCTACCCGCCGCTCGATCGCCGCCTTAGCAGGGAGGAATTCGAGTCGGCGACACGGTGCGCCAGCCGTCTCGGGCTGACGCGATTCGACTGCGAACGGATGGCACCGGCCCGGTCGTGATCGTCTGCGTCAGTCGCCCCAGGCGCGCTCCAGAACTGCCAGTGCATCCTCGTAGGTGACGTCTACCGGGTTCATGACCACGGTGCCGTCATCCAGCGAGTTTTCGGCGATCTTCGGCAGATCCTCCTTCGGAATCTTGCCCGTCTCGGACAAGGTCCTGGGCAATCCGCAGATAGCATGGGCCGCCTCTTTCATCTCCACGATCCGGGCGATGGCTGCTTCTGCGCGCCGTTCCACCGGCGTGCCTGCGAAATCCTCGGGTCCGGCCAGGTGAAACAACAGGTCGCCTATATCGGCGCGGCTGGCCGGCAGGTTGAACTCCAGGACGTAGGGGAGAAATATGCTGTTGGCGGCACCGTGATGGACCCCGTACATGGCACCAATCGTATGCGCCAGGGCATGTACCAGGCCAACCGGGGAGTTGCTGAAAGCGATACCCGCCATGGCGGCCGCCTGAGCCAGTTCCAGCCGACCACGGGCGTCATCAGGTTTGCGCAGAACCGGCACCAGCCACTCGGAGATACGCCGTATGGCTGCTTCTGCGTAAGCGTCACTCAGTGGGTTCTTCGCCAGGCAGGTAAAGGCCTCTACCGCGTGAGTCATCGCATCCATGGCGGTCGCCGCTGTGATCATCGGCGGCAGCTTCAGGGTCATCCGCGGATCCAGAACCGCCACGTCCGGCATCAGGAACTGGGAGAAGTAGAACGTCTTCATGCCGGCGTCGGTGTCCTTGATGACGCTGATCGCCGTCACTTCGGACCCGGTGCCGGCGGTTGTCGGCACGGCTATGTACGGCTTCAGCCTGTGCTTCAGATTGTTGTATCCGGCATAACGCCTCGGATCGCCGCCACCCTCGGTCGCCATGATGTTCATCGCCTTGGCGGTATCCATGACGGACCCGCCTCCGACCGCGATGATGGCGTCACAGCCGGACTCCAGGTAGCTCGCGGCACCGGCATTAACGGCATCCATCGACGAATCCGGCGGCACGTCGTCGAACACCGGCCCGACCTGACCGCCCTCGGACGTTATCGCCTTTACGACGATGTCCACCAGGCCGGCTGCTACGACACCCTTGTCGCTGACGATCATCGGCCGGACGGACCCGCGTGTATCGAGTTCGAAGGGAATGTGCTCCAGAGCACGGAATCCGGCCACCATCTTCACCGGGCAGACGAACTCGAAATATTCTCTGTTCATGATGGATCTCGCTTGAACAAGTCGATGACCAGCCGGCCGTAGATGCGAGCCGCCAGGCCGAGTTTCTCGACGATACCGATTGGCGGGTACGCCTTCAGAGCCCGCACGGCGATGAAGCGCGGCAGAACCAGCGCCTGCATCCGATTGAGGGATCTCATGATCTTCATGGCGCAGGCAAAATCTCCGTCGACGGCCAGTCGATCGTTGGCGAAGGCACGCGGCGTCGACTCCTGAAAAGACATCACGAGGAAAGCGTGGGCGACGTGCTTGAACTCGAAGACCAGGGCGGGCCGCTGTAATGCCGAGGGCTGGACCGCGCGCAGGTCATCGCCCATTTTCCGCATGGCCAATGCCGGCGACCCGGAACGCACCCGCATGGAGAAAGAGAAGTCTTCAGGCAGCCGGTCGATGTCTTTCTTGATGACCGGGTCCACGGCCGAGGCCGCCTGCAACAGGCGGCTTATCAGCCACATCATGAAACCGGCATAGACTCGCTGTATCGCGTAGGACGGACCGCGGCCGGCGGCCGGCGAGAGTTCAGTGTCGATGATATTAGGATTCGGGCTCATCAGAAGATCCTTCTCGGCAGGGGCCTCAACAGACTCGACCGAGCCGGGTTAGACCGATACCCATGTTCATTAATAGCTGATTCTCAAGCGGGCACCAGCCCGGCCCTGCGGCGGTGGGCGCCGACAACCTTATCTTCATGGTGCTGTCGATTGCGGCGCCGGGGTCTGAGCGGTGATCAGGAATGTGCGTCGGACTCTACCGGGCTCGCCGCGACTGACGTAGGCCCGGGGTCGCCAGCGTCAACCGGCGGATGATCCGGTTGGATCGATACGCCGCCATCGACCGCGTTTTGGGTGAACAAGTGTACGTCGCGCTGCGGGAACGGAATGGAGACACCCTCGGCGTCGAAACGCATCTTCACTTCGCGGGTGACATCCCAGTAGACGTCCCAGTAGTCTTCGCTCTTGGTCCACGGCCGGGTGATGAAATCTACCGAGGACTCGCCGAGCGTATGGAGTTTCACGACGGGCTCCGGATCCTCGAGGACCATTTCGTGCGCCCCGAGGATATCTTTCAGAATCGCTTCCGCCTTCGGTATGTCGTCGCTGTAGGAGATCCCGAAGGTCATATCGACGCGACGCACCTTCTGCGCGGTCACGTTCTTGATCACATCCCCCCAGATCTTGTTGTTAGGGATGACCAGCGTCTGGTTGTCGAACGTCAGTATCGTCGTGTTCACCAGGCTCATGTGACTGACCTTGCCGAACACGCCACCGGTCTCGACTACGTCACCCACATCGAATGGGCGGTACAACAGGATCATCATCCCGGAGGCGAAATTGGACAGCGTGTCCTGCAGGGCGAAACCGAGGATGAAGCCTGCCACGCCGAGGCCGGCGAGCAGCGGCCCAACTGCGATACCGAGCTGCGACAGCGCGATCAGGACACCGATGAGCAGGATCAAGTTTCGCGTTGTAGAGATCGCCATCCGCCTTAGCAGCCTGGAAATTCTCAGCCCCGAGGCATCGATTCCCTTCGTTACCAGGCGCTGGGCCAGCCGGCCCAGCAGCAGGAAAATATAGACGATGATCAGGAACGTCGATGCCTTCACCAGGAAAGAGGGCGCAGTCTTGGCGATGGCCTCGCCTGCCGAGTCGATCCAGTCTTTCAGTAATGCGCCAACCACCCGGGTGTCCAGAACATCCGAAGATATCTCTCCGGTCGTCTTCACGACCTGCTGGCGGAAACGGGCAGTATCCATGTCCAGGGCACGCATCATGCGGGCCGTTTCCTCGAGGGACTTGGCGATCATCTGTACCCGACTCTGCACGACGCTGAGGCGATTCTTCAGGTCCTCGTCAGCCGGCAATGCCGTGGACTGGAAGCGCAGTGATGCCGCCGCCTCCGTCGACAGCTCGAGATACACCGACTGCGCCTCCGCCCTTTCGGACAGCATCCCGCGCAGCGCAGCCCCGTCCACCTCTGTCGGCACGCCGAATTTTTCCGCCAGCTGCAGCGCCTTCAGCAGCGTCCCATAGAGCTTATCCCTCTCTTTCGTCGCGCTGAAGAGTTTTGCGTCCAGCGCAAGCTGCTCAGGGGCCGGCATAGTCGGCTTCGGAATGTCATCCACCGAGATCTTGACCTGTCCGATGTTCCTGCGGACTTCGCCGGGGAGCTTGTCCAGAAGCTGCTCAGCCTCTCCCCGGTATGCGGAGACGTCGTAGCCCGCTTCGGCCTGGCCGACGATCCTGTCGGCGAAAGCGATCGCAGATGCGAGCAAATTCGACCAGCTGTCCTTCACCCGTCTCTCGTAGATCGTTTTCGCGACGCCACTTGACTGACCGGCCTTTTCTTCCAGCGTTGCGAGGCGGGCGCGGATGTCATTGACGGTAGCCAGCGCCGTGTCATTCGCCTGTACCTGCTCCTCGGTCAGGACCTTCGCGACCGTCTTCGATTCATCCTTGGCTTCCTGCGACCAGGCAAGCGGTGTGGCGAGCAACACAGACATCAGGATTGCAGTGAATCCGATGCGGGAAACGATAGCTGTCACGAGGCTGTTCTCCGTGGTGAATTCGGGTGGCCGGGCGCACAGTATATGAGGCTGCTTCTTGTCGCGCACCTTTACCAATAATCAATGAGTTACGCTGGGTTTCAGCCTTCTGTGAGCAGCCGTTCCAGCGAGTCGCCGCCGCTCGGTCGATCGGGGAGGAAACCGGCCGGTTTGTCTGCTATACATCCATAAGACACTCCTAATTTATACGAGGTGGCTCACCTCGTATATCTAGCCGGAATTCAGGAGTAGAAGATGGATACATCAGCCGGTACAAGTCACAAGTTCTCTACGCTCTCCGGAGTCGGCCATGTCGCCGCCGGAGCCCTCAAGGCCTTCACATTCGTGTCTTTGGCCACCGTAGTCACGGCCCTGCTGTTCCGTCTCGACAGCATGCTGGTCAGCCAGCCGAGGAACTACGACAAGGCCTATGCCGGTGCGAAGGTTGTCGATTTCGTCCGGGTCGAGCAGGAAGAGTTCACGCGGATGAAGGAGAGGCGGATTCCGAAGAAGCCTCCGCCCCCTGACCGCCCCCCACCACCTCCCAAGATGCAGATGAATAGACCCCAGAACATCCCGGCGTCGGCGCTCAACATGGATCTGCCGGACATCGAAATGAACTTCGGCGCCGGGGGTGGTCCGTATCTCGGACAGTGGTACGGGCGTCGCGATCCCAACGCGCCGGACAGCGACGTGATCCCGATCGTCCGCATCTCGCCGCGTTATCCGCGCCAGGCGTTGCTGCAGGGAACGGAAGGCTGGGTCGAGATCGAATTCACCATCACCGCTGAAGGCCGGGTGATCGATCCCGTCGTCGTCGCGTCAGAACCAAGGAACGTATTCGATCGCAGCGCGATCCAGGCGATCCTGCGATGGAAATTCAAACCGCGGTTCATCGACGGTCAGCCGATCACGCGGCGGGCGATGCAGACAATCGCCTTCGAGCTGGACAGCTGAGCATCGGCTGTCCGGGACGTGACCCGGGACCCACCGGCTGGGGTCCCGGGATCGCGTTCATCCGGCCGCCGGCTGGGGAGCCTGCGACCCGGAAGGCGCGGCCAGCGTGAGAATCCAGCGCCCGTAGAAGAACAAACCTATCGCCGCGCCTACTGCTATCACCGCCATCAGGTACCAGACCACACCGATGTTGTTGGCCTCATAGAGCGTCTGGGTCAAAACCTCCGGCGAGCGGCCGGTGAACTCGACCATACGGGTGAAAGCCTCGCCGGCGGGGATGGCGGAAATCTGCTCCGGCGCCATGCCGTTGCCCGCCAGCCACTCCCTGGCCAGAGTCTCCTTCGCCGCGAACGTGCCGTAGAGCCTGGCGCCGACATAGCCTTCCGTCACCCAGCCGACGGCCAGAGGCAGGTTCGAGAACCCGAGGTACATGGCTTTCTTGTCCTCGGGCGCGAAGTTGCCGATGAACTCGGAGAACTTGGGACTGGAGAACATCTCACCGGCGCTGAAGATCATGATGCCGAACAGGCAGGCCCAGGCACCCGCCGAGAAGCCGATCAGAGTGAAGGCGACGGCGGTCAGCATCGTGCCGAGAATCATGCTGTTCGTGGCGCGCATCTTGCCGCTGAAGTGGGCGAACAGGAAACAGGTGATCATGATCATCCCGGCGTTCACGTTCAACAGCCCCTCGGGCATTATCCGGGTACCCTCCTGATCCATTCCCAGCAGGAAGATCGCCGTAGTACTGGTGGCGCCATCCGGCCCGAACAGAGCGGTGACGATGACGGAGGTATCGACCCAGTCGCGGATGTGCAGCGGCAGGATGTCGAACAGCGCGTTGAACATGAACCAGAAGCCGGACATGATCACCAGGAACACCCAAAGATGAGGCTTGGCCAGTTCCGCCAGCGAATCATGCACGAGACTGCCCTGCTCGATCTCGCCCGCCTTCACCTTACGCTGATGCTCCAGCCGGTCTTCGATGTGCGGCTCCTTGTAGGTCAGCAACAGCAGGAAATTGATGGAGATGATTGCCGCGCAGGCGTAGAACACGTTTGACCAGGCCAGCTGCCGCATCTGGGCCGCCAGCAGCGGACCCATCCAGCCACCGATGTTCACGGTCTGGTAGAAGATCCCCCAGGCCATCGAACTGTTCTGCCGGTTGGTAGCCTTGACCAGCGTCCCCTGGATGCCGGGCTTGAAAATACCGGTACCGATCGCCAGCACGATCGCCCCAATCGTGAACCCCCAGAAGCTGGGGAAGGATGCCATGATCAGGTAGGACACGATCTTGACCACCGTGGACAGGAAGATCGTGCGTTTGTATCCGAGCCGATCCGAGAGGCCGCCCACCAGCGCCGGCACCAGTGACTGGAACAGAGCCCAGATAAAGAAGATCAGACCCAGGTCCTGCGCCGTCACACCAAGTCCGCCCTCGGAAACCGGCGCGGTGACATACAGACCCGAGACGGACCGCACTCCGTAGTAGGCGAGTCGCTCC
>Ga0224504_10001384_pt1 | contig 10788 bp, 9 predicted proteins | sample SF_Oct11_sed_USG_3_FD_170160 | JGI IMG/M metagenome (GOLD analysis project Ga0224504, IMG submission 170160) | Sediment microbial communities from San Francisco Bay, California, United States - SF_Oct11_sed_USGS_24 | ecosystem: Environmental > Aquatic > Marine > Sediment | place: USA: California... | reverse complement strand
CGCTGACGATCCGACCGACTGTCGGTGATGGAGATCCCGGTGCGCATGCCGTAGACTCGCACACCCGCGCCGATAGGGGAATCCCCATTGGGACTCTTCCGTTTCCGTCAATCCACTAGGGCGCCTTCGGTTCGTCAGGAACGGGCGCCGGACCGCTCCAGCGACTCCGGCCGCCCGGCTGTCCCGGCGAGGCAATCAGATTGAACGGCTCAGTCTACGCCGCTCGGTGTTGCGTGTGATTTGCACAGGCATGATATGTCTGTAACTGTGCTTATTCTTGAAATTGCCACTTGCAGCGTGCACGCTACGGGGGCGCGACGCCGACCGGCTCAACCAGCGGCGAACAATCCGACCGGCGGCGGCACACCTTAAGAACCTCCGCCGGTCACACGGGTCGAGGAGGGCGGCGGCAGAAGGGACCATGGAAAAGCACCCTCAGCCGAAGTTGCCACGAAAGCTCGCAGCAGTCCTGGTCGCCGACGTGCAGGGCTACAGCCGCCTGATCGGCCGTGACGAGGACACCACGCACAGGGAGACGACGGCCTGCCTCGACCTGTTCCGAAGCAAGGTCGCCGACTTCGGCGGGCGTATCGTGCGCGCGATTGGCGACAGCGTGCTGGCCGACATGCAGAGCGCCGTCGACGCCGTCAAGTTCGCGGTCGAAATGCAAAAGAGGATCGCCGAAAGAAACCTCGATCTGCCGGTCGAAAGGCGGGTGGAGTTCCGCATCGGCATCAACCTCGGCGATATCATCGTCGACCAGGGGGAGATCTACGGCGACAGCGTCAATATCGCCACCCGCCTGGAAAGCCTCGCCTATCCCGGCGGCATCTGCGTCTCCAAAGCGGTCCACGAACAGGTACAGGCCAAGCTGGCCCTCGGGTACGAGTTCATGGGCGCACAGGACCTCAAGAACATCGTTCAGCCGGTGGAGGTCTACCGCGTCCGCTTCGACGAGCAGGCCTCAGTCACGCTGCCCCACTACCGCGCGGAGGAAGAGCCGCTCGAGTTGCCGGATCGCCCGTCGGTCGCCGTGCTTCCGTTCCAGAACCTCACCCAAGGGGAACCGGAGATCTATCTGAGCGACGGAATCACCGACGATCTGACCATCAACTTGTCCAAGTTTCGCGAGCTCTTCGTGATCTCGCGAAACTCGGCCTTCCAGTACAAGCTGCGGAATCGCAGCGTCCAGGACATCGGCCGCGAACTGGGCGTCCGCTACCTGGTCGAAGGCAGCATCCTGCGGCTCGGCAACCGCCTGCGCGTAACGACCCAACTCATCGAGGCGGCCAGCGGCCATCAGCTATGGGGCGAGCGTTACGACCATTATTTCGACGAGGTCCTCCACGTCCTGGACGAGCTGGCGGTGTCCGTCGCGGCGACGCTGGCCCAACAAATCGCTTCGGAGGAACGAAGGCGCGTTCTGCAGGCCGAGACCGACAACCTGGAGGCCTACGGCCTGGTCCTGCGCGGGCAGGAGCTTCTGTTCCTCCACGAGAGAGGTTCCAACGTGATGGCGCGCAAGCACTGCGAGCGCGCCGTGGAGATCGATCCCGGTTATGCGCGGGCCCATGCCGCGATGTCACGGACCCTCAATTACGCCTGGCGCTACTCCTGGGAGGAAAGCGGATCGCGCCCGCTCGATCGCGCGCTGGATCTCGCCCAACAGGCGGTCCATCTCGACGAATTCGATGCACGCGGCTATGCGGAGCTGGGCTTCGTGCATCTCTACAAGAAGGCGCACGATGCCTCGATAGCATGCTACGAACGCGGCCTGAACCTGAATCCCAACGACGCCGACCTCATGGCCGAGATGGCCGATGCGCTGGCGCACTGCGGGCGCCCGGAGGCCGCCGTCCAACTCCTGCACAAGGCGATGCGGCTCAACCCCTATTATCCGGACTGGTATTCCTGGAACCTGGGCGGCGCCTACCACCAGATGCGCGAGTACGAGAAAGCCATAGAGATGGTCAAGCGGATGCAGAATCCAGCGGAGGGGCGAAGGCTCTTGGCGACCTGCTACGCCCAACTGGGCAGGATGGACGAAGCTCGGGCCGAGGCCGCGGAGGTGTTGCGCGTACACCCGGAGTTCTCCCTCGTCCACTGGGCCGAGGTGCAGCCGGACAAGAACCCCGAAGATCTCGAGCACTTCATCGAGGGGCTGCGGAAAGCCGGGCTCAAATAGGACCAGCGCTCATTGATATTGACCCCTTTCGCGGACGATTCCGGCCTCTAGACCGCGTCCGCAGGATCGAAACTCCTGGTGAATTCCGATTCCGAGACACGGCTCTCGAAGCCTGTCGCGCGGTAGAATTCAATTGTCCCGGTGTTGTCGCTGCGCGCGGTGACTGTGGCCATGGTGGCGCCCTGGCTTGCCGCGCGCCCAATAATCTCGTGGAGCAACGCCCGGGTGATCCCGCGCCGGCGCCAGGCGAACAGGCAGCCGACGGGTTCGAACTCGATCACCCCGCCGACCGGATCGATCCAACCCAGGGCGAACGCAACGACCTCGCCGCTGCCGTCTTCCGCGATAAGGCCGAGTTCCGACCTGTACCAGGGTGCCCCGATCACGCGCCGAAAATCGTCGACGCTCAAGACCGGCGAATCGAAGATCGTATTGTGGAGATCAACCATGCGCTCGACATCCGCGGCACGGTCTATCGCGCGCGCACGCAGGCCGTCAGGCAGCTTGGCCTGCGCGTCCGCGGCATGGGCCTCGCGTCCAAACCTTATGTATCCTCGCCCGCCCGGCGCATAACCGCGACGGCGCAGTACGGCACCGCGCAACCCGTCGGTGTCGAAACAGCCGACCCGAAAGGGGCCTGCCGGCCGGCCCGCGGCGACGGCCGCGCGCCAACGCGCCTCGGTCCAATCCAGCATGGCGTTCAGCAGCTCCGCCACGTCGTCGAGGTCCGGGTCGATCAGCAAGTCGATCGGATAGGACTCGTAGACCAGGGCAATGGCAACGACGCGACCGTCGCTATTGGACCACAGGCCTATGTCGTCATAAGGTTTCGCCAGATCGACGGACGCCAGGCGCCAGGCGAGGTTGCCGACGTGTACCTGCGTCTCTACACCGGCCCGTAGCCAGGACGCAGCGATCATCGCCGCCATCCGGTCAAGGTCCTGCGGGCCGGAGAAGGAAGCAAACGCGAGTGAGCTAGGCGTCATGACGCCGTGTTCATAAGAGTTGGAGACCCGAGATGAGGCTATTTCCCAATTGTGCTGTTGGCGACGGAAATTTCAATCGGAGATTGGAGAAGCTCGAAGATCGATGCAATCTCCGCCCTTGGTCGATTCACACCTGCTAGGAATCTTGCTGCGATGGCCTCGAAGCGGGACGCACCTTTCCGCCAAATCGGAGTGGCGGATCCTGGTCCGAAGTCCTATCGCTCGGGCACGCACCGAGCCACGACGCCGGCCGAGACGGTGGACCGCGTGCGGCCCCTGTTGCGGGCGTTGGGCATCACTCGGGTCGCCAATGTGACGGGCCTCGACCGGATCGGCGTTCCGGTGGTGATGGTCTGCCGACCGAATTCCCGCTCGATTGCCGTCTCCCAGGGAAAGGGGCCCGACCTCGCCGCCGCAAAGGCCTCCGGGCTCATGGAGGCCGCCGAGATTCATCATGCCGAGCACGCCACCCTTCTGCTCAAGCTGGCCGGCTACGAGGAGCTCCGTCGGGATCATCCCCTCGTGGATGTCGAGGGCGTGGCGCGCGTTGCCGGGCGGTCGTTCGATCCGGCCCTGCCGATACTCTGGACCGAAGCCCGTGATCTGCTCTCGGAGGGGCCGAGGTGGGTTCCCTTCGAATTGGTGCACGCCAATTATACGCTTCCGCCGCCGCCCGGCAGCGGCTGTTTCGAGATCAGCACCAACGGGCTTGCCTCTGGCAATCACCTGCTGGAGGCCATCAGTCACGGGATCTCCGAGGTCATCGAGCGGGATTCGACGAGCCTTTGGCACCAGTCGAGCAAGGCCGAGCGGGGCCGTAGCAGGGTCGACCTTTACACCGTCGACGACCCACCCTGTCGAGAGGTCCTGGCGAAGCTCGAGCGTGCCGGCCTCTCGGTCGCCGTGTGGAGCACCACGACCGATGTCGCGGTCCCCTCGTTCTATTGCATCGTCATGGATCAGAGCGACGAAAGAGCACACCCCGGCGTGGGGGCCGGGTGTCACCCGGCGCGCGAAGTCGCGCTGCTGCGCGCCCTGACCGAGGCGGTCCAGGTCCGTACTACCTATATCGCGGGATCGCGCGACGACCTGTCGCCGGCCGAGTACACGGACTCGGCGATCGCCGGGAAGCAGCGCAACGCGCGCAGCCTTCTGGCGCTCGGCGAACCCGGACAGTCGTTCGGCGGGCTGGACACCTGGCAGAGTGAGACCTTCCAGGACGATGTCTGCTGGATGCTCGAAAGGTTGCGGGCGGTCGGTATCGAGCAGGTCCTGATCGTGGACCTGAGCCAGGCGGCTTTCCGGCTGCCCGTGGTTCGTGTGGTCATTCCCGGTCTCGAGGGCCCGGACGATCACGACGACTACGTGCCGGGCGCGCGTGCTGCCGCGCGACGCGGGGGCCGGCCATGACCGCCTACGTCTTCGTCGGACCGACGCTGGCGCGCGACCAGGTCGCCGCGGGCGGCGCCATAGTCCGCTTGCCGCCCGCCGCCCAGGGCGACGTCTATCGGGTCGCGCAGACACAGCCTGCCGCCATCGGCATCATCGACGGGTATTTCGAGGGTGTGCCGTCAGTCTGGCACAAGGAGATCCTCTGGGCGATGTCGCAGGGCATCCACGTCTACGGCAGTGCCAGCATGGGAGCGCTTCGCGCCGCAGAGCTCCACGAATTCGGCATGGAGGGGGTCGGTCTGATCTTCGAGGCCTATCGGGATGGCATCCTTGAAGACGACGACGACGTGGCCGTCCTGCACGGCCCCGCGGAGAGCGGCTACGCGGCCGTTTCCGAGTCGATGGTCAACATACGCTTCACCCTCGAGCGGGCTGAGCAGGACCGGATCATCGGTCCCGAGGCGCGCCGGCGGCTCGAGGACCTGGCAAAGCAGCTATTCTACCAGGAACGCACCTGGAGGGCGCTGCTGGACCTCGCGACACAGGCGCTGCCGGAGCGCGAGCTGGCACCGTTCCGCGACTGGTTGCCGCGGGGCCGGGTCGACCAGAAGCGCGCGGATGCCCTGGCCATGCTGGATGCCCTGCGTGCGCGGCTCGCCCCCGGGCCTGAACCCAAGCGCGCGAGCTATACCTTCGAGTGGACCGAGCTGTGGGACAAGGCCATGGGCTTTTCGGGAGCGCTCGCGAGCGAACCGGCGCCGGACGGCAGGGCTCTCCTGCGCAAGCGCTTGTTCGACGACCTCCGGCTCGATGCGGATGGTTTCGAGCGAGCGACCAAGCAGGCGCTGCTGCGTCTGCTGGCGCTCCGCGAATACGATCGGCACCGCCTCGCGGCGCCCCGTGAACAGGGCAGTGTATCGGTCAAGCGGTTTCGTGCCGAACGCGGGCTGTTCGGTCGTCGGGACCTCGATCGCTGGCTCGCTGAGAACGACACCGATCTCGCCTGGCTCGAACGTTCCCTGGAAGAGGAGGCGAAGCTCGAAGCACTGCAAACCATGGCAAGGCCGTTGCTCGACCGTCATCTCCTCGCCGGTCTCCGCCTGAGCGGCGAGTACCGGCGTCTGGCCGAACGCGCGGCCCGGAAGGAAAACGCACTCGCCGGCCTGGGGCTCGACGACCCCGAGCCCGGCACCGTCGGGCCAAGCCCCGCCTCGCTCCTGGCCTGGTACTTCGAGCGCAGGCTGCAACAGCCCATACCGGAAGACGTCGTTGCCGTCGCGCGGCGCATGGGGTTCGCGAATACCGGGGAATTCTATCGCGCGCTCCTGCGGGAGTTCCTATACTGCTCCGGCAACGAAAGGACTGCGGAAGCCGGCGGCCCGAGGCAAGACGGTTGATCGCCGGCCAAGCGGACGGCCTTGGTTTGACGCCGGTCGAAACGGGTCGAGGGGGAGCCGGTCGCCATGTCCGTACGACTCGATGTCGAGCGCAGGCGCCACGGGACGAAGTTCAGGCTGTTTCCGCAGCCCTACTTCCTCGAGCCCTACAGCGAGCCGGAGACGGTCTGGGTATCGTCCCCCGCGGGTACGGTGGGACCCGGCCCCTCCGACGACCGCATGTACGTCATCGATCCGCTAGGCAAGGCCCTCCCCTACGGGAGTCAGCGCGGTCCCCGCGGATCATCCTACATCTATCTGCCGCCCTGGGACGGCCAGGTCGGGCCGCCGGCAATGCCGAACCGTTTCGGCCACTTCGACCATCTCGAACCCGGAACCCCAGAGTTCGAGGCCGCCCATCTCTTTGGCGCGGTCCGCTGGGTGCTCGATATCTGGGAGGATTACTTCGGAACGCGCATCCCCTGGCACTTCCGCGAGGAGTACGAGCGCCTGGAGATGGTCGTGCTGTCCCAGTGGGACAATGCCCAGGTGGGTTTCGGCTTCCTCGAAGTCGGCTCGGAGGTCTCGGAACGCGTCGGGACCTTCCCCTTTGCCCTCAGTTTCGACACCCTCGCCCACGAAACCGGTCACGCCATCATCTATGCCATGGTCGGCCTGCCCACTCTCGAAACCGAGGAGGGCGAATATTTCGGCTTTCAGGAGTCCGCCGCCGATCTGGTGGCGCTCCTTTCGTCGCTTCATTTCGAGCGGGTCGTCGACCATCTGCTGACCTCCACGAGCGGCAATCTCTACACTTTCAACGAGCTCAACCGCTTCGCCGAGCTGTCCGAGACCAAGCAGATCCGGATCGCCAGCAACGATTTGAAAATGTCGGATTTCGCCGCGGGCTGGGCCGACGAACACATTCTGGCTCAGCCGCTGACCGGAGCGATGTTCGATATCTTCGTCGACGTGTTCCAGGAGAACCTGCTCGAGCGCGGTCTCATCGACCCGGAGGTCGAGGCTCTGTCCGATCAGATCGAAAAGCACCCTGACTACGCCGACCTGATCCAGTCCCGCTTCGATGCGGCCTACGAGGGAAATCATAGCGGTTTCAAGGAAGCCCTGCTCGATGCGCGCGACTATCTGGGCAATGCGCTGGCGGAGACCTGGGGGCGGCTGTCTCCCCATTTCCTAAACTACGACGACGTCGGACGGGTCCTGCTCGAAGTGGACCGTCAGCTTACCGGCGGGAGATACCAGCAAGTGATCCTCACCAATTTCCGATGGCGCGAGATTGGTGATGTCGCCGTCGGCCCCCGGCTCGCGAAACCCGACGAGGCCAGCCACAGCTTCTCGGACAGAACCCTGCAACCCGACCAAGGACCTGTGCAAGGAAGGCTTTCCTATGCCGCGCGAAGGCGCATTGCGCGGAACGGCCGCAGACCTGCACAGTGACCGCACGCGGCGGGCAAGGGCACTGCGTTCGCGGGTTGCACTGGATCTACACCAAGAATAGAGTAACATGGGTCATGAGATGACGAAGCCGTGCTCATAGGGGGGACTCGACAGTGGCAAATCAAGAATCCTTACTGAGTCCATCGAACGTGCTGCTCTACGGTCGAATTATGGCGGATTTGAAACTTGTCACTCCGGCGAAGGGTGACGGCAAATCCGCAAGTGAAAAGGGAAAGGACGCGGAGGCGACACCGCCGCCGCGCCTGGGCGCAAACAACTTTCTCGAGGAGCAGCTGCGACAGCGGGATGCCAGGTTGGCCCGTATCTACGGATTCAGCTACGAAGGCCATTACTACGATCTGACGTCGCCAGCGATCTTCCTCGTCCACGGCGAGGGTGTCGACCCCGAGGCGCCGCGCCTGGCCGCGGCCAGGGTTGCCAGAGCGCCGGCGGACGCCGACCTGACTGGAGTCGCGGGACGGACAGGCTCCTTCTCGGAAGACATGAAGGTCTGGTCCTACGACAAGGGCGATTTCTCGCTTCGCATGGACGTCGAGACCGGACCCTTCGAGGAGATACTGCTCGAGGCGGAGCTGGCCGCCGAGGAGATGCAGGGTTACTACAGCGGCCAGAGGGTCCGGGCCAGCGGCCAGCGCGTGCGCGCCAGCGGCCAGAGGGTCCGGGCCAGCGGCCAGCGCGTGCGCGGTTCGGGAGGGGGCGGGAACCTCGGCGACTGAGGATCTCGGCCATCGCGGTGCCCTTGCACCGCCGCTCACCCGCTGGTCTTGACCGGCCCGTCGTCGCCCCCGGTCCCATCCAGGTAAAACCGGATCAAGGCCAGCGCCTCTTCGGAGTCCCACTCGGCCGGGCCTTCCAGGCCGCCGACGAGGCGGCCCTCGGCGTCGATCAACAAGGTGGTCGGCAAGCCGCCCAGGCCGAATGCCCGGGATAGGGCACCCCGGGGGTCGAGGTAGATCTTCAGGCGCCGGAGGCCGAGTTGCTTGACGAAGGGAGCCACGACGGCCAGGCCGCCACGGTCCTGCGACACGGCGACGACCGCGAGGCCCTGCGGACCCAGCTTGTCCTGCAGCCGGTCCAGCGTCGGCATCTCGCGCACGCAGGGTGCACACCAGGTGGCCCAGAAGTTGAGCAGAACCACCTGTCCCTCGAAGGCCGCCAGGGTGATCTCCTGGCCGCCTGCATCGGTGAAGCCGTTTTGCGGCGCTGGCACGGGCGTGTCCAAAAGGGTAAAGTTGTCCTTGAACATGCCCTGAAGGGGCGGTTGCCCGTCGGCGTGCGCCTGGGCCGTCGTTCCGAGCAGGACGGCCAGGGCGACTACGGCGGCAACGGCGGCCGCGAGGGCTTTTTCTGTGGGCATGGCGGCATAACTCTTGGGTGACATGAGCGCGGACCCGAAACACAGTCGTCCGGCCGGCAGCCCGGACTCCCCAGACGGCGCGGCGCCCGGTGAGGCCGGCGCCAATGCCATGTGGGGCGGTCGCTTCACGGGCGGCCCCGCGGAGGTCATGCAGCGCATCAACGCCTCCATAGACTTCGACCGGCGACTCTACGCCCAGGACATCGCCGCGTCCAAGGCGCACTGCGAGATGCTGGTGCGCCAGGGCATCGTCTCCTCGGAAGATGGGGCGGCGATCCTCCAGGGTCTAGACACGATTGCGCGAGAGATCGAGGACGGCCGCTTCACCTTCAAGGCCGCGCTCGAGGACATCCACATGAACGTGGAAGCGCGGCTCGAGGAGCTGATCGGCGAGGCGGCCGGGCGGCTGCACACGGCGCGCTCGCGCAACGACCAGGTGGCGACCGATTTCCGCCTTTGGGTACGCGACGCGAGCGATGCCCTGGACGGCGCGCTCGCCGAGCTGCAGTCGGCGCTGCTCGACCAGGCCGAGACCCACGCGGCTACCGTGATGCCCGGCTACACGCACCTGCAGGCCGCCCAGCCGATCACATTCGGCCACCACCTCATGGCCTATGTCGAGATGCTGGGGCGCGACCGCGGGCGCCTGACCGACGGCCGCCGGCGGCTCAACGAATGCCCCCTGGGGGCCGCCGCCCTGGCCGGCACCTCCTTCCCGATCGACCGGGCCATGACCGCCCGGGCGCTCGGCTTCGACCGGCCTTCGGCCAACTCGATCGACGCGGTCTCGGACCGGGATTTCGCGCTCGAGTTCCTGAGCGCCGGCGCGATCCTGGCTGTGCACCTCTCCCGGCTCGCCGAGGAGATCGTGATCTGGTGCTCGGAGGGCTTCGGCTTCGTCGCGCTGTCGGATGCGTTTACCACCGGCAGCTCGATCATGCCGCAAAAGAAGAATCCGGACGCGGCCGAGCTGCTGCGCGCCAAATCCGGTCGGGTCATCGGGGCGCTGAGTAGCCTTCTGATCGTCATGAAGGGACTGCCGCTGGCCTACGGCAAGGATATGCAGGAGGACAAGGAGCCGGTGTTCGACGCGGCCGATACCCTGGCCCTCTCGGTCGCCGCGGCCACCGGCATGGTCCGCGACCTCCGCCCCGAGGTCGAGGCGCTGCGGGCCGCCACCCGGTCGGGCTATCTGACCGCGACGGACCTGGCCGACTGGCTGGTGCGGGTCCCGGGGCTGCCGTTTCGCAAGGCCCATCATGCCACCGGTGCGATCGTCAAGCGCGCGGCCGATCTCGGCTGCGACATCGCCGAGTTGCCGCTCGCCGAGCTGCAGGCGGTCGAGCCTGGCATCACCGAGGAGGTCTACCAGGTCCTGAGCATCGAGCGCGCGGTCGAGAGCCGGTCCAGTTTCGGCGGCACCGCGCCGGCCTCGGTGCGCGCCGCCGTGGCCGCCGCGCGGGAGCGCTACCTGTGACCGCGTGGCGCACGCTTGGCGTACTGCTGGCGCTCGCGGTCATCGCTGCGGCACTCGTCGCCTGCGGCAAGCGCAGCGCGCCCAAGGCGCCTGAGGGCCAGGAGAGCGAATATAGCTATCCACGCCCCTACCCCGCGCCGAAGAGCGTGCTGCCGAGGGGCGCAAGCGCCGCCGAGGAGGAGGAGGCCGAGGCCGAAGCAAAGGCCGCCGCCGAGGCCGAGGCCGAGGAGAAGCGACGCGGTTTGCGGAAGCTTTCGCCCATCCCGCCCTCGTCCTCCAGGACGAAGACAACGACTTACGGAACGCTGCCGGAATGACATTTTTCCCTTACGAAGATGGCGTGCTGCACGTCGAGGAAGCGGCCTTGCCGGCGCTCGCGGCGGCGGTCGGCACGCCCTTCTTCTGCTACTCATCCGGGGCCTTGGAGAGCGCCTACCGGAATTTCGCCGGGGCCCTGGAGGGCCTGGACGCCATCGTCTGCTATGCCCTCAAGGCCAATTCCAACCTGGCGGTGGTGCGCACCCTGGCACGTCTCG
>Ga0224504_10001382_pt1 | contig 10790 bp, 10 predicted proteins | sample SF_Oct11_sed_USG_3_FD_170160 | JGI IMG/M metagenome (GOLD analysis project Ga0224504, IMG submission 170160) | Sediment microbial communities from San Francisco Bay, California, United States - SF_Oct11_sed_USGS_24 | ecosystem: Environmental > Aquatic > Marine > Sediment | place: USA... | reverse complement strand
CACCCAGGCGGCGCGCGATAACCATGCCCGCCATCCCGGCTCCGATAACGGCGACCCGAGTCACAGAGGACGCCGGTGAGCGTAACGGGTATTCGGGGCGTCGAGGAACGTCATACCGGTTGGAAAGCTCGTTAGCCTTTGGATATTTCTCTTTGCCGCATTGGCATGGAATCGATCAGGGCATAAATCTCGTTCATCGATGTCGCGCTCTTGGCGGTTAGTTTGACCGAGCCGTCTTTACCGATCAGCTGCAGCGCAAATGAGCCGGGACGAATTCCCAATGTCGTGCGTGTTGCGGCAACCTCGGCCCTTGTCAGTTTGCGGTCGCCGGCCTTGGCATCCGCGTTGTCCAGCAGCGTCACCAGAACCATATCGCGGTCGGCAAATTCGTCAGACGTTGAAGCCAGTTCAGCGAGCTGTTCCAGCAGATTACTGTCATCGGGACTGGGGGCGCTGACGACGAGAACGCGATTCCTCCATTGGTACTGCTGCAGCGCAAAGGGGGTATCGTCCGAATGAGAGTGTACGTTATCCGGATTGAGCTCGGAGGCGCCGAGAGGCGAATTGAAGTACGTCATCAGCAGCAGTCCGAAGATCAGGGAGAAGAGAGTCGGGCGCACGTGTCAGCCATGTTATTCACAACAGACTGTACTGTAGCAGCGCTGATCAGACCGCGAGTGCAAAAAGCGACGGCAGATACACACCGTTACAAAGGCCTCGTGCTCAAACGCTTGAATCGGCCCGGCGCAGCGGCGACACTCTCTGCCTTTCCCGACATGGATATCTGCGGATGGAACTCGTCGTCTTCGACCTTGATGGCACGCTCCTTAATCGAAAGTCGGCGATCTCCGACTATACGAGCGAGACGCTGAAGCTCCTGACCGAACGTGATATCGCTTACACGGTTGCCACGGGACGAACGCTTCACGGTGCACGGGCGATTCTTGACGGCCATCGCTTTCGGCTACCGCAGGCCTACAAGAACGGCGTAATGATCTGGCATCCTAAAACCGGGCATTTTTCAAGCAGTGCCACGCTGACACGAGGCGAGTTGGAAAACCTCGTCAGCGCCTGCTTTGAGCAGGGAGTTACGCCCTTCGTTTTTACGCTCAATGAACATGATGAGAGCGTCGTTTATCATCCTCCGCTTCTGACAGACGTTGAGCGTGAGCTCATTTTCAGCATCGGCATCGCCGAGCCAGGAAATGTTCGCGCTCTTGATGAGCTGTCTTCCGACGCCACGATTACTCATGTGAATTCCATAGGCGATGGCAAAGCTATCGAAGCGGTGTTGCGTAGCGTAGACGATGAGCCGCATCTCGTGGCGTACTCCGGCACTGCTCTGGAAGGCGAGCAATGGCGTTGGCTCGACGTGCACCATAGCGACGCCAGCAAAGGTGGCGCAATCCATGCGATGAAGCGGATGCTGGGACTCGAACGCGTCATTTGCTTTGGCGACAGCGATAATGACCTCAGCATGTTCGAGGCGGCAGACGAAGGTTACGCACCCGAGAATGCCAACGACAATATCAAGTCGGCAGCCACGGCGATTATCGGACACCATGACGAGGAGGGTATTGCACGCTTCCTGCGCGAACGCTTTGCGTTGGAAGCACGTTGAGTCGTAGCAAGATCCTGGCGATTAAGATGCGGATTCACTCTTCGGCGTAGCCCGTCAGCTCCACGTACCCGCGCCCCTCGACCGGCCGCAGTTCATGCTCTCCCGTAACATCGACCGCGCCTTCCCAGTAACGCACGGTAGTGAAGAGCTCCTGGTCGCTGATAACCGGTGTAACGTTTAGCTCGAGTCCGAATCGCGGCACTCGAAGCAGCCAGCGGGAAGGGTAGCTGCCGCCCTCCGGGCTCGACCACTCTTCGAGTACGCTGATCTCTACATCGTCGTAAGCGAGATGTGTGGTAACGCCATTTGCGCTCACAAACGTACCTGCGCTCGCCGGATCGCGTGTTCCATTCTCCAGGCGCAGTCCGTAGATCATCAGCTCACTGCCATCGTCGAGTTGCAGTGCGAACCAGTCCCACCCGACCTGATCTGCTGCGAGTGCGCTCGTGCTCCATTCACGATCAAGCCACGACAGGCCCGATACGGTGTAGTCGTTCTCGCCGATGCGCAGGCTGCCCTCGGTTTGCAGGCGGGTAATCGAGTAGTAGTAGGACGCGTTCGACGGATCTGCGGACTTCTGTGAGAGACCGTCGATGCCATTGAGAACCGGCGGTTTAAGCGCCCTCAACTCCAGGTCGATGCCGAAGTCTTCATCGTCCGCGATTAAATGCCAGGTACCCGTCTCCGCTTTCCCTGCTATCTCCCAGTCGTCGATCCAGACGCGAAACGGTTTCGCTTGCGCTCCCGCGAGCCCGGCAGCGCCTCGCGAGTAACGCTGGGCAACGTAGAAACGTTTGTTGTCCGCATCGGTCACGGCGAGGTGTGCGATATAGACCTGGTTCGTGCGCCAGGCAGATTTCGATGCGGACACGCTCGGCGTCAGCGCAAAACGGAAAATCGTAAGCTCGAAGCCGAAGCGCTCACCGTCTTCATTATCCAGGTTGCCCGTGACGTACCACCATTCGTTGCGGAATTCGGGATGGGGTCCGTGATCCTGCGGAAAGACGAACGCTCGCGGCGCGATGGCCCGTGCAAATGCCGGGTCGGCATCACTGCCGAGGAGGTCTGCCAGTTGCGAGGTTTGTGCCCCGGTCTCCTCCGCATACGCAGAACCGAAGATGAAGGAGGCGAGCAGGGCGACCAGGCAGGTTCTCGGGATCAGCATGCTATTCCTCCCGCATCGCAATGGCGGGCTGGCTGCGACCGGCGCGATACGCTGGGTAGAGACCCGCCAGCAGGGCCGCGCCCATCGCAAACGCGACGGCAACCAGCAGGATGCCAGGCCCGATCGACATGTCGATCTGCCAACCAAACGCGCGACGGTTGATGACCTTGATCAGCACCCATGCCATGACGACGCCGAGCGGGACGGCGGCGAGACCGCTTAACAATCCGATAACCCCCGTCTGCGTAATAATCATGCTACCCACCTGGGTGGGCGTCATACCCAGTGCGCGCAGCGTTGCGAACTCGCGGGCACGTTCAAGCTGGAGCGCGAGCATCGCCGACAGGATGCCGATAAACGCGACACCGAGTGTCAGCCAGTAAAGAATGTCAGTAATCACGAAAGTGCGATCGAAAATACGCAACGAAAGCTCCCGTAAACTGACGTTCGAGCTGATGTACAGTTCCTGCCGGCCCTCGCTTAGCGCCTTGATTTGTTCGATAACGGTATCGGCGCTCACGCCATCGGCCAGGTAAAGGCCCAGCGAGTCGATACTGTCGTCATCGAAATGTCGCGCATAGGTGGCGCGACTCATCATGATACCGCTGGCGTTAATGTCGTAGCTCTGGAACGTGGCAGCAATAGCGAACTTATGAGGGCCGAAGTCTGTAGGGAGGACGACGGTATCGCCAGCGCCGACGTTGTTCTGGTATGCGTAAGGTTCGGAGACGAACAAGGCATCCGAACTTTCCCACGCGGTCCATGCTGCGCTCGGGTCCGCATCGATCAATTCGGCACCCGCATAACTGGCTGGCGGCATCTCGAAAACACGCAACTCAGTGCGCCCGTTTTCGTCTTCTATCGAAGCACGTTTGCGTGTACTCATATCCACAACACCGTCGATGTTGCGGATCGTCTCGATCAGATCCGGGTCCATCGCGCCGCTGCGGTCCAGCCCGGCGTAGACGTCTGCCTGCAAGGTCTGCTGCAGCCATGTGCTGACGGACCCGCGGAAACTATCCACCATGACGCTGACACCAATCGTTGCAGAAACGGCAATGGCCAGCGCGACAATAGCGACGCCGGTGCGTGAGAGTCCGGATGCGATGCCGGCGACAGCCATGCGCGCAGAGGTGCCGCCCAGTCTGCCTGCCAAAGGGGCGGCCAGATTCGACGCGAAGCGCACGAACAGCGGCACGCAAAGCGCGAAACCAAGGATCAGCAGGAATACTGCTGCGAGCCCGGCGACGAGGTTTGAACCCGAGGTGAGAATCAACAGCACGGCGCTCGCCATCACGGCAATGCCGGTCAACGCGACTGTCGGCAGCGCGCGTCGCGCGCCGCGTTCGAGCGCAGAGCGAGTCAGAGCGAGTCGCGGTTGATACGACGTCGCCTCGATCGCGGGCAGGGCCGCCGCTACGAGTGCGGCACCGACCCCGGCTATCAGGCCCTTCGCGATCGAAAAAGTCTCGATGCTGACGTTGGTGACATTAACGCGAAAGTAGAGGTCGTTGATCGTACGCGACACCAGCTCGAGAAGTTGTTCACCGAGTGCAACGCCTAATACCATGCCGAATACCGCGGCAATGCTACCCAGCACGGTGGCCTCGACGAGGATCATGGCGAGCAGCTGCCGCCGCGTCAGCCCGAGTGCCCGAAGCACACCTATCAATGGCCGGCGCTGCAACACCGAGAAATTGACGCTGTTGAAGATGAGAAACAGGCCGACGAGGAGGGCGAGCAGGCTCATGGCCGTGAGGTTGGTCATGAAGGCCTGGCTCATCTCGGCCGTTGATCGCGTGCGCCCGGCTGCAGACAGTAACTGCGTGCCGCCGGGCAGCGCGGCTTCAAGTGCGGCAAGGCTGTTCTGGTCACCGTCTGCAATGCGCACATCGATGCGGCTCAGCCAACCGGCCAGGCCAAGCCATTCCTGTGCCGTGGCGATATCCGTGACGAGCAGGCGGTCGAGGCTCCCGTTACCGTCGTCGGGCAAGATTGCCAGGAGCGTGGCTTGCTGATTCTTCCCCTCAACGAATAGCTCGAACGTATCACCGACAGACAGGCCAAGTTGTTTTGCGGTCTGTTGCGAAGTCGTGACGGCCCCGGGAGTGACAAGAAATTCTGCAAAAAGGGAGTTGGCGCCTGATGCATCAGTGTCGCGCGTGAGCGCCTCGCCTGTGAAAGTACGGATCTCGCGTTCGGCAAAAAGATCGACCCCGAGTATCGACATTGTCACGTCGTCGATCGTGGCCGCGCCATCGATGATCGGCGCGATTGCACGTGTGCCATGGTTGACGCGCAGTCGGGTGTAAATGTCCTCAGTAACGCCGCGCGGGCCGCCGATGATCTGGTGAGTCGCCTCGCCCGTTATCGTATCCATTGACAACAGAAAGGCCTTGCGAGCACTGGCATTGGCGAGATCGACGGCGACGATGACGGCCACACCAACGCTGATGCCGAGCAAGGCGAGAGCAAGCTGCCACGGGTGCCGCAGCAAATAAGAGAAACTCGCGCGGTAGGTGACCGGAATCATCGTGCCGTGCTGTCCTAAAGGCGGCCGTTTTGCAGCTCGAGCACGCGATCGCAAAGCGACGCTACGTGCATGCTGTGCGTGGCGATCAGCAATGTGCGGCCGGTAGCACGCACGAGTTTGTCCAGAAGTGCCAGCACGTCCTCGGCCGTTGCATCGTCGAGGTTGCCTGTCGGTTCATCGGCAAGCAGCAGCGCCGGTTCGTGGGACAGTGCCCGCGCAATTGCGACACGTTGCTGTTCTCCACCCGACAGCACGTCGGGGTAACTTGACGCGCGATCGGAGAGGCCGACGGCCTTGAGAAGTTTCTCGATACGCGCCGACGCTTCGGCAGGGGGTACCTTGTTCAGTTCGAGCACGAGGCGGACGTTGTCGGCGACGCTCAGGGTCGGCACGAGGTTGAAAGCCTGGTAGACGAAGCCAATCCGCTCGCGACGAAAAAGCGTGCGGTCGTGTTCCGACAAACCGGTCAGCTCAACGCCGTCCACCGTGACCGTGCCAGCGTCGGGCGCGTCTATGCCGCCGACGAGGTTAAGAAGTGTTGACTTGCCCGAGCCGCTGCGGCCGCGCAGTGCGACGGTTTCGCCCCGCCGGATGTCCAGGTCGACGCCGTCAAGGACGATATGTTCGCGATCGCCTTCGCGAAAACGGCGGTGCAGACCGCGAGCCTGAATTGCCAGCTTTTCCGATGACATCCGGTCACTGTGAAGTATCCGCCGAAGAGGGGCAATGGCCTTTGTGTAACAAGTTGCATCGACCCGTGTGCAGACGCGCGTGCGACGCGGTTGCCCGATGAAGGTTACCATCCTGGAGTATCATCTGACTTTGCCAATGAGACGAGCGGGTAATGACTGACTATCTTGATATCGTGACGCGCTTTTTGCCGGTGCTCGGCACCCTGGCAGCGGTGACCGCCATTCTCGCGGCGGCCAACTGGTTTCTCTCCCGCCGCTGGAAAAATGACTCGGATGCGCAGTTCCGGTTCCAGCTGATCATGCTGTCGCTGACGTTTGCCGGCATGCTCGCCATTATCGTGGCATTGCCAATCAGGGATGCAGTACGAGGACAGCTGCTCAGCCTGATCGGTATTTTGCTCAGCGCCGCGATCGCCCTGTCGTCGACAACATTCATCGGCAACATCATGGCCGGGATCATGCTGAAGGTGGTCAAGAGTGCGCGGCCTGGTGATTTCATCACGGTGGCTCAACTGACCGGGCGCATCACGGAGATGGGTCTGCTGCACACCGAAATTCAGACAGAGTTTCGTGACCTCGTTACGGTGCCTAATATTTACATGGTCACGCAGCCGCTGCAGGTCGTGCGCGCATCCGGATCGATCATCACGGCCGAAGTTTCGCTCGGCTACGATACATCGCACGATCGCGTGGCAGAGATATTGTGCGGCGCGGCGGCCGCCGCAGGCCTGAAAGATGGTTTCGTGCAGGTCAGGGAGCTTGGTGACTTTTCGATCACTTATCGAGTTGCCGGATTGCTCGAGGATATCCAGAGCCTTATTTCAGCACGCTCGGCCCTGCGTATCGCCATGCTTGATGCGCTGCACGGCGAGGGCATAGAGATTGTCTCGCCGAACTTCATGAACACGCGCACGGTCGGGGAAGAACAGAAATTTGTGGCCGCGCCATCAGGCAAGCGCTCGCAGTTGCTGCAGCCCAGCGCTGAACAAGTGGCATTCGACAAGGCCAACGACGCTGCTGCCGCTCAGAAAATTCGAACCGCGATTGAAGCTATCCAGGCGCAACTTGATTTGCCACCCGAAGAGGATGGAGCGCCCGACGCCGAGAAAAGAACCGAGCTGGAGGCCGAGAAAGAACGGCTGACCAAGGAACTGGAGAGTGCCGAGGAAAGCATACGTAACAAGGAACTGGCTGAAGTCGAGGGCGCGTCCGATTCCGTCTGAGATTTTTTTTCGACGACTTTGGCAGCACGCCTAATTCGCCAAATGGACCGGTATGCGCTTTGCGCCGAAGTTGCCCGGCATTGCATCAAAATGCCCAGGGATCTGCGTTTCACAGTTACGGCAAGCACCATCCTCGTCGAGGTGCCACGTGCCGAGTTCATACCAGTCTCGCTCGATGACGAGTTCCTTGCAGCCGGGGCAATAAGTGCTGCCGCCGTCGCTGTCATGCACGTTGCCCGTGTAGGCAAAGTGCACCCCGTTACCTATGGCGATCTTGCGGGCTCGGCTTAGTGTTTGTGCGGGCGTGCTCGGGACGTCACGCATCTTCCAGTCTGGATGAAATGCCGAAAAATGCATCGGCACGTCCGGCCCGAGATGCTCGACGACCCAACGCGTCATCTTGTCGAGCTCGGCGTCCGAGTCATTCTGGCCCGGGATCAGCAGCGTAGTGGTTTCAAGCCAGGCGTCGGTCTCATGATAGATGTACTCCAGCGTCTCGAGCACGGGTCCGAGGTGGCCGCCGCACACCTTGTGATAGAAGCGATCGGTGAATGCTTTGAGATCGACATTGGCTGCATCCATTTCGCGAAAGAACTCGATGCGGGGCTGAGGGTCGATGTAACCGGCAGTGACGGCGACCGACTTGATGCCCTGCTCGCGACTTGCGGCCGCAACGTCGACCGCGTACTCGAGAAAAATAACCGGGTCGTTGTAGGTGTAGGCGATGCTCCGACAACCGAGCTTGGCAGCCACTTCGGCCAGGCGTAGCGGAGAAGCGCTGTCGGCCAGCGTATCCATCTCGCGGGATTTGCTCATATCCCAGTTTTGGCAGAACTTACAGGCCAGGTTGCAGCCGGCAGTGCCAAACGACAGCACGCTGCTGCCGGGATAGAAGTGATTAAGCGGCTTTTTCTCGATCGGGTCGACACAGAACCCGGACGACCGCCCGTAAGTAACAAGCTTGACCTCGTCGTCGAGGCGCTGGCGCACGTAGCACAGGCCGCGCTGGCCCTCGCGCAGGCGGCAATGGCGCGGGCAGACATCGCACTGCAAGCGACCGTCGGTCTCGCGATGCCAGTATTTGGTCTTGACGACTGTTTCCTGCATGCTTGAGATGTGGCGTCCAATCCCCAGTTAACAAGCATGATACTGCAGGAGTTCGCAGAAGAATGAAGGCTCGGCGCGCAGCGGTTGCCGGGATGTTCTACCCGGTGGACAAGGCGGTGCTCGAACGCACCGTCGCGGAGTTACTGGCCGCGGCGCCGGCCAGCAGTGACAACGCGAAGGCAATAATCGCGCCCCACGCAGGCTATCAATACTCGGGCCTCACGGCCGCCCACGCGTATCGCCTGCTCGAGGCCAGCCGGAAGAAGATCCGCAGAGTTGTATTGCTCGGCCCGGCGCATCGCGTCTATCTGCAGGGCATGGCGTTGCCTTCGGTTGATGCGTTCTCGACGCCGCTTGGCGACGTGCCGATCGATACGGACGGCGTTGAACAGGCGCTCGGCCTGCCGGGTACGCAGATCTCGGACGAGGCACATGCCGACGAGCACAGCCTCGAGGTGCACTTGCCGTTTCTGCAAACCGTCCTCGACAATTTCCAAATCATTCCGATTGTTGTTGGCATCTGTCCCGCGCACGAGGTTGAGTCCGTGCTTAGTGCGCTGTGGGGCGGCGAAGAAACCCTGATCGTTGTCAGCTCGGACTTGTCGCACTTTCACTCTTACGAAATAGCCCGTGATTTCGACGCGAACACAACCGCGCGCATCGAGCACTGTGATGCCACGCTACACGGCGAGGACGCCTGCGGCGCATACGCCCTGAACGGCCTCTTGCTCGCGGCAACGTCGCACGGCTTGCAGGTGCGCACACTGGATGCCAGGAATTCTGGTGATACGGCAGGCGACAAGAGCCGGGTCGTAGGGTATGGAGCCTATGCAATTGCCTGAACGACAACACCTGCCAGGCGCTGATCTATTGCGTATTGCGCGTCATTCGATCGAATACGGTATGGATCACGACAAACCAGCGCCTGTTGATCTCGGCGGCTTGCCCGCGGTGCTAACGGAGCCGGCCGCGACATTCACGACGCTGCGGCTCGACAGGAAACTGCGAGGCTGTTGCGGCACCCTTGAAGCGTCACAGCCGCTCGCGACGGATGTCGCCCGCACGGCGTTCCTGGCGGCGTTTCGGGACTTGCGCTTCAAACCTTTAATTCGCGACGAGGCTGGCCGCGTAAGGCTCGAGGTTTCCGTGCTGTCGCCTATGGAAGAAATCCACGTCACCGATGAGGTGGATTTGCTGAAGCACCTGGTGCCCGGCACCGATGGCCTCGTCATCGTCGAAGGAGGGCATCGCGCGACGTTCCTTCCGAAGGTCTGGGAGTCATTGCCGGAACCACGTCAGTTCCTGGCCGCGCTCAAAACCAAGTGCGGACTGCCGGATGATTACTGGTCGGAGCGACTCGAGTTTTTCCGTTACCGCACAAGCTTGTATGCGGAACCCGAGGATCTCGATGTCGCTCAGCTTAGGCCGAGCACGATGTAGCCACCCGATCGCTCGTCGCGTTCCAGAACGAGTTGCTTGCGCTTTGCGGCTTCTTCGAGAAGGTCGCTGAAAGAGCTGAAGCCGTACATGGATTCCGTAAACCCGGGCCGTCGGCGCTTGAGTGTCTGTTTGATCATCGATCCCCAGAGTTTGGTCCGGTCGCCACGCTCGGAATATAAAGCCTCTGTTGTATCGATCACGAGGTCAATCGCTTCCTGCGCCGGGTCGGCTTTTTTAGCTTCTGTCTTCCTGGGACTCGTTTTCGAAGTCTTTTTTGTGGTTTTCCTGCTTCTCGTGGAGCGCTTGGCCGGGGCCTGGGTCGATACAAGATCGTCGTAAAATATGAATTCGTCGCAATTGCTGATCAGGAGATCAGATGTCGATTGTTTGACGCCGACACCGATGACGGTCTTCGCATTCTCCCGCAGCTTGCTGACCAGCGGGGAAAAGTCCGAATCGCCGGAAATAATGACAAAGGTATCGATGTGCTCCTTGGTGTAACAAAGATCGAGCGCATCGACCACCATGCGAATATCCGCAGAGTTCTTGCCGGAGAGCTTGACGTGCGGAATTTCTATAAGTTCGAATGCGGCTTCGTGCATGCCAGCCTTGAATTTCTTGTACCGATCCCAGTCGCAGTATGCTTTCTTGGTAACGATGCTTCCTTTGAGAAGTAATCGCTCGAGCACAAGGCCGATATCAAACTTGTCGGCGCCGACGTCGCGTACGCCGAGGGCAATGTTCTCGAAATCGCAGAACAAGGCGAGTTGTTTGTCTTCATTCATGGTTGCAGCTCGAATCTGGCAGTTAGGATTTAATACTCCACTATACGGTGTGGATCGGCCGCGTCCAGCGTAACGGCGACTATAATCAATTACAGACGATACTCAGGGGGTAGGGCCGGGAGCATGCGCTCCCGGCCCTAATCGTGCCTGGGCGTGACGGAATAAATCGTTCCGGCATTACGGCCTAAGCGGCGACTTCGATGCGCCGCGGTTGCGCCTTGGCC
>Ga0224504_10001380_pt1 | contig 10794 bp, 11 predicted proteins | sample SF_Oct11_sed_USG_3_FD_170160 | JGI IMG/M metagenome (GOLD analysis project Ga0224504, IMG submission 170160) | Sediment microbial communities from San Francisco Bay, California, United States - SF_Oct11_sed_USGS_24 | ecosystem: Environmental > Aquatic > Marine > Sediment | place: USA... | reverse complement strand
CCAACCCGACCGGCCCGCTGACCGTGGGCCATGCCCGGGGCGCGGTGGTCGGCGACGCGCTGGCCTCGCTGCTGGCCAAGGTTGGCTTCGCGGTGACCCGGGAATACTACATCAACGACGCGGGCGCTCAGGTGGACACCCTGGCGCGCTCGACCCATCTGCGCTACCGCGAGGCCCTGGGCGAGGCGATCGGCGAGATTCCCGAGGGCTACTATCCGGGCGACTACCTGAAGGACGTCGGCCGCGCCCTGGCCGAGCGGGACGGGGACAAATGGCTCGACCGGCCGGAGCCCGAATGGCTCGACGAGGTGCGGCGTTTCGCCATCGACGCGATGATGGACCTGATCCGGCAGGGCCTCGCCGATATCGGCATCCGCCAGGACGTGTTCAGCTCCGAACGGGCGCTGGTCGAGTCCGGCGGCGTCGAGGCGGTGCTCGAAACGCTCAAGGCGCGCGACTTGGTCTACACCGGCGTGCTGGAGCCGCCCAAGGGCCAGATCCCGGAAGACTGGGAATCCCGGCCGCAGACCCTGTTCCGGGCGACCCGCTTCGGCGACGACGTCGACCGGCCTTTGAAGAAATCGGACGGCAGCTGGACCTATCTGGCGCCCGACATGGCCTACCACCTGGACAAGTTCCGGCGCGGCGCCGAGATCATGATCGACGTCTGGGGCGCCGACCACGGCGGCTATGTCAAGCGCATGACGGCGGCGGTTGAGGCCCTGACCGAGGGCAAGGCCGAGTTCAAGGTGCTGTTTTGCCAGCTGGTCAAGCTGATGCGCCACGGCGAGACGGTCAAGATGTCCAAGCGCGCCGGCACCTTCGTCACCTTGAAGGAGGTGGTCGACGAGGTCGGCAAGGACGTCCTGCGCTTCATCATGCTGACCCGCAAGAACGACGCGCCGCTCGACTTCGACCTGGAAGGGGTGTTGGAGAAGAGCCGGGACAACCCGGTGTTCTATGTCCAGTACGCCCACGCCCGCGCCCGCTCCGTGCTGCGCCACGCGGCCGCGGAGCTGCCCGACCTGCCGCGCGACGCGGCGGCCTTGGCGGAGGGGCCGCTCGATCTCTTGACCGACTCGGACGAACTTGCTCTGATGAAGCGGATGGCCGAGTGGCCGCGGCTGGTGGAAAGCGCCGCAGAGGCGTACGAACCGCATCGCATTGCATTTTTTCTTTACGATTTTGCGGCAACCTTCCACGGCCTTTGGACCCGCGGGAAGGATGAAACCGCGCTGAGATTTCTTTTGCCCGACGAACCGGAGCGTACTGCGGCGCGATTGGCGCTGGTGCAGGCCGTGGCGTTCACGATCGCCTCGGGGCTGCAGATATTCGGAGTCGAGCCGGTCGAGGAGATGAGATGATGGCTTCGATGAGGTGGCCACGGATGCTGCGCGCCCGATCCGACGCGGAGCCGCCCGACTCGCAGGACGGGGACGAGTTGGACCTCGATTCGCTGAGCGTCGAGGACCTGCGCTCGCCTGGCGCGGCGCGGCGACGGCAGGCGGTCCGCTCGGCCAGGGCCGACGGTGCCGGGAGACGCAGCCCGGTCTTGCCCGTGCTGGTCGCCGCGGTGGCCCTCGTATGCGTCGCGGCAGGCATCTTTTTCGGCTATTCGTGGTTCTTCGCGGGCGACAAGAGTGGCGCGCTGCCGGTCGTCCGGGCTGCGGAGGATCCGGTGAAGGTCAAGCCGGAAAGTCCCGGCGGCCTGAAGGTTCCCTATCAGGACCAGCTCGTGCTCAATCAGGAGGGGAGCGAGTCCGGCGAGGAGCCGGTGGTCGAGCGCCTGCTGCCGCCGCCCGAGACGCCGCGGCCACCGCCATCCGAGCCGGCGGCCGCCGAGAGAACTGCTGCAGCGGAGCTTCCGGCCCAGGGTGACGCGATCATCGAGGCTCCCGTTCCCGAGGCTGGCACGCTCATCGAGATTCCGCCACCGGCGAGCGCAAGCGTGCCGGCCAAACCCGCTGGCACCCAGGTGGCCCAGGCGGCCGGCCAAGCCCCGGCCCAGGGCAGCTATCTCGTGCAGCTCGGTTCGTTCACCTCGACCAAAGGATCCAACAGGGCCTGGGCGAAGTTGCAGAAATCCCATCCAGAGTTGCTCGGCGACATGTCGCTCTTTATCCAGGAGGCGACCGTCAACGATCGCGCCTATTACCGGGTCCAGGCGGGGCCGATCCCGAACCAGGCCACCGCGCTGGACATGTGCGCGCAGCTGAAAGCCAGACAGCAGGACTGCTTGGTCGTAAGGCGCTAGGGATTTGGCCCCGCGAGCGGTCATTTTTGGGTGCCAGGGCACGGAGCTCACGCCTTGGGAGGCCGAATTCCTTGCCGCGACCAATCCGCTCGGATTCATCCTTTTCGCGCGCAACTGTGCGACGCCGGACCAGGTGACGGCCCTGGTCGCGGCCCTGCGCGAGACGGTCGGCCGGCCCGACGCACCGGTCCTGATCGACCAGGAGGGCGGCCGGGTCCAGCGTCTGAAACCGCCGGAGTGGCGCGCGACGCCGCCGCCGGGGCGCTTCGGCGATTTGGCACTGACCGACCGACCCCGCGCCCTCGAGGCGGTCAGGCTCAACGCCGAATGCCTCGCCGCCGAGCTCGCCCCGCTCGGGATCACCGTGAACTGCCTGCCGCTGCTCGATCTGCGCCTGCCGGGGGCCCACGAAATCATCGGCGACCGCGGCTTCGGCGCCGATCCGGATCTGGTGGCCGCGCTCGGCCGGGCCTGCTGCGAGGGCCTGCTGGCCGGGGGGATCCTGCCGGTGATCAAGCACATGCCGGGCCACGGACGGGCGGCGGTCGACAGCCACGCCGAGCTGCCCAGGGTCGAGGCCGGCCTGGCGGCGCTGGAGGCAAGCGATTTCGCTCCGTTCCGGGCGCTCAGCGACATGCCCTGGGCGATGACCGGCCATGTGGTCTACGAGGCGGTCGATCCGCGGCGGCCGGCCACGATCTCACCAACGGTGATCGACCAGGTGATCCGCGGCTGGATCGGCTTCGACGGGATTCTGGTGTCCGACGATCTGTCAATGGCGGCACTCGACGGGGATCTGGGCGCGCGGACCGCGGCGGCGCTGGCCGCCGGCTGCGATATCGCGTTGCATTGCAACGGCCAACGGGCGGAGATGGAGGCCGTGGCGGCCGCGGCCGGGCCGCTGAGCGCGCAGGGCATGCGGCGTCTGGCGGACGCGGACACGCGCATCGGGCCGCCGCCGCGGGCCGAGACCGCGGCGCTCGCGACGCGGCGCGACGCGCTGCTCGCGGACGTCTGACCGGCGATGGGCGGCGGTCTCTCGGAAATCCTCTACCAGGCGTCGATCTGGGTGCTGCCGGTCCTGTTCGCGATCACGCTGCACGAGGCGGCGCACGGCTACGTCGCCTGGCGCCTGGGCGACGACACGGCGTACAGTCGGGGCCGGGTCAGCTTCAACCCGCTGCGCCACGTCGATGCCTTCGGCACCGTTCTGCTGCCCGCCATGCTGTTGCTGTTCGGAGCGCCGTTCCTGTTCGGCTGGGCCAAGCCTGTGCCGGTCGCCTTCAACCGCCTGCACAACCCACGGCGCGACATGGTCCTGGTGGCGGCGGCCGGGCCGGGGGCCAACCTAGCACTGGCCACGGCCTCGGCACTGTTGTTTCACCTGGTGCCGCTGCTGCCGCCGACCTTCGGTACTTGGCTGGCCTACAACCTGGTCAACTCGATCCTGATCAACCTGGTACTGGCGGTGTTCAACATGCTGCCGCTGCCGCCGCTGGACGGCGGACGCGTCGCTGTCGGCCTGCTGCCGCGCGCCCTGGCGCTGCCGCTCGCCCGGCTCGAACGCTTCGGCTTTCTGATCATCATCGGCGTGATATTCCTGCTGCCGATGATCGGCGAGCGGCTTGGCCTGGACCTCCATGTGTTCTATTGGATAGTGGGTAAGCCGATCGAGTGGCTCTGGCCTATCTTTGACCGGCTGGCGGGAGGTGTGCTGTGAGTGATTCGACGCCGTTCGAAGACGACGGCCCAAGGCGCGGAGCGGACGACGCGCCCCTGGTTCTGGACCTCGAGGGCTACGGCGGGCCGATCGACGTCCTGCTGCAGCTGGCCCGCGACCAGAAGGTCGACCTGACGCGGATCTCGATCCTGGCACTGGCCGACCAGTATCTCGAGTTCGTACGCCGGGCCCGGCGGCTGCATCTCGAGCTGGCGGCCGACTACCTGGTGATGGCCGCGTGGCTGGCCTATCTCAAGTCGCGCCTGCTGCTGCCCGAACCGCAGGGCGAAGACGAGCCGAGCGGTGCCGAGCTGGCCGCCGCCCTCAGATACCGGTTGCAGCGGCTGGAGGCCATGCAGCAGGCCGGCGAGGGTCTGATGGCGCGGCCGGCCCTCGGTCGCGACGTGTTCGCGCGCGGCGCGCCGGATCCGCTGCCCATCGTGACCCAGGCCAGCTACCAGGTCAGCCTCTACGAGTTGCTCTCGGCCTACGGCGCGATCCGGGGACGGGGGCGGGCGGAAAGCCTGCACATCGCCCCGAGCGAGCTCTATTCGGTCGACGAAGCCTTGCAGCGCCTCGGCCGCCTCCTCGGCGAGATTCCGGGGTGGCGCACCTTGGCGGCGTTCCTGCCGCCGGATCTGCACGGCGGCCTGGTATGGCGCTCGGCCTTGGCCTCGACCTTTACGGCCAGCCTGGAGATGGCCCGGGAAGGCAAGGTGCAGATCCGCCAGGACGGCGCGTTCGGACCGATCTACCTGCGCGGGCGCGACCAGGAGCCCCCGGAATGAGCGAGCGCTTTCAGAAACTCAGGCTGCTGGAGGCGTTGCTCTTCGCCGCCGCCGAGCCCCTTGGCCCCGAGCAGCTGGCCCGGCACTTGCCCGAGCAGGCGGACCTGGAGACCCTCTTGGAGGAGCTCAGCGGGCTCTACGCCAACCGCGGCGTCAACCTCGTGCGGTCGGGCCGGCGTTGGGCCTTCCGCACGGCTGCCGACCTGGCGCCTTTGATGCGGGTCGAGAAGACCGTGGAGCGCAAGCTGTCCCGGGCCGCCTTGGAAACCCTGGCGATCGTTGCCTATCACCAGCCGGTGACCCGCGGCGAGATCGAGGAAATCCGCGGGGTCGCACTGTCCAAAGGAACCCTGGACGTGCTCCTGGAGGCCGGCTGGGTCAAGCCCAAGGGCCGGCGGCGGACGCCCGGCCGTCCGGTGACCTGGGGCACCACCGAGGCGTTTCTGGACCATTTCGGCCTGGAGAGCCTAGACGCGCTGCCCGGGGCGGGCGAACTGAAGGCGGCCGGTCTGCTCGATACGCGGCCCGCGGTCGCCGCCGTGGGCGCGCAGGGCGCCATGGAGGACGGCGCGGCCGGAAGCGAGGAGGCGGGCGCGAGCGAAGTCCAGGAGGAAGATCCCTGGGAAATCCTGTCCTCCGAGTTCGGCGAGGCCCCGGAGGACCAGACCACCGGCGCTCCCTCCGGCGACGAGGCCGCCGATCCGCCGCGGGGTTCGGCCGCGGGCGAGGCCGCCGGTCCCAGACCCGCGCGCGGGGACAAGAGCTAGGACTCATTGAAACTGCAATTCAGCCGCAATACCTTGAGCGTTCCAATTTGTGAGGATCCGGCGGCCGGACGCCTAGCGCGCCGTGACTCGGACCTCGGGGGCCCCTGACGTGGACGCGCTTCGACTGGAACAGGTGAGTCACGCCTTCGGCGAGGTGGTGGCGGTCGACGACCTCACGCTCTCGATCGCGCACGGCGAGCTGGTCTGCCTGCTCGGTCCCTCGGGCTGCGGCAAGACCACGGTGTTGCGCATTGCCGCCGGGCTCGAAGCCTTGCAGCAGGGGCGGGTACTGATGGACGACAAGCCGGTGGCCGACGACAAAGTCGCCGTGCCGCCAGAGCAGCGCGCCGTCGGCCTAGTGTTTCAGGACTACGCGCTCTTCCCCCACCTCTCCGTGGCGGACAACGTGGCCTTCGGCCTGCGCGGTCTGTCCGCCCAGGACCGACGCAGCCGCTCGCTCGAGGTGCTGCGTCAGGTCGGCATGGCCGGTTCGGCCGAGGTCTTCCCCCACACCCTCTCCGGCGGCCAGCAGCAGCGGGTGGCGCTGGCGAGGGCCCTGGCGCCGGCGCCGAGGGTCATGTTGTTGGACGAGCCTTTCTCCGGGCTGGATTCGCGCCTGCGCAACATGATCCGGGACGAGACGCTGCACCTGCTCAAAGAGAGCGGCGCGGCGACCCTGATGGTCACCCACGACCCGGAGGAGGCCATGTTCATGGCCGACCGGGTCGCCCTGATGTGCGAGGGTCGGATCGCCCAGAAGGGCCGGCCGACCGACCTGTACTTCGCGCCCGAGAGCGCCTTCGTTGCCAGTTTCTTCGGTGAAATCAATCACTTGGAAGGCATTGTTCAGGGTGGCCGGGTGCCTACGCCCTTTGGCGAGGTGGCCGCCCCGGAACACGCCGAGGGAACGGCCGTCGAGATCCTGATCCGGCCCGAGGCGCTGCGCCTGCAGCCGCTCGGCGCCCAGGGGGCGGCCGAGGTCGGCACGGCCCGGGTCATGGCCTCGCGCATGCTCGGGCGGAGCAGCTTGGTGCATCTCAGCGTCAACGGTAGCGAAGGCCATGACCTGCACCTGCACGCCCGCATACCCGGGCGCTTCCTGCCGGCCGAGGACGAGCTCCTGGCTGTGCACCTCGATCGCTCGCAGGCCTTTGTATTTCCGCGGGGCGACGCCACATAAGGGTCCGGCCGGGAATGATTGCGGGGCTAGGGTGTTTTTGCCATAGTCCGGCACTCGACACCGGCACCCAGGTACCTAGGGAGAACCCATAAATGGGGACATTCAGTATTTGGCATTGGCTGATCGTTCTGGCCGTCGTTCTCGTCCTGTTCGGCGGCGGCGGCAAGATCCCCAAGCTGATGCGCGACATGGGCAAGGGCATCAACGCCTTCAAGAAGGGCCTCAAGGAAGAGAAAGGCCTGGACGACGAGCAGGTCGATGCCGAGGCCGGCGAGCGGAAGTCCATAGAGAAGGACACCGCTGCGGAGGCCGGATCGCCTGCGAGTGAGAAGGAAAAGACGGGCACCACCGGCTGAAGCCGGCCCGCATGTGACCCCCGTGCCTAGCTCCTCGCCGTTCGTGATGCGCTGCCATGTTTGATATCGGCTGGTCAGAAATGGCGGTAGTCGCCTTGTTGGCGCTCATCGTCATCGGTCCGAAGGACCTGCCGCGCGTTCTGCGGTCCGCCAGCCATTGGGTCCGCAAGGCGCGGGGGCTGGCGCGCGAGTTCCAGTCCGGGGTCGACGAGATGATCCGCGAGGCCGACCTCGAGGACGCCAAGAAGGCGATCGAGAAGACCACCAGGTTCGACGTCGACCAGGCGGTGGAGAACGCCATCGATCCGACGGGCAGCGTGAAGGACGAGGCCCGGGACATCGAGGCCGCGGCGAAGCCCAGCGAGCCCGATGCGCCGGACCACCCGGCCCCGGACGACGGCGCCGGCGAGGCCCCCGCCGAGGGCGGCGACTCCGAGGAGGAGCCGAAGGCTACGATCATCAAGCACCCGGTGCGGATGGCGCCGCCCCATTCGGTGACGCCGCCGCCCGAAGGCGACGCCGCTGCGCCGGCGCCCGATGACGACAGCTCGAAGAAGAGGGCATGACCGCCGTGGCCGGAGACCAGGACGACGGCGGCAAGATGCCGCTGCTCGATCATCTGATCGAGCTGCGCCAACGTCTGCTGTGGAGCGTAGTCGGCCTCGTCGTGGTCTTCCTCGGCTGCTTCTTCTTCGCCGAGCCGATCTTCAATTTTCTTCAGCACCCGCTGGCCTCGGCCTTGTTGGACCGCGGGCTGGACGGACGGGTGCCGCGCATCATCTTCACCGGCCCGGCGGAGGTTTTTTTCACCTATGTGAAGATGGCGTTCTTCGCCGCCGCCTTCCTGTCCTGCCCGATCTTCCTGAGCCAGATCTGGCTGTTCGTGGCGCCGGGACTTTACAAGAACGAGAAGACGGCCCTGGCGCCCTTCCTGGTCGCCACGCCGATCCTGTTCTTCATCGGCGGCGCCCTGGTCTACTACATCATCTTTCCCGTCGCCCTTAAGTTCTTCCTGAGTTTCGAGGTAGCCGGCGGCGAAGGGACCCTGCCGATCGAGCTGGAGGCGCGGGTCAGCGAATACTTTTCGCTCTTGATGAAGCTGATCTTCGCCTTCGGCCTCTGCTTCCAGCTGCCGGTCATCATGACCTTGCTGGCGCGCGTCGGGCTGGCGACCTCCAAGGGCATGGCCGCCAAGCGCAAGTACGCCATCGTCGGCGTCTTCGTCGTCGCCGCCATCTTCACGCCGCCCGATCCGGTCAGCCAGCTCATGCTCGCCATCCCGATCGTCCTGCTCTACGAGATCTCGATCTACATGGCCAAGCTGGTCGAGAAGAAGCGGCCCAAGGACGAGTACGACGACGACGATGTGGACGAGGACGATATGGACGACGACGAGGATACCGGCGCTGATACCGAGGTGGCGCCCACCTGATCCGCAGCGCGGCCGCACTGCATCTTTGACCATGGACAGGCCTGCCGGCAAGCCCTTATAAGGGCGCGTCTTTCGCCCGGACGTCCCGAGTCGCTGATCAGGCATGCTGGATCTCAAGTGGATACGCGAGGCCCCCGAGGCCTTTGACGAGGGCCTGTGCCGCCGCGGCCTGGAGCCGCTCTCGGCCAGGATCGTCGCCCTCGACGCCGAGCGCCGCGAAGCCGTGACCGTGCTGCAGGAGATGCAGACCCGGCGCAACGAAGCCTCCAAGGCGATCGGCGAGGCCAAGCGCAAGGGCGGGGACGCGGACGATCTGATCGCCGAGGTGGCCAGCCTGAAGGACCGGATGGCCGCCGGCGAGGAGCGCGAAAGGACGCTCGGCGCCGAGCTCGAGGACCTGCTTTCGGGGCTGCCGAACACGCCGGCGGCCGACGTGCCCGACGGTCCCGACGATAGCGCCAACCGGACCGAACGCCTGTTCGGCGAGCCGGCCGCCTTCGATTTCGAGGCCCGGCAGCACTTCGAGCTGGGCGAGGCGCTCGGCCTGATGGACTTCGAGGCCGCGGCCAAGCTGTCGGGCGCGCGCTTCGTCGTGCTGAAGGGCGCCTTGGCGCGCCTGCACCGCGCGCTCGCCCAGTTCATGCTCGACCGCCACACGACCGAGAACGGCTATACCGAGGTCAACCCGCCGCTGCTGGTGCGCGACCACGTGCTCTACGGCACCGGCCAGCTGCCCAAGTTCGCCGAGGACCTGTTCCGCACCGAAGAGGGCTTCTGGCTGATCCCCACGGCCGAGGTGCCGCTGACCAACCTGGCGGCGGGCGAGATTCTGGACGAGGCGGATCTGCCGATGCGCGTCACCGCGCTCACGCCCTGCTTCCGCTCGGAGGCGGGCTCTGCCGGCAAGGACACCCGCGGCATGCTGCGTCAGCACCAGTTCGAGAAGGTCGAGCTGGTCTCGATCGCCCACCCCGAGCGCTCCGACGAGGAGCTTGAGCGCATGGTCGGCTGCGCCGAGGGCGTCCTGCAGGCCCTCGGCCTGCACTACCGTGTGGTCACGCTGGCGACCGGCGACATGGGCTTCGCGGCGCGCAAGACCTATGACATGGAGGTCTGGCTGCCGGGGCAGGGGGCCTACCGCGAGATCTCGAGCTGCTCGAACTGCGGCGACTTCCAGGCGCGGCGCATGAAGGGCCGCTTCCGCCCGGCCGGCGAGAAGGGCACGCGCTTCCTGCACACCCTGAACGGCTCGGGCGTCGCGGTCGGCCGGGCGCTGATCGCGGTCATGGAGACCCACCAGCGCGCCGACGGCTCGATCGAGGTGCCGGCGGCCCTGCGCCCCTACCTGGGCGGGCTCGAGGTCATCGCGTCCAATGGCTGAGGACGGGCTCGATCTCTCCGCCACGCGGATCCTGGTCACCAACGACGACGGCATCCACGCGCCGGGGCTGAAGGTGCTGACGCGCATCGCCAAGGGCCTGTCCAAGGACGTCTGGGTGGTGGCGCCGGAATACGAGCAGAGCGCGGCCAGCCATTCCTTGACCCTGCGGCGCCCGCTGCGCGTCCGGCGCTTCGGCCCGCGGCGTTTTGCGGTGGACGGCACGCCGACCGACTGCGTACTGGTCGCCCTGCACCGGATCATGGCGGACAAGCCGGCCGGCCTCGTGCTCTCGGGCATCAACCACGGCGCCAACCTGGGCGAGGACGTGACCTACTCGGGCACGATCGCCGCCGCCATGGAGGGGGCGCTGCTCGGCGTGCGCTCGGTCGCGCTCAGCCAGATGCGCGACGACAACGGCGTGATCCACTGGGCCACGGCCGAACGCTACGCCCCCGACATCATCCGCAGGCTGACCGCCGTGCCCTGGCCGGCCGAGCTGCTGGTCAACGTCAACTTCCCGGCGCGCACGGCAGACCGGGTGAACGGCATCCGGGCTTGCCGCCAAGGCCGGCGGGACACCACCCTGCAAGTCGTCGAGCGCCAGGATCCGGCGGGCCGGGCATATCTCTGGCTCGGCGATTTCCTGAGGGATTCGACCTCCGAGCCTGATACCGATCTGGCGGCCATCGTAGACGGCGCGATCGCGGTGACGCCGCTTCACCTCGACCTGACCCACAAGGCGACGTTGGAGCGTCTCGAGGGGGTCTTTGAATGATACCAAAGGTCCTTGATAATGACGCATTTCACCGAGGCGATTTTGGCCGCCAGCAAGGCGCGCGCTGCGCCGTTGTGCGTGTACAACAAGCAGTGCGCAACGCGGCTGGCGGCCAAAAGCGCCCGGCCCTCCGGGTGGGGC